>Ga0126307_10000687_pt1 | contig 22113 bp, 22 predicted proteins | sample Plot28_FD_89955 | JGI IMG/M metagenome (GOLD analysis project Ga0126307, IMG submission 89955) | Serpentine soil microbial communities from UC McLaughlin Reserve, CA, USA - Plot28 | ecosystem: Environmental > Terrestrial > Soil > Grasslands | place: USA: UC McLaughlin Reserve, Lake County... | reverse complement strand
GGGCTCTCTGGGCTCGTGTTGCGCAATACGTGCTCAGCGTAGTTCAGCTCCGCCCCCGTAATCCACTCCGCGCCTGGCATCCGCCGACCAGCGAGCACTTCGGAATACGGCTCCGAGGTCTTAACGTCGAAGTACTCCCACATGGAGGCCCAGGACTTCTCCGGCTCAGTCACCGACCACTACCAGAGCGTAGCGAGCCGGGGTCATTACGGCGTTTCTCCATAAGATCCGGGGCGCGAACGCCGATGCCGGGACAGGTCGCCGGGGCGTAGCCGCCGAAGAGTGGTTGTGGTGGCGTAGTGGTGTACGCCTCGGACACCGAAGCGCCTTAGCATTCGTGCATTCCGTGGGAACTACTGGGCCTCCTGCGCCGTCGGGAACACGCCGAAGTCACCACCCACTACGGTCGGCTCCCCGCGCCGCTTCAACGTTGCCCACCGTCAGCCTATCCTGTGGACACAGGCGCCTCGACGGGACTCAGGCCGAGCATCTCGCGTGCCTCCGAAGGGGTAGCCGGCTCGTGCCCCAGTTCCCGGATGATGCGCACCGTGCGCTCCACAAGCTGTTCGTTGGTGGCCAGCTCGCCCCTGGCGTAGTAGAGGTTGTCCTCCAGGCCGACCCGTACGTGGCCTCCGAGGATGAGCGCGTGGGTTGTCGCCGGCAGCTGAGCCGTGCCGATCGCGGAGACGTTGAAGACGCAGTTCTCCGGCAGTGCCTCGACCATCATCTGGAGGATCTTGGGTGTGTAGGGCAGCGCACCCTGGAAGCCGAGGTGGCCGTTCAGAACTATGTTCACGTAGTGGGGGGGTTGATCGTAGCCAGCCTCTATCAGGCGCGTCATGTCCTGCAATATATGCGGCAGGTCGAAGACCTCCCATTCGGGCTTGATACCCTTCTCGCGCATGCGCTCGGCCAGAATGTCGCACTTGCTTGGTGTCGTGTTGACGAGGGTCTCCCGGTCGCCGAACAGCGCCACTATGGTTTGGCAGTCAAAGGTCGCCATCTCCGCGCCGGCCTCCAGCCCTTTAAGGCGCTCCTCAAAGGAGATCTCCTCCAGCCCGCTTCCCAGCTCGTGCGTCATGTCGCCGCCTACACCACCCCCGGTGCTGTTGTTTATGATGATGTCGCAGCGCTCACGGACGAGTTCGTTGATCCGGCGGTAGATCTTCGGGTCGCAGGTCGGGGCGTCGTCCGGCCGGCGGGCGTGGATGGCGACGATACTTGCTCCGAGTTCGCAACAACGCGCGACCTGCTCGGCGATCTCCTCCGGCTGCGTGGGGATGTTGGGGTTCTGCTGTTTGGTGCCCATCCCCCCGGTTGGAGCGATGGTCACGATCACCTTGCGCGGACTCACGAGAGATCCTCCTTCTTTTGACCCAGAGTGGGAAGCTCGCCCGGTCGGCGGCCTCCCGCTCGGGGTCGTAGTGTTTGCGGCACTTCTCGCGCCTGAGCAGCCCCCTTGCTACCGGACCGCGCTTCGCAGGGCCGACACGGTCTTGCGAAGGTCTCTAGCGGCCACGACACCCGCGAGCTCGGCGTCGTTGGTCAGGAGGACACACCGTCCGGTGGAGGCAAGCGCCCTCGCGGCCTCTCCCGGTTGGCCGGGAGGCAGGGCCAGCCCGAAGCCACCGGAAGTGCCGTAGCGTCCTGCGAGACCCGGCGACACCTCCGGGTCAAAGCACATCAGGTACCGACCACCCGAGGAGACCACCGGTTCCCAGCCGTCGGCGGACCCGGCGACGTGCAGGGCGCCCGTCCCCTGGTAGAAGGCTATGCTCTGCCACACGGGCACCATCGAGTCGGCTAAAGCCTCCGGCTCCTCGGGGGGCTCCGGGTCTTCCACGACCCAGATAAGCTTCGTCCCGGCCTCGCACAGAAGCCGGACGGCGGACATCACCAGATCGACGGCCTCCACCGCGCTCAGTTTTCCGCCGGAGAGCCGCGAGAGCCGTACCGGTCCGGTAACCCCGGCGCTGACGATCACCCGCTCACCGAGCAGACTCGAGAGCCGACGAACGGCCTCGATCACGACCGGACCGCGCCCCGAGTTCGCCAAGTCCGACACCGGAGGGACGGGGAGCTCGCCATCGGGTTCCGGCGGGAAGCCGCCCGTCCAGTCGAGGGGTAAGCCCATCGCCTCGGCGTCCCAGAGGGTGCCGAACTCGGCGACGGCCACGTCCACGTTCAGGGAGCGGGCGAGGTCGCGGATCGCGTTGCTTAACTTCGTCGTATCGCGCAAGAACTCCTCCGGCTGCAATCCCTGCAGCTCGCCGGCCACGGCGGAGACTAGGGGGGCGAGGAGGGGACGCTGTACCGTCCCCCCCATCGCCGCCGTCTGGAGGACCTGCGCGGGAGATCCCGGCTGCAAGCTACATCCTTATGAGCGGGGCGACCGGCTGACCCTCCGGCCACGACCCGAAGAACGTGAGGATCTCGTCGGCGGGCTTCTTCTCCGACCACTCCGCGTGGAAGTCGTCCCAACGCCTGCCGCGCTCCAGACGCGCCTGGCGCTCGGCGTCGCGCAGGCGCTGCGTCTCCTCGAGGTCGGCCCTGCGGGCTTCCAAGTCGTAGGCAACCTTGTAGACGTTAGTCGCCACCCATTCGGAAATAAGGTCGCCCAGCACGTCCTCGACAACGCCCTCGGGGTCGGCTTCGAGCGGGTCGCCGTAGCCCGCGCCGCCGGCGGAGAAGCCGAAGGTCATGATGTCGCCCGCCTCGTAGGGGCGAATGGAGCGACCCATGAACTCGATCTGCCACTGCCCCCCGATGGAGCCTTCTGCGATGATCCTGGAGAAGTCCAGGTCTATCGAGCCGGGGTCGTTACGGAGTTTCTCCATAAGACCCGGAGCGCGAACGCCGATGCCGGGACAGGTCGCCGGGGCGTAGCCGCCGAAGAGTGGTTGCGGGGTCTGGAGCTTGGAGTTATCGGCGATGCACATGAGCAGGACCATCGGGGCCTGGTGGGCGATCCACATCTGCACCGTGCCGGCGCCGCCGCGGTACTTACCCGCGCCGGGGCTGTCCTTCCAATGCTGGGAGAGCGGGATCAGGAGCGGGAACTCGTTCTCCATCAGCTCCACGTTGGGGGCGCGGCCGAAGGGGCACCAGGGGAAGCCGAAGGCGTTCATGCCCTTCATCGTCGGACGCCCGCCCATGCCTTCGGTGTTGATCTGGTAGGCGATCATGTCCGCGAACGGCAGCCCCCACTGCGACTGCCCGGCGATGACGTGCGCGTTCCCGGCGTTGGAGGCCGAGGCCGCGACGCGGTCCCACTCGGGGCTCGCGAACATCATCTTCGCGAACACGTTCGCGCACGCGCTCATCACACCCGTGGCGATCATGACCGAGCAAGACGTCGCCGCCCGGTCGTCGGGGTTGAGGACAGTGCCTTTGGGTATCTCGAAGGTGAACGGCTGGAAGGTGGCGCTGCTTATGGGGAGGTCGTAGAAGACGTAGGAGTAGACGTAGTTCGCGACGTGCCCGACCACGGCCTGGACGTGGGCGTGATACGGGGAGAGGTTCTCCGGGGAGGTACCGGCGAAGTCGAAGGTGATCTCATCCCCGCTCTTGATGAGCGCCAAGTTAGCATTCCTGATGAGCCCGTAAGATTCGCCCGCCGCGTCCGAGAAGGTCGCGCAGCGGTACGTCCCGTCGAGCCACGAAGAGATCTTCTTCCGTGCGCCTTCCTCGGCGACCTGGAGCATCCGGCGCATCAAGCCCGTCACGAAGTCCTTGCCTTCGCGCTCGCACAGCTCGATGACGCGGGTGCGAACCCGGTCGGCCGCCGTCGCGCGGGCTTTGGCGTCCGTGACGATCATCTGCGGAGCGCGGATGCCGAAAGCGGTGAGCACCTCCTGCCAGTCGTTTCGGATCTCGTGGTTCTCGCCGATCTTGGAGGGCGGAAGATTCATCCCTTCGAGGAAGCGCGAGGTCGCGGAGACGGGCATCCCTCCCGGTTCGCTCGCCCCCGTTTCGGTGGTGTGGTTCGCGGCCCCGGCCCAGCCGATCAGCTCTCCCTCGTAGAAGATCGGCACGATGATAACCTGGTCGGGGTTGTGGATCCCGCCGTAGAGGGCGTCGTTCGCCATCCAGATGTCGCCGTCCTTGACGCCGGGGTTCTCGCTGTAGTACTTCAGGATGTACTTGATGATGATCGGCTGGATGATCGCGTGCAGGTAAGTACCCGCAGCGGCGTTCACCAGGTCGCCCTTCGCCGAGAAGATCGCGACCATCACGTCGCCGGCGATGCCCATGCTGCTCCGGGACGACCGCTGGAACACTTCGAGCGCCTCGTCGAGGATGTCGTTGGTGCGCTGGAAGCCTATCTCGTAGTCGCCCTGCTTGAGCGTCTCGACGGCCCTCAGTTCGCCTTCGGTAGCTTCGGCCAGCTTGATCGCGGCCAGCTTCTCTTCGGCCGTAGGTATCGGCATTTCCTACCTCCTTTATTCCTTCGCCTCGAGAATACTGATCGCGTACTCGTTCATCCGGAGTTGTTTTGTGGGCGGCACCACGACCGTGGTGTACTCGGACTCGAGGAGAGCCGGTCCCGCCACCACGTTACCCGGCTTCAACGCGTCGAGGTCGTACACGTCGGTTTCGACCTGGCCGTTCGACGACTCCGGCCAATACGCCTTGCGGCTGCCCTTGCGAGCCGAAGACGGGTCCTCACCCTGCAACTCGTGCTTCTCGAGCTGCAACTCCTGCCCCGGTACCGCTACCCGCAGCACGAACGTGTCTATGTAGACGCCGCCGGGGAGGTTGACGGCCAGCGGCGAAAATGCCTCGCTGAACTCCTGCTCGAACTGCTTGTAGAAGCGCCAGACGTCCTCTTCGCTGTTAATAAGGAGGTCTGGAGCGGAGGCCCTCTTCGAGTGGATCTGGCCGCCGTAGAGCATGTCCAGCTCCAGGCCGAAGACTGCCTTGTCCAACGGCAGACCCTCGGCCTCCAACTCCTGCTTGGCCCCCTCCATCATCTCGTTGACGATGTTGTTGAAGGTCTCGTAGTCCGTCGTCGGCTGCTGGGTTATCGGCTCGATGAAGGTCATGCGCTGGGAGCGCTCGTAAAGGTGCATGACGTCCATCACTGACGAGCCGTAGGCGGAGAACACGGGCGAGAACGGGAAGATCGCCGCCCGCGGGATCTCGTCCATGTAGCCCGCCACGTGGGTTGGGCCGCCGCCGCCGAAGGCGAAGAGCAGGAAGTCCGTCGGCCGGTACCCTCGCAGCACGACCTCCTTACGGATCGCCGACGCCATCTTTTCGTCCACGATGCGCCGGATCAGGGCCGCGGCCTCCACAGTGCTCACCCCGAGCGGCTCGGCGATCTTGGTCCGTATCGCCCTCTCGGCGGCGTCCTTGTTCAGCTTCATCTTGCCGCCGAAGTAGTTGTCCGGGTTGATGTAGCCAAGGATGAGGTCGGCGTCGGTTGTGGTCGGTTCGGTGCCGCCCATGTTGTAGGACACCGGGCCCGGGTAGGAGCCCGCGCTCTGCGGGCCGACCTCCAGCCGGCCTCCAAGGCTCTTGTTGATCCAGGCGATGGAGCCCCCGCCCGCTCCTATGGAGATGGACTGGAGCATAGTGGTGGCAACCATCCATGTGTCCACGATGGGGTTGAACTCGTAGTTCCTGACCGAGTCGTGCATGACGAGCCCGAGGTCGAAGCTCGTGCCGCCCACGTCGGAGCAGACCACGTTCCCGACCCCTATGTGGTGGGCTATATCCCGCGCCCCGATCAGCCCCGCCACCGGACCGCCGTTGTAGGTGCGGCTGGCGGTCGTCTTGAAGACGTCGGCGCAGCCGCCGGTGTTGTGGACCATGAAGAAAGGCCCCGCGTAGCCCCGGTCGCGCAGCGCGTCCCAGGTGCTCGAGAGCTCCATCTGCATCAGGCGCTGGAGGTAGGCGTCGAGGATCGCGGTCATGGTTCGCTCGTACTCACCGAGCTTACTGACGACCTCGTGCGACAGGATGACCGGGAGGTAGCCTACGTGGTACTCCCGGTACTCCTCGCGGATGATCTCCTTGACCTTCCGCTCGTGCTCGGGGTTGATGTACGACCAGAGGAGCGAGACGACAAACGCCCGAGCCCCGTTGTCCACGAGCTGGCGGACCTTCCGGCGCACGTCCTCCTCGACGAGCGGACGTAGGACCGATCCGGTCCCGTCTATCCGCTCCTTGACCCCGACGATCATTTCGCGGGGGACGAGCGGCTCGGGCTTGGACATATGGGGCAGGGCACGGCGCTCGTCGAGGCGGGTGCCGTCTATCCACTGCGCCCCGAGACCGATGAGGACGGCGTCCTCGTGTCCTTCGGTGGTTATCAGGCCGATGCGTGGCCCCTTGCGCTCGATCAGGCGGTTCATGGCGACCGTGGTCGAGTAGCGGACCATCTCCATCCTCGGCATCAGGTCGTCGACGGTCGTGTCGAAGGCCTGAGCACCCGCCTCGACGGCCTGCATGAAGCAGACTGAGAGGTCGTAGGGGGTTGTCGGGACCTTCCGGTAGATCGTCTCCCCGTCCACGACCATCACCATGTCGGTGAAGGTGCCGCCCACGTCGATGTCTATTGTGTTGCGGACGGCCTCCGGAGCCTCCAGGATCTCATCGTGATGGCTATCTGGTGTAGACAAGGCGGTTCTCCTCGATGCTCAGCTCGCCGTCAGCGATGCGCTGCTGCAGCATGTCTATGTCTATCTCGATGTCGTACGTGATCGGGTGTCCGGGGGGCAGGTACTCCGTCTCGATCTGGGTGCCGCACCCTGGGCAGTAGAACTCGACGATGCGCACCCACTCGGGGTCCGGGGCGAAGGTGTACTCGCCCTCGATGAGGGGCTGGTGGATCTCCTGCGGGTCGCGCTCGTGGATCAGGCAGCCTTCCTTGTAGTTACCGCGGGCCGAGCCGAAGCCGTTCCCGCACTCATGGCAGTACCAGCTCTCGTCCGAGAGGTCGAGATCCAGGTACTCCGTTACGCGGAGCCGTTCCATTTGGTGAAACTCCTTTCCCTTTCCTTATCCTACTTGGCGAGCACGCCGCCATCGAGCACGAGCATCTGGCCGGTCATGTTTTCCGAGGCCGCCGAGGCCACGAAGATCGCCGCGCCGCGGATCTCGCTGGCCTCTGCCACCCGCTTTATCGGCGTGAACTCGGTGATCGCCGAGACGAAGTCGGGGTCGTCGTACGCCCCGCCGGCCAGGCGGCTGCGGAAGAAGCCGGGGCAGATCGCGTTGACCTGGATCCCCTGGGTCGCGTACTCGAGCCCGAGCTCGCGCGTCAGGTTGACGACCGCGCCCTTGGCCGCGTTGTACGCGGGGATCGGGAAGACGCTGGACGCGCCCGCCAGGCCCCAGATCGAGGCGATGTTGATGATCTTGCCGCTGCCCTGGCCGACCATCACTTTCAGGCACTCGCGCGCGCAGTAGTAGACGCCGTGCAGGTCGACGTCGATGACCTGATGCCAGTTCTCGGTCGGGTACTCGTGGACCGGCGCCGCGTCGGCGATGCCCGCGTTGTTGAAGAGCACGTCCACAGCGCCGAACCGCTCGACGGCCCGTTCGACTATCGCCTTGACGTCGTCCTCCTTGGAGACGTCGCAGCGGACGGCCAGCGCATCGCGGCCGAGCCCGCGGACCCGCTCTGCCGTCTCTTCGCACGCGCCCTCGTTGACGTCGGAGCACACCACGTCGGCGCCCGCCTCGGCCATCGCCTCGGAGAACTCGATACCGAGCCCGCTAGCGGCCCCCGTCACGACGGCCACCCTGCCGTCGAGGTTGAACGGTTGGGGCAAGGACATTTTCCTCCTATCCGTTTGCTTTCTGCACAACGGCGTTCCCGAAGCCGTCCATCTGGAGCTTCCACCCGTCGGCGATGTGGCAAGTGTTCGTATCCGACTCGAGCATCGCCGGGCCCATGATCTTGGCCCCCGTCGAGAGGTCGTTCCAGTCGTAGACTCCAGCGTCCTCGCCGAGAACCTTCCGGCTATCCCTCGGCTGAGCGTCGTGCGGCTGGCCGGGCTTCTCCGTAAGCGCGATGCGCGGGACGGGGGAGACGCCCCGGATCGCGACGCGCTCTATGGTCCCGCCCCCCGCCTCAGAGAGCGCGGACTTTACCCGCTCGGGCTCCAGCTCGAACGCCAGGTTGCGTGTCGTGCCGTTGGCGACCGTCACCTCGGCGCTTAAAGTGGCGTCAGTGGCGGTCAGGCCCTCACCTTCGAGGTCGCGCAGCACGCGCTCGCGGCCCTCCTCGACGATGCTCCAGACCTTCTCCGCGACCCCGCCGGAGAGCTGGAAGAACGGCCACTCCTCGTGGACGTGCGAGATATCCGATACCGAAGACCCGAACGCGCTCAGGACCGGGCCGGTCTCGAAGATGTAAGACTCCCGTAGGCCCATGCGCTCCGCCGTCGAGGCGGCGAAGTTGCCTCCGTTCCCGCCGAAGCAGAAGAGGCTGAAGCCCTCCCTCGTGTAGCCGGCCTCCTCCAGGGTGCGATCTATCGTCTCCTCGACGATCCGGTTGGCCTCATCGATCACCTTCTTCGCCGCCTCCTCGACGCTGACGCCGAGCGGCCCGGCAACGTTCTCCTGCAGCGCCTCCCTGGCGTGCTCCTCGCTCAGGTGACGCCTGCCACCGAGGAACCTCTCCGGGTTGAGCATCCCGCAGACGAGGAACGAATCGGTCAGCGTGGCGTTGTCGCCGCCGAAGTCGTAGCAGGCGGGGCCGGGGTAGGCGCCCATGCTGTCCGGGCCGAGGGTCACCTTGCCGCCGCTCACGCGGGCGACACTGCCACCCCCTAAGGCCGCCGACCGCAGGAGGATCCAGGGAGTCTTCAGCGGTATCCCGAAGAAGTCGGTCTCCTCGGACATCACCGCCTCGCCGTTCACCACGACACCGACCTTCGCCGTCGTCCCGCCGACATCCAGGGAGATCACCTTCTCCAGGCCGTACTGCTTCGCGAAGTACTCGCTCGCCACGAGCCCGAAGACCGGCCCCGACTCGGTGGTGTCAACGCCCTTGGTCTTGGAGACGCGGGCGACGCCCCCGTTGACGTGGCCTATGTACAAGGGACGGCGATAGTTGTACTGGGAGAGCAGCTCGTCCTCCGCCTTGAACAGTGCCATCGCGAGCGGCGTGTGGACGTACGAGTTGATAAGGCCCATATGGGTACGGGTCATGTCGTCGGGGTGGCGGCAGATCTCGCTCCCCATGACCGCCGGCACCGCTCCCAGGTAGTGGTCGGGAAACTGCCGCTCGACGAGCTTCTTGATCGACTTCTCGCCTTCGTCGTTCTCGAACGAACCTTCGAGGCTGACGCACATCCGCCTCACGCCCATCTCCAGCAGCGCCCGGATGGCGGTGAGGACCTCCTCTGCGTTCTTCGGGTCCTTCACCGTGGCGATGTTCTCCGGCGTAACGAGATGCCCGACCGCCGGGCTCTCGCCGTCCCCGTAGAGATCCTGCTCATGACCGGGGCTGAGCAGCAACCCGAGGCGCGGGCCCTTCTCCTCGGCCAGCACGTTGGTCGCGATGGTGCTCGACCAGCGGATGACGGCGACCTGCTCCAGGAAATCGGCCAGGTCCGCGTGTCCGGTGAGTTCCGAGCCCTCTCGCAGGGCGTCGAAGAAGCAGACGGTGAAGTCGTGCGGCGTGGTGTCCACCTTCGCCATCCACGTCCGCTCTCCGTCACCGAACAGGCCATCGGTCAGCGTGCCGCCGATGTCTATGTCTACTGTGTACTTGCGGCTCAACTTCTCTCCTTTCCCAAGAGTTCCCCGAACCTCCCCTTCACCCCGATGCGGGTTGCTAAGGCGTGATCACCGGGCGCCCCGCCACCTGTCCTGACTTGAGCCTCTCGTGGACATCGTTTATCCGGTCCAGCGGCTCGAATTCGACCGGGATGGAGGAGAGGCGGCCGCGCTCGGCCAGCGCCATTACCTCGCGCAGCTCCTTGGTCGTCGCCTTTCGCTGTACTCGCACACACCTCGTCTGTGATGCCTTCCCAGAGTTGCGCCTACACGTCCGAGTAGGGCACGACCCAACTTTGATTGGTTCTCCTTCCCCTGCGGATGCTTTCCCCGCCACAACCGACGAGTGACAGGATAGTCGCTAGAACTAGCATCACCCAAAGATCGTTATCTGTCGCAAAGAGTGCAAAACCTTCTACCCTTGCCCCCGTCGCCGTGTCCCCTTCCCATCACCTTTCCGCACCTCCGGCTGGATTGTGAGCCCTTCCGGAAATGTCGAGTTTAACCGAACAGTCAGATCTGTGTCAACCGACCGATCAGTCAAATCGTGTACCACCTGGAGAGGAGGCGGATCTCTGATCCACGTGGATCGCGGGCATTCGGTTAGTGAGTTTGTGTGTTGCCGGCCCGCTCGCCATGACTTCCTTCGGCGTCCGTATAACGATCTGTTATTGGAGATAACGCCAAGCCTTTCTCGATCTCTCGGCTTGACGGGATAACCGAGGTTGGCGACCGCGGCTGTGGCTTATTAGGTCGCTAGGCTGGATCCTCTGCGCCAAGAGGGAATCGCGGGTCGAGGTTGACGACGGCGAGGGTGCATCGGGACGCGCACACCCGTTCTCCGCTTTCGTCGCGGACATCGACCTCCCACACCTGCTTCTCAGGGCCTACATAGTCGGGTATTCCGACGGCCCAGAGCTGTCCTCCCGAGCGCTTGGGTCTAAGGTGGCTGGCGTTGACGGACGAACCGAGCGCCATCTTCCCCGGCGGGCAGTTTAGCCACGCCCCGACCGTGGCTACAGATTCCGACAAGGTCACGCTCGCCCCGCCGTGCAGGAACCCCAATGGCTGCAGATGGCGGTGGACCACCGCCATCTGCAGCCACCACGCGTATCAGTGACAGGTCTACAAACTCGACGCCCAAGTCTTTGGGCATGCCGCTCTCGTGCACCAACTGTTCGACATCGAGATCATTGCCCATTTCACTCCTTGGGTACGGTACATCACCGGAAGATCCCACGTGACCGGCGTCCCGCGCTGCCCCTCCTCATTGTCACAGAAAGCAGCCCGCGCCGCGCTACCGTTAGTCTGGTATCTCCAGCCGCTCGACCGACGCCAGCGTCTTTGAGGATTTCACGTCCAGCAGACCCAGCGGCGTGAGGCGCAAAGCGGGCAGGAAGTCGCATGTCAGGAAAAGGAGCGTGTAGAGGATGTCGTGGTGCTCGTATCCCGCTTCGGCCACCGTGTCGGAGAGTCGCCGGTTCTGTTCGACGACCTCCGCGAACGTCAGGCCGGACATCATGCCGGTGATTGGTAGGGCGAGCTCGTAGACGACTTCTCCAGCCTCTACGACGACGATGCCACCGTCTAGTTCCCTGACCCGTCGGGCGGCCCGTGCCATGGCCTCCGTCCGGCGACCCAGAACGAGGAGGTGCGTGGTGGTGTTGTAGGTGCTAGCGAGACCTTCGAGGTTAGCCGCGAACCCGGAGAGAAGCGCGCGGGAGATCCACTTCCCCTCCCGATCCACAAGCGCTGCGTGTAGCAGTTCTCCCTGTTCGTCCAACGCAACTAGCCCGTCCTCGACCCTCACCCGCGTGTACCTGCGCTCGGTGATCACTGCAGACTTCAGGTGCATCACCGGTACCTCGGCCTCCGTCCCTGCTGACGCCCTGAGCGAGTAGAGTGTGGGGTCGGCAAGTTCCAGGTTGCCGTCGAAGCGTGGCCGGCTTCCGTAACTGTCCCAATCGAGACGCGGGAGCGGGACGCAGAGCCCTCCGTTCTCGGCCACCACGCGCCCGCGAGTGATGACTGTCTCCGGACGGAACGATGTGATGTCGGGCAGGAGCAGGAGATCGGCCCGGCGGCCTATCCCTATGCCGCCTACCTGCCCGTCGATGCGGAACAGAGTGGCGGGGTTGATGGTGACCATCTGGAGCGCCTGCATCGGCGGCACGCCATTATCGACGGCGACGCGGAGCATCCCGTCCACGAGCCCGTGCTCGGCGGCAAACTCGGGGGCAGGGCCGTCGGTAGTCATGATGAGGCGATGCGTGCTCACCCCATCCTCCGTGATGGCGCGCAGGAGCTCCGGCAGGTCCGGGCGCAGGGAGCTGTAGCGGAGCATCGTCCAGATCCCAAGCCGCAATCGGTTCAGGACCTCCTTTTTCGTTATGGCCTCATGGTCGGCGTCTATCCCCGCCGCCGCCACGGGTTGCAGGCGCGCCTCCGAAGCGCCGCCGGTGTGACCGTCGACGATCTTGCCCAGGGCTTTCGCCGCGTTGATGCCGGAGATCAGGGCCGGGTCTCCGGCCGCTAGCGCGGGCCACCGCGTGATCTCGGCCGTTCCGATCACGTCGTCGCGCCGGAGGAGGGGCTCGACCTTGTCCAGCCCGAACATCTCCTCCTCTCCCGGGAACTTCGCCTGAGAGGTGAGTCGCGCCATCCACAAGTATAAGAGCGGCAGCTCCCGCAGGTCATCGACCATCGCCCGGAACCCGTCCGGACCCATCTGCATAAAGAAGAAGAGGTTGTCGGCGATGATCGTGGTCGTCCCCAGAGGAAGGATGCCCTCGACGAGGCTCACGGGGTTGTAGAGGACCCACGGGTGAAAGTGAGCCTCTACGTACCCCGGACAGACGATCATCCCTTCTGCATCAACGACCTGGGTGTCGGTACCGACGACCTGCTCCCCCTCACCGACGTAGGCTATGCGACCTCCTGTGACGGCGACGTTGCCCTCGTGCAACTCGCCGGAGTAGACGTTTGCTATCGTACCGCCGCGCACGAAGAGCTCCGCGGGTCGCTCGCCGCGCGCCGTCTCGATGAGTTTCAGGCGTTCCTCGTGGCCCGCCAACACGGTCTAGACGGCCCGGTAGCTCACCACGTCGCCGTCCAGTCGCTCGGCCCTCCCCTCCCCGACGAGGTGTTCGAGATGGGCGAGCGTCTCGGCGAGCGCGAAACGGAGTTGGTGGTCGCTGAGGTCCTCCGGGAAGACCCGACGCGCGATCTCGAATGGTGATGCCGATCTCCCATCGAAAGCGGAGTGCATCACCGAAAGCCGTTCCTCGTGGTGCCACAGAAGCTCATCGATGCGTCCGTCGAGGTCGTGAAAAAGCGGCCCATGTCCCGGGAAGATGAGGTCCACACCCAGGCCTCGCAGGCCCCTGAGGGAAGCCACGTAGCGCTCTAGAGGCCGCGGGGCCGTGTAGGTCCATAACCCGATGTTCGGCGTGATGTGCAGCAGCAGGTGGTCGCCGGCGAACAGAAGGCGTCTCCGCTCGTCGTGCAAGACGAAGTGGAAGTCCGAGTGTCCGGGCGTATGTACGACCCGCGCCTCGCCATCTCCCAGCTCGATCACCTCTTTCGGCTGGAGGGAGGCCAGGCGCTCGGGCAAGCGGACGCCGAGCCGCGTGGTACCGGCCGTCGCCTCCGCCGTTCCCGCGTCCATGCCGTTGCGGACCAGGAACCTCACGAAGCCCTCGGTGCCCAGCGCCGGATCCCAAACGTGGCGGGCGTTCTCGATCTCCCCCTCGAGCATCCAAACCGGCGCCCCGCTCCGCTCCTCGAGCCAGCGGGCAAGCCCGATATGGTCCGGGTGAAGATGGGTTACCACTATTCGCTCCACGTCGTGGTCCAAGCTCAGTCCCACCTCTGTCGCCCTCGACTCCCAGGTCTCACGGGCCGGCGGGTAATCGAAGCCGGGATCTATGACTGTCCACCCATCAGGGCCTTCGACCAGGTACGACGAGATGAACTTGAGAGGAAACGGAACTGGAAGCTTGAGCTGGTAGACGCCTTCAAAAACTCGGGCGATCTCCCCGATGGGTTGCGTGCCCAGGGAAGAAGGAGAGACGCTCACACCCATAGAGCGGCCGGTCGCGAGGTGTCGCCGTCTTTAAGCATCGGCCCTCAGATAGGCCAGCACCGAGCGCTTGCATACCTCGCGGCACTCAGCGTGCGTCTTCTTCCAGTTCTTGTCCTGGATCCACTGCGTAAACAGCCCGTCCACGAGAGCACGGACGACCGTCGCTGCCTCACTCGCGTCCCCCTCGTGGAAAATCTTCTCCTCTTGGCCAACCCGGATGACCTCGGCGTAGAGTCCATTGCAGATGTCGTGGAAGGTGGCGCTCACGTCGGCAAACCTATCGTTGCGCGCCGCGTAGCCCAGGAAGTCAAAGAAGACCAGGTAGAACCTGCGGTTAGATTCCGGGCTCACGAAGATGGCGTCTATCATCGCCGACACCTTGCCCTCGGCGCCATCAACGCCGTCGATAGCCTCGCGGATCCGCTGGGCGACGCGGGCGAGCACCCAGCGCATCGTAAGGAGGGTGAGGTTCTCTTTCGACTCGAAGTAGTATGGGAGGATGGCCTTGCTCACGCCGGCTTCGTCCGCCACATCCTGCAAAGAGAGGTGCCTCAATCCCTTCTCCCCCATGACCTTGTAGGCGCACCTTATGAGGTACGCCTCTTTCGGCGCCAGCGCTTCGCTGTCGTGGTCGGGAGCCTGGATTAAGGTGTCGGATTGCGTCACTCTTCTCTAACCTTTCATAGCTGGATCTCCGACAGAGAGGGGTCCTGGACCCCTCCCCGCTGATCTGCTCCGACGCGAATTCATGGTCCAGGCCTATCGCTCGAAGCGTCCTTCCATTTTACATGACAGCGCAAACTGTTACAGGTTACTTACTAAACTCCGGCTTCCTCTTTTCCATGAACGCCGTGATGCCCTCCTTTGATTCCTCGCTGCTGAACAGGGGCTCCACCAGTTCGCGTTCGATCTCCAGGCCCTCCCGCAAGGGCTTATCTATGCCCCTGTGGACGGCGAGTTTGATAGAGCCGATCGCCTCGGCCGCGCCGGCGGCCAGGCCTTCGGCGTACTTCAAGGTCTCCTCTTCCAGCTGGTCGGCGGGGAACAGCCGGTCGAGGATGCCGAGCTCGTATGCTTCGGCGGGCGAGAGCCTGCGGCCGGTGATCATCAGGTCCAGGGCTTTCGTGACGCCGATGAGGCGCGGCAGGCGCTGGGTGCCGCCGTTCCCCGGCAAGAGACCCAGAGTAGCCTCCGGTAGCCCAAGATAGTACTCGCCTTCCGCGCCGAAGCGCAGGTCGCAAGCCAGGGCCATCTCCAGCCCCCCGCCGAGGGCGGTGGCGTGTATCTGGGCAATGAAGATCTTGGGGATCTCGGCTATGCGTCCCAGGTTCTCGTGAGCGGTGCGGATCATGTCCATGTTCTTCTCGGGCGGGTTGGCGTTGAACGCCTTGATGTCCGCCCCGGCCGAGAAGAACCTCTCGCTCGCGCTGCGGAAGATGACCGCCCGCGCCCCGTCGTCCCCGGCCGCCGCGTCCACGCTCCCCCCCAGCTCCTCCATGAACGCGAGGTCGTAGCTATTCGCCGGGGGGTTGTTCAGGGTGATGTACCCTACGCTGCCTTCCCTGCTGTATTCTACCGCCATGTATCCTCCCTCTACTCCCGCTCCGCCCTAGTCCAGTCCTCCGACGACGACGGATTTCTGCTCTAGGTAGTGCTCGATGGCCTCCTTGCCGTGCTCCCGGCCTATGCCGGACTCCTTAACGCCGCCGAAGGGAAGCTCGTCGTAGCCGAAGTGGAGCTGGTTCACCCACGTCATACCGGCCTCTATCTCCTGGGAGGCGCGGTTAATCCATTTCACGTTGTACGTGTACACCGAGGATCCCAGCCCATAGGGGGAGTCGTTGGCGAGCCTTATCGCCTCGTCCACGTCGTTCACCTTCCATACCGGCAGCAGCGGCCCGAAGGTCTCCTCCTTGCCAACGCGGCTGTCGTGCGGGGCGTTCTCGATGACCGTCGGCTCGAAGAAGAAGCCCTTGCCGTTGCCGGCGCCCCCGCCGACGGCGACCTTCGCGCCCCCGTCCACGGCGTCCTGTAGCTGGTCGGCGAGCTCGTCGCGGTGGCGGGCGGCGTTGAGAGGGCCCATCCTTATCTTCGGCTTCTCCGCCTTCTCCATGCCGTTGCCGAGCTCGTAGCGGGCGACCCTTTTTGTGAGGCTCTCCATGAACTCGTCGTAGACCTCCTCGAAGACGTAGACCCGCTTGGCCGCGAGGCACGCCTGACCCGCGTTGAAGAACCGTCCGATGTTAATGCCCCGGACGGCGGCGTCCACGTCGGCGTCGGGGAAGACGATCACCGGGTCCGAGCCGCCGAGTTCGGCGGAGATGCGCTTGAACTTCGGTGCCGCGACCTCCATGAGCCTGCGACCGACCTGCGTGCTACCGGTGAAGGCGACGCGGCGCACGTCCGGGTGGGTGGCGAGCGCCTCCCCGACCTCCCTGCCCGGTCCCGTAACGACGTTCACCACGCCGGGAGGAACCTCTGCCTCCTGCATCAGTTCCGCGACCCGCAGCGTGGCGAGCGGCGTGGTGTTCGCCGGCTTCACCACGATAGTGTTGCCCGCGGCGAGCGCCGGAGCGAGCTTCGTCCCCATCAGCGTCAGCGGGAAGTTGTACGGCACGATAGCCGCACACACGCCTATCGGCTTCTTGATGACCATGCCGTAGGCCTTCCCGAGCGCCGAGGGCAAATTCGCGTACACGCCCTCGATCTTGCTGGCCAGATCCGCGTAGTAGTTCATGCCATGCAGGAAGTGGTGAAGCTCCCCCATCGCCTCGGAGAACGGCTTGCCCTGCTCCTGGGTGAGGAGCTGCGCTATCTCCTTGCCGTTCTCCTGGATCTTTGAGATCGCGGCCCGCATCAACGCCGCCCGGTCGTCAGGGTCCTTCTTCGACCATTCCTTGAACGCCTCTTTCGCCGCCGCGACCGCCGCGTCAACGTCTTCGGAGCCGGCCTTGGGGACGGTCTCGAACTCTTCCTCCGTCGCCGGGTTTACGACGGGCATCTCCTCGCCGGACCTGGCGGAAGTCTGTTCCCCGTTGATCAGTATTTGCGCCATTACTACGCGCCTCCCTTTCCGTCGTTTGACAACTGCCCCACCTTACCCATGTACTTGAGCCTGAGCGACTGGTACTCGCGGGCGGCCATCTCGACCCACTCCGAAGAGCTGCCTTCGAGGGACTTCTTGACCTTCGCCGGCACGCCCGCCGCCAGAACCTCCGGAGGGATCTCGTCTCCCTCCCTCACCACGCTCCCGGCGGCGAGCATCGCTCTGCGGCCGACGCGCGCCCGGTTCAGCACGATGCTCCCCATCCCGATCAGGGCCCCGTCCTCGATCTCGCACCCCTCCAACAACGAGAGGTGCCCGACGGTGGCGTTCGACCCGATAATGGTCGGCAGGTCCTCGTTGGTGTGTATTACCGAGTTGTCCTGGACGCTCGTGCCGGCGCCGATAACGATCCGGTTGAAGTCGCCCCTCAACACCGCCCCGAACCAGACGCTCGCCCCCTCCTCGACGGTCACGTCCCCGATCAGGACCGCGGTCGGCGCGATGAAGGCATCGGAGGCTACCTGCGGCTCTTTGTCCTCGAAAGCAAGAAGATGGGCCACGCTCTACCTCCCCGTGAACGACGGACGGCGCCGCTCGCGGGCGGCCCGCACGCCTTCCTTGTGGTCTTCTGTACCAACCAACAGGCTCTGGGCCAGGCTCTCCGCGAAGAGGCCGCTCTCGATGTCCACGCTCGCCGAGAGGTGAAGGAGCCTCTTGGAGAGCCCGTATGCCTGCGGCGCCCGCCTGAAGATGTACCGGAGACGCTCCCTCGCCTCGTCCAGCAGCCTCTCGTGCGGGACCACGCGGGTGACGAGCCCGTGCCGGAACGCTTCCCCGGCGTCTAGGTCTTCGCCGCCGAGAAGAATGTCCCGCGCCCGCGCGAGCCCGACGAGCTTGACCAGGCGCACGCACCCGCCGTGGCTCGGGATAAAGCCGATCATGCCCTCCCGAAACAGGAACCGGGCGTTCTCGGATGCGATCCGCAAATCACACGAGAGGGCGAGCTGGGTCCCGGCCCCGGTAGCGAGGCCGTTAATGGCCGCGACCACCGGTTTCTCCAGCCGCTCGATGGCGCCTATGAGCCGGGTCAGCTCGTGGCTCTGCGCCCGGAACTCCGCCGGGCTCCAATCCTTCTCGAAACGGGAGAGGTCTCCTCCGGCCGAGAACGCCTCGCCGGAACCGGTCAGGACGACGCCCCGCACGTCCGAATCGCCCGCGGCGTCCGTGAAGACCTGCAGCAACTCTCCCTGCACAGTCTCATCCAGGGCGTTCCGTCGCTCGGGACGGTCAAGCTCGACGAGAAGTGTGCCGTCTTCGAGGGTGAGTCGGAGGCTGGAAGGTTCGGTCATCGCTTTATGACTTCGAACGGGCTGTGGCAGCTCCGGCAGATGTACGAGTACACCATCAGGTGCGGCCCGTACTCGGAGACCTTCTCGGTGTCGTCGGAGTCGCACCAGGGGCAGTTCACACGCCGCGGCTCCTCATCGACGGGTTCTCCCGCTACGATCTTTCTAAGCGTCTCTGGAGTTGGTTCCATTGGCTCCATGGCAGCTCTCCGTACTCCCATCTACCCTCGCTCTCGTTGCGTTCGACCGGGACCTCTATGCCGCATCCCTGGAGCAGCGGAACGACGCGGTCCAGGTACCTCTGGCGCATCTCCTCGTTGCCCATGCTCGTCAGCCTCTCGGCCCTGAGGGCTTCGATACCGGGCTCCCTGTCCGGACCGAACCAGCAGAGCATCTCGGGGAAGAGCTCGTCCACGCGCTCCTGAAGGAGCTTGCGACCGCGCTCCTCGTAGGCGATCTGGCGCACGAGACCTTCGGAGTAGGCCGACGTGAGCTTCTCCTCGTCCAGGATGCGGTGCGCTCTCCTGGCGAGCGCCTCGTATCGGGAATTCTCCACGGCCTCCAGCACGATGTTTACAGCCGGCCCGACGAGTGCAAGCGCCGCGACCACGCTCGACCAGCTCGGCAGCGGATCGTCGAGGAAGCTGACCGAGTAACGCCGCGCCCGGTCGATCTCGCCCTGTAGCCCCGTGGGCGCCTTCGGCCACGGAAGCTCCTCGAGCAGGGGGTATATAGCCCGCGAGTGCCCGAGCTTGTCCTGCGTTATGGCGGCGCAGGCGGCGGTGGACTCCAGGAGCGGCCCGGCGTCGGCCCACTCGGAGACGCGGCGGCCCAGGAAGTACTCGTTGTCTCCTATGACCGCGATCAGGTTGACCAGAGCGGCGAGCGCGTCGTCGTTATCTACGAGGAACTCGCTCTGCGCGCCGCGTCCCGGCGCTACCGCTTCCGTGCCCTCGGGACGCTCGCTCACGCTTCTACCTCCACTTCGGTCTCCTCCTCGCGCTCGGCCCAGTAAACCTCGCCAACAGGAACGAGCGACATCTCGAGCCACTCCTTGCCGTGACGCTCGAGCGCGAGCCTTCCAGCTTCTTCGCCGTCAGAGGCCTCGACGGCGCCCCTGTACTCCAGGGGCTCGTCGTACTCGGTGCGCGCGAAGACGAAAAATCTCTCCATGCCTCCCCCTACTCCGGTCGGATGACCCGGACGATCGCCTTGCTGGGCACGACGAACATCTCGCGCCACCGCCACTCGTCGTACATGAGGTGCGCGTAGACGGCGGCGTCCTTCGGCTCCGAGGCCCGGACGTTGCCGTTGTGCCTTAGGGGGCTCTCCTTCCCGACGCGTGCCGTGAACACCTCGTAGTTCTCGACCGGACGCATCAGACGACCCCCACCCCTTTGAGCTGCTTCCTTCCGAGCGGGGTGATGTCCTTCCTCGACCAGGTCTCCCAGACCACCTCGATATCCACCTCGTCGATGCCGTCCATCTTTAGGATGCGATCCCTGACATCGTCCTGGATCATGTCCATAGCCGGGCACCCCATGCACGTGTACGTGAGCTTTACCTCGGCCTTCGATCCCTCGACCTCGATCCCCCGGATGAGCCCGAGGTCCACGAGGCTGATCGGGTACTCCGGATCGTAGACCTCCCTCAGCGCGTCTCGAACGTCTTCTGCCGTGTGCATGGTTCGTTTCCTTTCCCGGGGGCTCCTCATTTCAGAGGAGCCCCTCCGTACCCTGAATTGCCGAAGGATCGCTAGTTGCTGGCGGCGTAGAGCTCTTTGTAGCCGCGCTGGAGATGCTCGACGTACTCCTCGTTCATCGGGCCGCGCTTCTTCCAGCGGTCCATCACGTCGTCCCAGGAGATGGCTCCTCGTTCGAGGTTCCAGCGCTTCTCCTCGGCTATGAAGTCCGCCGGGAACGGCGCGTCTATGACGTACCTGTCTTCTTCCTCGTCGTAGTGCGCAGGTACATCGAGTCCGAGGTCCTCACACAGCGGCACGGTGTGGCTCATCCACGTTTGCCTCAGCTTGTCGTTCGGGGAGCCCTTGTAGCCGTACTCGATCTGCTCGTTGTGCTTCTTCATGCTGTCCGGCAGCCCGAACCACTCTAGCGTAAGCAAGAACATCCAGTCGACGGCACGCTGAAGCTCTTCCTTTTTCTCCGGGTCTTTCGAGAAGACCTTCATCCACTTCTCCCCGTGCCTCAGGTGGAAGTTCTCTTCCCGGTCCACCTTGACGAGCGCTCGCTTCCACGGGCCATACGAGCAGTTCTGGTGGATGTCGCTCAAGAGCACGAACCCGGCCCGATCGTAAAACCCGTTGCCGACGACCAGCTCCGTGAAACTCTCCAGCGGCACATCGAAGGCGTAAGGATACTTGAACTTCTCCGGCCTGCGCTCGTAGACGAGCTCCTCGGTGTCCACCCCGAGGTCCCGGAGCATCCTGTAGGCGATGTGCGCGTGCCCCAGCTCGTCCTGTACGATCCCCATCACCGTGATGTAGTTGTTGACGCTGGGGAGCGTCGAGAAGTCCTTCGTCGCGTTCATGTACGCGGGCGCGCTGATGAGCTCCGTGTCGGCCGAGACGATGAGGGTCCGCTTCAAACCTTCAATGTACCGCTCCGTCGCTTGCGAGGAGTCCTCGATCAGCTTGCCGCTGTGGATCCTCTCGAGAAGTATCTCCTCGGTCACAGCCGTCGTGCTCATGCCTGCTCTCCTTCCTGGGTTCCCTCGCTCGATCGCAGTGTAACTGAACGGACAGTCAAATTCAAGTTGCCTCTGTTCTTTACTCTTTCCCCTCCGTGGGGTTTCCGAACCCGACGTTCTCCAGATTGTAGATTTCCCGGGCGTTCTGGCAGAGGATCTTCTCCAGGGTGCTCCGTTCGAGACCGAGGTCGGCGACCGCCTGGGCGTTGGTCTTCGGGCCGGGGACGCCGGGCCAGTCGGTGCCGAAGATCATCCTCTGGGCTAGGCGCTCGAAGTTGTAGTTCTTGTAGTAGTCGGGGAGCTTTTGGGGAGGAAGGCCTGAGACTTCGATGTAGACGTTGGGGCGCATCAGCGTGATAAAGGCCGCCGCATCGTACCACCAGCCCCGTCCGCCGTGGGCGAGGACGACGGAGAGGTCGGGGAAGTCGCGGGCCACGTCCTCTATAAGGGCGGGGTCGGCGTAGCGGTTGGTAGAGCCTGGGAAGACGCTCGTGCCGCAGTGGAAGACGACGGGGAAGCTCTGGGCCTCGCAGAAGGCGTATGCGGGGTAGAGCATCCGGTCGTTTGGGGCGAAGGAGCCGTGGACGGGGTGGAGCTTCAGCCCGACGGCGCCTAAAGCGATCTGCCGCTTCAGCTCCCCGACGAGCGGGTAGTGCAGGTGCGGGTTCAGGTTCGCCATCAAGCGGAAGCGGTCGGGGTTGTGCTCGAGTATCGGCACCAGGTCCTCGACGGGCTGGATACCGGTAGATTTCGGGCTGTACTCGCAGAACAGGATCGCCACGTCCACGCCTTCTGAGGCCATGTACTCGTCGAAGCGGGCCGGTATCACGGTTCCGGCTTCGTCGTATAGGTCGTCGAGCGGCACGTCCTTGCCGAAGTTCTGCGCCCATTCGCGCCACTCGAGCTTGAGCGTGGGCAGGCGTGCCGCGTGGACGTGTGCGTCTATAAGGGGGATGCCGTCCAGCAATGCTCTATCTTTCCTCGGAGTTCACTCGCCGGCACGTTCACTCCACCTTCTCGACGACCATGGCGATGCCCTGCCCCACCCCAATGCACATCGTCGCCAGCCCGAACCGCACGTCCGCTCGGCGGCCCATCTCGTGTACGAGCGTGGTCAGGATCCTCGCCCCTGAGGCCCCTAAAGGGTGGCCTATCGCTATGGCGCCGCCGTTAGGGTTGAGCCTCTCGTCCTCGGG
>Ga0126307_10000686_pt1 | contig 22138 bp, 21 predicted proteins | sample Plot28_FD_89955 | JGI IMG/M metagenome (GOLD analysis project Ga0126307, IMG submission 89955) | Serpentine soil microbial communities from UC McLaughlin Reserve, CA, USA - Plot28 | ecosystem: Environmental > Terrestrial > Soil > Grasslands | place: USA: UC McLaughlin Reserve, Lake County... | reverse complement strand
TGACCGGGTGCTGGGCGAGCCAGTCGATCTCCAAGTCGGGATGCAGCTTGCGCAGCTCGTTGGCGATCGCCGCGTCGCGCTGGGCGTGACCGAGTCCGATTGGCGAGGAGATGTAGAGCGCGCGCTTGCGGCGCGAGCGGCCGCGCACCCAGCGCGCGGGCGGACGCGCCGGCACGGCGAAGTCGCGCAGGAGGACGTTGACCTTGACGGGGTCGCGCACGTGCGGGGCGTGGCCGGAGCCCTCGAGCAGCACGAGCTCCCCGCCGGTCTCCTCGGCCAGGGCGATGCCGCGGCCGGCGCCCGTGATCGCGTCGGCCGTGCCCTGGATCACGAGCACGGGGCAGCGGACGCGCGCGCACAGCTCGCGCGCGGCGGCCGCGTCCAGCTCGCGCTCGGCGACCGTCGCGACCAGCGTCTCGGCCGTCGTCTCGAGCCCCCAGCCGACGCAGTCCTCGATCGGCTTGGTCGAGTGCGGCTCGTTGAACATCTCCGAGAAGAAGAACTCGAGGAAGCCCCGGTAGTCCTTGAGCCAGTAGTGGCGGTTGTACTTCGCCCAGCCCTCGTCGCTGTCGAGCTCCTCGTCGAAGGCGTGCTCGGTGCGGTCGGCGGCGGGGTTGCCGAACGGCACGTACGGCGCGATGAAGACGGCGCTCTCCACGCGCTCCGGGTGCTCGGCGGCGAGGATGAGCGCCCGCTGGGCGCCCAGCGAGAGCGCGACGATCACCGCGCGCCCGGTCGCCGTGGCGTCCATGACGGCGAGCGTGTCGGCGGCGAATACCTGCTCGGCGTAGCCGCTCGCGGGGCGGTCGGAGCGGCCGTTGCCACGGCCGTCGAAGGTCAGCACGCGGCAGTGCCGGGCGAGGTGGGGGATCTGCATCTTCCAGTGCCGCGAGTGGATGATCGACCACGTCGGCAGGAGCAGGATCGTCGGCTCCCCCGTGCCGTGGACCTCGTAGTGGAGGCGGACGCCTTCGCGCTCCACGTAGCCCGTGACGTCGGGCTCGCGCGCCCGCGTCTGGTCGCGCGCCGCCGGCCGGCTCAGCTCGACAGCCATCCGTCGATCCACTCCAGGAGCTCGGCGTGCCCGGCGTCGATGCCGCCCAGGCGCTCGACCATGATGCCGAGGTTGAAGGTCATGACGAGCGCGACGAGCGCGTCGAGCGGCATCGCGATGCCGAGCTCGCGATGGGGCTCGGCGAACGCCTCGCGCAGCACGCCGCGCCACTCCCCGTTGACGCGTGCGAGCCGGTCGCGCAGCGCCGGGTCGTTCCAGGCCAGCGCCTGCAGCTCGAGCCAGACCTTCTCGTACGTCGCGTCCTGGGCGAGCAGGTACCGCATCGCCTCGCGCCACTTCTCGGCGAAGGGGAGTTCGGCGGCGTAGAGCTCGCGCTGGCGCGCGATCAGCCGGTCGGTGAAGCGCTCGAGCGTCTGCACGAGCAGGTTGTCGTTCGAGCCGAAGTAGTAGTGCACGAGCCCGTGGTTGACGCCCGCCTCCTCGGCGAGCCGGCGGGTCGTGATCCCGGCATGGCCGATCTCGACGAGCAGGCGCTCGGCGGCGTCGAGCAGCGCCGTCTGCGGGGCGGCGAGGGTCTTAGTCATACGACTAAGGCAGTTGACCAAACGCCGTCGCGCCTGTCAAGGGTGCCGCTTGTACCACTCGACGAACTGCGTGCAGCGGCCGTCGCCGTCGAAGCGCAGCACGTAGAGGTTCGAGAAGGTGTCCCCCCTGACGTAGCGCGTCTCGCCCGTGGCCACGGCGCGGTCGCCGTCGATCATCAGCGGCTCGTAGCGCGCCTCCCACGACCCCGGCTCGTCGCGCTCGCCGAGCCAGCTCTCGACGATCGCCTCGCGGCCGCGCAGCGGCTCGTCGTAGGGGTGATAGGCGTACGTGGCGTCGTCGCTGAACAGCGCGCCGATCGCCACGGCGTCGTAGGTGCGCCAGGCCTCCACGTAGCGGTCGAGCCATTCCTGGACCTGCTGATGCGTCATGCGTCCTCCTCGTCACGGCGGCGTCAAGGCGAAAGTACGGCAATCCGGCGGTTGCGCCGCCCCATGCCGCCGGGTTAGCGTCGCCGGCAGTGAATCCACCGGGCCCCAGAGGCCCAGACGAGGAGATCCACGCATCGTGCGCCCGGACCCCCAGCCGGTCGCCGCGAGCTGACCCGCGAGCGGCGGCGCGCCCTACGGGTGCGCTGCCGCTCACGCCGGGCCGTACGTCTCACATGGCCCGGCTCCACGGCAGGCGGATCCTCATCACCGGCGCGACGAGCGGCATCGGCCTCGCGGGCGTGGAGCGCTTCGCGCGTGAGGGCGCCGACCTGACGCTGCTCGCGCGCGGCGCGGCCGCGCTCGAGGAGGCGGCGGACGCGGCGCGCCGGCACGGTGTCGCGGCCTACGTGATCGCCGCCGACCTGGCCGACCGCGAGCAGGCCGAGGCCGCGGTTCGCGGCGCCGCGGACGCGCTCGGCGGGCTCGACGTCGTCGTCTCCAACGCCGGCGCGGTGTCGTTCGGACACTTCCTCGAGGTCGGCGCCGACGACTTCGACCGTACCGTCGACGTGACCTTCACCGGCGCGGTGAACCTCATCCGCGCCGCGCTGCCCGAGCTGCGCGCGAGCCGGGGCGTGCTCGTCGTCACCAGCTCGATCATGGCGCGGATGCCGCTCCCCGCCTTCTCGAGCTACACGGCGGCCAAGCACGCGCTGCGCGGGTTCGTGAGCACGCTCGAGATCGAGGAGCGCGAGCAGCGCTCCGGCGTGCGCGTGGCCATGGTCAGCCCCGGTCCCGTCGACACGCCGATCTACGCCCGCGCGACGAGCGCGACCGGCAAGCGGCCCGCGATCCTCCCCGACGCCTACCACCCCGACGACGTCGCCAAGGTGCTGGTCGACGCCGCCGTCTCCCCGCGCCACGACCGCATCGTCGGCGCCGAGTCGCGTGCCGCGGAGGCGCTCTACCGGCACGTTCGGCCCGCGGGCGAGCTGCTGCTCCTGATCGTCGACCGCTGGTTCCGCACCGGCGACCAGCCCGCGGACGCCCCGGGCGCGCTGTGGGAGCCGCTCCAGCGCGCCCAGCTCTCGGATGGGCTGCCCGCTCGGGCGGCCGGCGACGTCCTCGGCTTCGCCCGCCATGCCGTCGGCGGGGCGATGCGGGCCGTTCGCACGGCGCCTGCCCTGCTGCGCGCCGTGCCTGAGCGCCGCTCGTAGACGGCGGTCAGCTTTCGGACGCCACAGCGCCGAACTTGAGCGCCGGCGCGGGGCCTGGACGCATGTTCGACTCGCGTCGGCGCAGCATCCGCCGATGGCAGGGTGACGCGTACCCCACCCAAAGGTTCCATGGCCACCCATCGCACACGCCTGCTTCGCCTCCTCGCCGTCGTCGCCACCACCGGCGGCCTGATCGCCGGCGCCGGCACCGGCGTCGCCGCCGCCGGCGGTGATTCGTCCGCCAAGGCGGGCGGTACGCCCGCCAGCGAGGTCACCGCTCGCGACGAGCACCGCCCCGCCGGGGCCGGCAGCGGGCGCAAGATCGGCCGCTGACGGCGCAGGCCACGGCGATGCAGCGAGCCGAGCAGCGGTCGCGGCCCCGAATGGTGGCCACGCTCTTCTGGCCGTACGCCGGCGTGGTCTCGGCCATCGGCGTACTCGCCTGCGGACTCTTGATCGCGGCCCACCCGGCGGTTCCTGCCGGCGATCCGCTCTTCTGGCTGCTCGCGGGGCTGGTCCTCGCCGGCGAGCTGCTGCCGATCGACGTCCCGCGGCGGGACGGGTTCGACCGCGTCACCGTCTCGACGGCCTTCGCCTTCGCGATCCTGCTGCTGTTCGGCCTGCTTCCCGCCGTGGCGGCCTACGCCGCGGCCTCGGCGGTCGCCGACGTCGTCGCGCGGCTGAACCCGTTCAAGGTGCTGTTCAACGCCGCCCAGTACGCGCTCGCGTTGTTCGCCGCGGCCGCCGCGATGGCGCTCGCGGGCGACGCGGCGCCGGTGGCGACGATCGCCGATGGCCTCGGCGCCGTCCTCGCCGGCGGAGCGGCCTTCCTCGTCGTCAACCACGTTCTCGCCGGCGCGGCCGCGGCGCTGCTCCAGGACGAGCCGCCGCTGCGCTACCTCGCGGCCGACTTCGGCTTCCAGGCGCTCACCGCCGGCTTCGTGCTCGCGCTCGCGCCACTCGTCGTGGCCGCGGCGGAGGCGAGCATGGCGCTCGTTCCGCTCTGCCTCGTCCCCGCCGTCGCCATCTACACGGGCGCCCGCGAAGCGACGCGCCATGCGCACCAGGCGTCCCACGACGCGCTCACCGGCCTGCCCAACCGGCTGCTGCTGCACGAGCGCCTCGGCCGCGCGCTCGCAGCCGCGGCACTCGACCACCACCAGGTCGTCCTCATGATCGTCGACCTCGACGAGTTCAAGGAGGTCAACGACACGCTCGGCCACGCCCACGGCGACCGGCTGCTCGAGGGCGTCGCCGGGCGCCTGCGCGCGGCGCTCGGGGAGACGGACCTGATCGCGCGGCTCGGCGGCGACGAGTTCGCCGTTCTGCCGGCCGGGCATGTCGGCGCCGAGGACGGGCAACGCCTCGCCGGGCGGCTCGTCGCGGCGCTCGAGCAGCCGTTCGAGGTGGACGGCGTGGTACTCGAGGTCCGGGCGAGCGTCGGAGTCGCGTGCTTCCCGGAGCACGGCCGGGACGCTGACGAGCTGCTGCGGCGCGCCGACGTCGCCCTCTACTGCGCCAAGGCCGCGCAGCACCCGGTCGCGCTGTACTCGGCCGCCCAGGACCATCACACGGTCGACCGCCTCATGCTCGCCGGCCAGCTTCGCCGCGGCATCGACGCGGGCGAGATCACGCTCGAGTACCAGCCGAAGTTCCCGCTCGGCGGCGGCCGGCCGACGGGCGTCGAGGCGCTCGCGCGCTGGACGCACCCCGCGCTCGGCCGGATCGGGCCTGACGGGTTCATCGCGCTCGCGGAGCAGTCGGGGCACATCAACCGCCTCACCGAGGAGGTGTTGCGCATGGCGATCGCGCAATCCGCGGGCTGGCGCCGGGACGGCCTGGAGCTGCGGATGTCGGTCAACCTCTCGCCGCGCAGCCTCCTCGACCCGCATCTGCCGCAGCTCATCCGCGATCTCCTCGGCGCGCACGGCGTGCACCCGCAGGGACTCCAGCTCGAGATCACCGAGAGTCGTGCGGTCCCGACCGGGCGCGTGGCCGCCGCCGTGCTCGAGGAGCTGCGCACGATGGGGGTCGGCCTCGCGATCGACGACTTCGGGACGGGGTTCTCGTCCCTCGTCCAGCTCCAGCGCCTCCCGGTCGACGAGATCAAGATCGACCGCTCGTTCGTCGCCAACATGGAGCAGAGCACGGGCGACGCCGGCATCGTGCGCTCGACCATCGACCTCGCACGCAACCTCGGCCTCCTCGTCACGGCGGAGGGCGTGGAGAGCGACGAGGTGCGGCGCCAGCTGGCCGACATGGGCTGCGAGCTGGCCCAGGGCTACGGGCTCTGCCGGCCGCTGCCCGCCGACCGCTGCTTCCAGGCCGTGCTCGAGTGCGCTCCGGCGCTGCGGGCCGCGGTATGAGGCGGCTCGCTCTCATCCTTGCCGCCGCCGCGCTGCTCGCCACGCCCTCCGTGGCGGCCGCGGGGCCGGTGGCGAGCCCGTACGTCGTGGTGCTCGACGACGCGGTGGCCGACACGCACGCCGCGATCGAGCGCCTGGCGCGCTCGGTGCACGCGGCGCCCGGGCTGCGCTATCGCACCGCGCTCAAGGGCTTCAGCGCACGGCTCACCGCCGGCCAGCTGGCGGCGCTGCGCGCGGACCCGGCGGTCGACTTCGTCGAGGCGGACACGGTCCTCTCCGCCGCCGGCCGCGTCGCCCTGGCGGCCGGCGAGACCGTCCCGGCGGGCCTGCGCCGCATCGGCGCCGCGACCGCGACGACGGCCGGCGAGGCGAGCGACACGAAGATCGCCGTGCTCGACACCGGCGTCGACCTGGCGAACCCCGACCTCGACGCGATCAGCGGCGCGAACTGCATCAAGCCCGGCACGCCGGCCGCCGACGACAACGGCCACGGCACCCACGTCGCCGGCGTGATCGCCGCCGCCAACGCGGGCCGGGACGTCGTGGGCGTCGCGCCGGGGACGGAGATCTACTCGGTGAAGGTGCTCAACGCGCGCGCCACCGGCACGCTGTCGCAGTTCCTGTGCGGCATCAACTGGCTCGCGGCGAACGCGGCCGGGCTCGGCATCCGCGTCGTGAACATGAGCATCACCGGCTCCGGACGCGACGACGGCAACTGCGGGAACACGAACGCCGATGCCATGCACAAGGCGATCTGCGCGGCGACCGGCGCCGGAGTGACGTTCGTCGTCTCCGCCGGCAACGCCGGCGCGGACTTCGCGCGCTCGGTGCCCGCCGCGTACCCGGAGGTGCTCACGGCGACGGCGATGACGGACTCCGACGGCGTGCCGGGCGCGGCGGGCGCCGCGCCGAAGTGCAAGAAGGGCGAGGCCGACGACCGCTACGCCGCCTACTCCAACTACGCGGTCGGCCCGACCGCCGCGGCGCACACGCTCAGCGCGCCCGGCACGTGCGTCGTCTCGTCGAAGCCTGGCGGCGGCACGGCGACCTACTACGGCACCAGCCAGGCTGCGCCGCACGTGGCGGGCGCGGTCGCGCTGTGCATCTCCCGCGCCGGCGGTCCCGGCCCGTGCGCGGGACTGCCGCCGGCCGGCGTCATCGCGCACGTCCGCGACGACGCGGCGGCAGTCGCGACCCTGGCGAACGGCTTCCTCGGCGACCCGCTCCGCTCGCTGAGCGGCAAGGTCTACGGCCCGCTGATCGCTGCCGCCGGCTACTGAGCCGCGCGGTCCCGCGGGCCGTACCCCGGGAGTGAACGTGCTCGTCACCGGCGCCACCGGCTTCATCGGCGGCCGCCTGGCACGCGCGCTGAGCGCGGACGGCGTGCGCGTGCGGTGCCTCGTGCGCGACCCGGCGAAGGCCGCCGCGCTCGAGCGTGCCGGCTGCGAGCTGCGCCGCGGCGACGTCACCGACGCCGCGAGCCTGGACGGCGCCGGCGAAGGGGTAGATGTCGCCTACTACCTCGTGCACGCGATGGCGGGCGGCGGCGGGTTCTCCGAGCGCGAGCGCGCCGGCGCGCGCAACTTCGCGCAGATGGCCCGGCGTGAGGGCGTGCGCCGGATCGTGTACCTCGGCGGTCTCGGCGACCCCGGCGTGTCCGAGCACCTGCGCAGCCGCCACGAGACGGCGCGCGTGCTGGCTGCCGAAGGTCCGCCGCTGACCTACGTGCGCGCCGCGATGGTGGTCGGCGAGGGCAGCGAGTCCTACCGGACGCTGCGGGCGCTGAGCGAGCGCCTGCCCGTCATGGTCACGCCGCGGTGGCTGCGCACGCCGACGCAGCCGATCGGCATCGACGACGTGATCGAGTACCTCCGCCGCGCGCCGGACGTCGCGCCGCCCGAGGGCGGCGAGGTGCAGATCGGCGGTCCGGACGTCCTGTCCTACCGCGACATGCTCGACCGGATGGCGCGCGCGCTGGGCCGCCGGCCGCCGCTCAAGCTGCCGGTGCCGCTGCTGAGCCCGCGCGTGTCGGCGCTGTGGCTCGGGCTCGTGACGCCGGTCGACACCAATGTCGCGCGCCCGCTGATCGACGGGCTGACGACGCCGACGGTCGTGACCGACCCGGCCGGCGCGGCGCCGTTCGGCATCGCGCCGGCGTCGTTCGACGAGACGCTGCGCCGCGCACTCGCCACTTGACACGCGGCGCCGTCGCGCGGTTTGATCGCGCGCACGGGAGAACCCCCATCGGAAGGAGCCCGGCATGGACGAACGCAGGGACGAGGAGCGCGACGAGTCGCGCGACGACGAGCTCAAGACGCCGAAGGACCGGATCGAGGACCTCGAGCCCGATCAGGAGGAGTCCGCCGACGTCAAGGGCGGGCTGAACTTCAGCAAGATCGAGTTCGACAGGTGACCGAGGAGCGCGACCGGGGCCGCGACGAGGAGCGGCGCGACGACGAGCTCAAGGCGCCGGAGGAACGCGTCGAGGACCTCGAGCCCGACGAGGACGAGTCGGGTGACGTGAAGGGCGGCCGTGCCAGCAGCTACAAGGAGGACGGATAGAGCGACGGCGCGGTGGCGAACTGGTGGCAGAAGGTCGATCCCTGACACGCTGAGCCGCCTCCGCGAGCTCCTCGCGGAGGCGGGCTTCATCGCCGAGCCGCCGGACGAAGCGGCCCCCGCGCCGCTCGTGCGGCTGTGGCGGGAGTGCGCGGCCGTCGACGCCGCCGAGGCGGCGCTGGCGATCGCGCCGCTGGAGCTCGACGAGCTCGCCGCGGCCGGGCTGCTCCGCCCGGGCGGCGCCGGCCGCGTGCGCGCCAATGTCTCGATCCGCGCGTATGGGGATCTGCTGATCGCGGCGGACCCGGTGCCGGACGTCCTGGCGGAGCGGGCCGACTGCGTGCCGGGCGTCAACCCCGTCGCCCGCCTGCTCGCCCGCCACACCGTGCGCGAGCCGGTGGCCGCCGCGCTCGACCTCGGTACGGGCATGGGCATCCAGGCGCTGCTCGCCGCGAGCCACGCCGGCGAGGTCGTAGGGACCGACGTCAACCCGCGCGCGCTGGCGTATGCGCGGATGAACGCCGACCTGAACGGGATCGCCAACGCGCGCTTCGAGCAGGGGAGCTGGTTCGAGCCGGTTGGCGAGCGCGAGTTCGGACTCATCGTCGCCAACCCGCCGTTCGTCATCTCGCCCGAGAGCGGGCTCACGTATCGCGACAGCGGGCTCGACCCCGGCCGCCTTCTCGCCGGGCTGATCCCCGGCATCGCGGAGCGGCTCGCGCCCGGCGCCTTCGGTCACGTCACCGGCGAATGGGGCCTCGGCGACGGCGAGGACTGGGCGGCGACGCCGCGCGAGTGGGTCGCGGGAACGGGCTGCGACGCGCTGGTGCTGCGCCAGGCGCTCCTCACGCCGCGCGAGCACGCGGCGGGGTGGAACAAGCGGCTCGAGCCCGTCGATCAAGATCGCTTCGACGCGGCCGTCGAGCGCTGGACGCGCCACCACCGCGATCACGGCCACTCCGCGGTCGCGGCCGGGACCATCGTCCTGCGACGGCGCGCCGACGGGCGCGAGCCGTGGTTCTCGGCGCTCGAGCGCGCCGCGAGCCCGACCGCGGAGGCGGGCGACCACGTCCGGCGCATCTTCTCCGGCGAGGACCGTGTGCGCGCGGGTGCGCGGGGACTGCTCGCCGAGTCGCTCGCGCCGGTCGAAGGGCTGCGCGTGGCGCAGACGCTCACGCGACGCGAAGGGCGCTGGGGGCGCTTCCCCGCCGTGCTCGCGATCCGGCCCGGCCTCGGCGTGCAGGCGCGCGTCGACGCGCGCGTCCTCGACCTCGTGTTCGCGCTCGACGGGCGCCGGCCTGTGACCGACGTCGTCGGCGACGACGCCGAGCTGCGCGACCTCGCCGTGGCGGAGCTGCCGGGGCTGGTCCGGCTCGGGCTCGTGGCATGAGCGCGCTCGAGGACGCGCTCGCCCGCCCGGCGCTGACGGTGGACGGCCGCGACTACACCGTCGCGGACGTCGCGGCCGCGGCGCTGCACGTCTCGGAATGGGCCGGCGTGCGGCAGCGCGCGCTCGCCGGCGGCGCGGGCGCGCCCGAGGAGGAGGTCCGCGCGGCGGCCGCCGCCTTCCGGCGTGCGCGCCGGCTGCTCTCGGCGGAGGAGATGGAGGCCTGGCTCGCGCGCCGCGGGCTGAGCGCCGGCGTGTGGATGCGCTGGGTGCGTGCGGATGTCGCGCGCCGGGCCGGCGCCACGGGCGGCGCCGCGGAGCCGGACGCGGTCACGCTCTACGCGGAGGCGCTGTGCTCGGGCGCCCTGGCGCGTGCGGGGCGGCGGCTGGCGGAGCTGCTCGTGGCGCCGGAGGCGGACGCCGCGAGCGCGCCGGCGGCCGACCCCGGACCGCTCGCGCCGCTCGGCGTCGACCTCGACCGCGCGCGGACGCTGCTCGGCGAGCTGCCGGCGCGCGAGGCGGCGCTGGCGCGCCTCGCCGAGCAGGTCGCGACGCCGCAGGCGGTCGACGAGCGCGTGCGCGCGCGGCAGACCGACTGGCTCGCCGTGGGCTACCGCGCGCTGGCCGTCGCCGCCGAGCCGGTCGCGCGCGAGGCGCTGCTCTGCGTCCGCGACGACGGCATGACGCTCGAGGAGGTCGGGGTGCTCGCGAGCGCGCCGGTGCGCGCCCGGCGCACGCTGCTCGCCGACGCGCCGCCGGCGCTGCGCGAGCACCTCCTCAGCGCGAGCCCCGGCGAGCCGATCGGCCCGCTGGCCGGCGACGGCGCCGTCGCGGTGCTCGTCGTCGACGCCAAGGAGCCGCCGGCCGCGGAGGATGCCGAGCTCGCCCGCCGCGCCCGCAACGAGCTGCTGGCGCGCGCGCTCGAGCGCGAGGTCACGACCCGGGTCCGCTGGCATGACCGCCTCTAGGGACCCCGCGCCGCAGCCGGCGCCGTGGCCGGACGCGCTCGCCGAGCACCCCCTGCGCGAGGTGCTCACCGGCCGCGCCGAGCCGGTCGCCTACGCCTTCGGCGAGGAGCTCGTGCGCGAGGGGGAGGAGGCCGACGCCTTCTACCTGCTCGCCTCCGGCCGCGTCCGCGTGCTCAAGCGCCGCGGCGACGGCGCCGGCGAGGTGACGCTGAACCGGCTCTACGCCGGCGACACGTTCGGCGAGCGCGGCCTGCTCGAGGGCGCGCCGCGCAGCGCGACCGTGCGGGCGAGCGGGCCGGTCGAGGCGCTGCGGCTCGACCGCGCCGGCTTCGAGGACCTCGTCGCGCGCCATCCCGACGTCCAGCGCCAGCTCGAGCTGCACGCCGCGCGCCACGACGTCCGCGACCTCCTGCGGCTGAGCTCGCCGTTCGGCGACCTGCCGGCCGAGGCGCTCGAGCGCGTCATCGCCGCGCTCGAGCCGGCGCCCATGGCCCGGGGCGACGTCGTCGTCCGCGAGGGCGACGCGGCGCGCGCGCTGCACGTCGTCCGCCAGGGCCGGCTGCGCGCCTCCGCCGAGCGCGACGGCCGGGAGGCCGGCGTCGGCTTCCTGCGCCGCGGCGACGTCTTCGGCGAGCGGGCGCTGGTCCGCGGCGAGCCGGAGGCGACGACCGTCGAGGCGGTCTCCGACGGCGCGCTGCTGCGCATGCCGGCCGACGCGCTCGCGCGCCTGCGCGAGGAGTCGCCCGAGTTCCGCGCCGCCGTCGACACGCTCGTCGAGCGGTCGGACTTCCGGCGCGTGGCGCGCGTGCCGCTCGACTTCGCGGAGGAGATCGTGTCCGCCCAGGCGCAGCCGCCCGCCGGGGCCGAGCCCGAGGCGGCCGTGGGGCTCGCGCCGGCGCCGCTCGCTCCGCCGCCGCTGCCGCGTCGCGTCCCGATGGTGTGGCAGGCCGACGAGATGGACTGCGGCGCGGCCTGCCTCGCCATGGTCGCCCGCGCCTACGGGCGCCGCGTGAGCCTCGCCCACATCCGCGGGCGTGTGCACACGAGCGTCGACGGCACGAGCCTCGCCGCCATCGTCGAGGGCGCGCGCGGCATCGGGCTGCGCGCCCGGCCGCTCAAGGCGTCCAAGGGCCGTCTCGACGAGCTCTCCCTGCCGGCCGTCGTGCACGTCGAGGGCAACCACTGGGTCGTCCTGCACCGCGTCACGCCCAAGCGCGTGCACCTCGCCGACCCGGCGCGCGGCCCGCTGCGGATCCCGCGCGAGCGCTTCGAGGCGGACTGGAGCGGCTATGCCGCGCTGCTCGAGTACGGCCCCGGTCTCGAGCAGGCCCCCGAGGCCGCCGCCGGCGGCGGCTGGCTCACCGACGTGCTGCGCCCGCACCGCCGGACGCTCGCCGTCGCGGTGGTCCTCGCGCTCGTCGCCGCCGGCCTGCAGATGGTGCTGCCGATCGCGATCGCCGTGGTCGTGGACCGCGTGCTGGCGGACGGCAACCGCGACCTGCTGTGGCCCCTGCTCGGCGGCCTGACCGCCGTGCTGCTCGCGATGACGGCGGCCACGCTCGTGCAGCGCTACCTGCTCAGCCGCGCGGCCGTCGTCATCGACCGCACGTCGCTGGACCGCATCACCGCGCGGCTGCTCGACCTGCCGATGAGCTATTTCGGCGCGCGCCGCACGGGCGACATCCAGCGCCGGCTCGCCGGCGTGCGACAGCTGCGCGAGCTGGCGGTCCACAGCGGCGTCGAGGTCCTCACCGCGGCCGCGACGCTCGCCGCGACGCTCGCGGTGATGTTCGCGCTCGACTGGCTGCTGGCGCTGGTCTACCTGGCCACGGCGCCGGCCTACGCCGCGCTCATGCACTTCTCGCGCCGCCGGCTGCGGCCGCTCTTCGACGGCCTCGAGGAGGCGTTCGGGCGCTACCACTCGTTCCAGATCGACGCCATCAAGGGCATCGAGACGGTCAAGGTCACCGGCGCCGAGCGCGCGTTCCGCGGCCACATGCTCGGCCAGTTCGACCGGCTCGGCCAGCGGCTGTTCCGGGCCGACTTCACGATCATGTCCTACGAGGCCGCGATCCAGCTCGCGAGCTTCGTCTCGCTTGCGCTGTTCGTGCTCGCCGGCGCGCTGCGCGTGCTCGACGGCGCGATGAGCGTCGGCGAGTTCGTCTCCTTCTCGACGCTCGTCCTGCTCGCCAACGGGCCGATCGTCGCGCTGCTCTCGGCCTGGGACGAGCTCCAGATCGGGTCCGTCCTGGTCAGCCGCCTGAGCGACGTCGTCGAGCAGGAGCCGGAGCAGGGCGCGGCGGCCGCGCCGCTGCGCAGCGTCCCGAGCCTGTCCGGCGCCGTGCGCCTGCAGGACGTCGGCTTCCAGTACCCCGGCCCGGCGTCCAACCCCATCCTCGACGGGATCACGCTCGACGTCGCGCCCGGCACGCGGGTCGCGCTCGTGGGCCGCAGCGGATCAGGCAAGACGACGCTCGCCCGCCTGCTCGCGGGGCTCATGGAGCCCACGCGCGGCGCGGTGCTCTACGACGGCGTCGACATGACGACGCTCGACTACGCCGGTCTGCGCAGGCAGCTCGGCTTCGTGCTCCAGGAGAGCTACCTGTTCGACGACACGATCGCCCGCAACATCGCCTTCGGCGAGGACGAGGTCGACCGGGAGCGCGTCGAGTGGGCGGCGCGCGTGGCGAGCGCGCACGACTTCGTCCTGCGCCTGCCGCTGGGCTACGAGACCAAGGTGGGCGAGTCGGGCCTCGCGCTCTCCGGCGGCCAGCGGCAGCGGATCGCGATCGCCCGCGCGCTGTACCGCCGGCCGCCGATCCTCATCTTCGACGAGGCCACGAGCGCGCTCGACACGGAGTCCGAGCGCGCGGTGCAGGCGAACATGGGCGAGCTGTTCGAGGGCCGCACGTCGTTCGTGATCGCCCACCGGCTCTCGACGATCCGCGACGCCGACCTCATCGTGGTCCTCGAGCGCGGGCGCGTCGCCGAGAAGGGCACCCACGAGGACCTGATGAAGCGCCAGGGGATCTACTACTACCTGGTCAGCCAGCAGCTGGCGATGTAGGCTCGCGCCATGACCGATCCGAAGACCGGCGACCGCGAAGAGCGCGCCGACGACGAGCTCAAGCTGCCCGACGAGCGCGTCGACGACCTCGAGCCGAGCGAGGCCGAGGCCGCCGACGTCAAGGGCGGGCTCATCAACGCCTGGCCCAAGAAGTACACGGGCATCGGCTAGGCCGCCGGCACGAAGCGCACGTCGCCCCAGCGCTACCCCACGCCCGCGGAGCCGTACGGGAACTCCTTCGCCGGCTCGAGGCGGTGATCCACGTGTGCGCGCATCGCCGCGTCGCTGACGGCGTAGCCCCAATTGACCAAGCGCTCTTGCAGGCGCGGCTCGAGCCGGTTGAGTCGCCCCGGAACGCCGGCGAGCTCCGCCGTGGCCCGGGGCGGGCAGTGCAGCACATCGCCGACGGGGAAGCTGGCCAGATGGCTGTTGATGCTCCAATATCCACCGCGCTTGATCCCGGTGGTGTATGCGAGGAGCGCCTGCTGCCGGCGCAGGCGGTGCAGCTCGGTTCCCGACGCGTCGACGAAGTCGAAGAAGTGGCTGAGCCGCCGGCGCTCGGCGTGCGCCACCGCGCGCGGACCCTTGCCGTCGCTCACGAGCACCGTGTCGTAACGCCGCCACGCCGTCTCCAGCGCGAGCGTGTCGTACAGGCTTCCTGATGTGAGGGCGATGCGGCCGGTGCTCTCGTCGTCGAGGACGGCCGGCGAGAGCAGCGGCGGCACGGCGTTGGAGGCGGCGACCGCGGTGGCGATCGGGAGCTGCGGGCTCTCGGTCCAGCCCGCGCGCACGTTGCCCATCCGGTCCTTGCCGAAGCGCCAGAGCTGGCCGGACGAGAGGTGCGACGCGGTGAAGAGGAAGCGCGGCGCATCAGGCAGGCTCTGGAGCGTCGCGTCGCCGAACAGGCGCTTGGCGAGTTGCTCCGCGAGCACGGCGTTGCCGCCGCTCTGGCGTACGACCGACGCCCACGCGGCCCTCAGGTCGAGCGTTCGGTCTGCCAGGCGGTGCAGTGGCTCGACGACGAGCTCGTAGAAGCGCGGGCTCCGTCCGCCGGAGTCGAACTCGAGCTCGCTCCAGCGCAGGCCGAGCAGCGCGGCCGCCAGCGCGGCGGTCGAGTTGCTCGACAGCTGGTCGAGGCGGGGAAGGTAGCCGGCGTCGTTGAGGCGCCAGAGGACCCCCGCGGTGAAGAGCATCGACCGGAAACCGCTCCCCGTCACGCACAGCGCGACGCCGGCGCCGACGTCTTCCTCGGCCTCGTCGGGAGCGTCGCCGACGGTGGCCTCCACGGCGCGGCGGCGGCCGGCCAGCCCCGCAAGCCCTCCCCGCGGCTCCAGTAGCACGGGCGCTGCACGCCCCTTCGCGTGCAGACCCGTCATCTCGCGCAGGACGAACCGGCGGTTCGACCGCACGATCGGTCCGATGAACCGGTCGTGCGTGAGCTCGTACCAGTGCGCGCGCGCCCGCCATTCGGCGCGGATCACGTGGCGGCTCTCGAGCACGTTGATCGCCGGCCACGGCATCCCGCCCACCCCCTCGTCGGAGCGATAGGCGGTTCCGCGTGTGCCCATGACGGTGAGGAACGCCTTGGCGAAGTCGTCGCGCAGGCGCTTCTCCTCGATGCCGGCCTCCGTCGCGGCGACCCGCATCGCGTCGTCGTAGAGGGTCCTCAGCGCGTGGTCGACGTCGCCGAAGCTCCTGACGTCGTCCTCGGTGATCGTCGTGCGGCCGGCCGGGAGCCTGTCCCAGAGGGCGGCGCACGTCACCTGGAGATGCACCGGCTCGACGAACTCGGCGAGCGGCGGCTCCTCGGCTGTGCCGCTCGCGACCTCCGGCGACCGGAGGTTGCGGACGAGCTGCTCGGCCACGCCGGTGCGAACTCGTGCCCCGTGCCCTTCAGCGGGCGCACGATGGCTTCCAGGGCGGCGGGCTCGCGCAGCAACTCCAGGCGGAAGCGTGCCTTCAGCCGGCCCGGCAGGCGGACCCGCTGGGGCTCGATCTCGTACGTGTAGTCCTCGCGGATGACGAGGATGACGCGCAGGAGCGGATCGGCGGCGATCGCGGCGCCGAGCTGCGCGAAGAACTCGTTGCGCTGCTCCCAGTGCTGCGGCAGCAGCGTGAAGACCTCCTCGAGCTGGTCGATCACCGCCAGCCGCGGCGCGCTCCAGCCGTCGGGCGCGTCGGGGTGCGGCCGGCCGGCGAGGAACTCGGCGATCGTGCTGTCGGCCCCGGGCGGCGGCGTGTCCTCGTCGAGCATCCAGCTCGCCAGCACGCCGCTCACATACGGGTTGGTGGACATCGGGCGCTCGGCGGCCGTCACCCTCGCGGTGGGAAGTACCTGGAAGTCGTCCTGCTTCTCCAGCATCGGAATCAGCCCGGCGTTCAGGAGCGACGTCTTCCCGGCGCCGGACGCGGCATAGAGGAGGACGACGGGGTTGCCCAGGACCATGGTGCGCAGCTGCTGGAGCTCGCCGACGCGGCCGAAGAAGACGGCGTGCTGGCCGCGCTCGAACGGCTGCGGGCCCACGTAGGGCGAGGTGGCGGGCGCGTCACTCACCATTGTTGAACGCGTCCCACTGCGCGCGCAGCTGCTGGGTGAACGTGTCCGCCCTGCCCCAGTAGACCGACACCTCGTTGCGCCGGAAGTACTGGTCGAGGTAGTCCTGCGCCTCCGGGGTGCGCTCGAGCTGGACGGTCACGCTCATCCGGCGCAGCGCAGCGTTGCCGCGGATCACCAGCCCCCGGTGGAGCACGCGGAAGTCCCAGTCCTTGAGTCCGTAGCCGATGAAGATCAGCGACGTGTTGCTCAGCGCGCGCACGACCTGGTGCGGCAGCAGGGCGGAGTACTGATCAGGCTCCGATCGCTCCGCCAGAGTGACGAGGAACTCGAGGTAGTCGTCCTCGGTGAGCACCATCGACTCGGGAATCTCCGCCCGCCCGTGAAGGTGAAAGACCACCGGCCGCTCCGGCGTGGGTTCGTACTTGTCGTCGTCGCCGAGCGGCGCCGGGGCCTCTTTCACCGGCAGGCTCTCGTTCCACCTGCAGATCTCCTGCACCGGATCGCGGCCACGATCGACGAGTGCCTGGAACATGAAGTCGTCGTAGTTGGTGGTGATGTAGAGCGGGAGGTTCAAGTCGGCGAGCAGCGCGTGCGGCTCCGCGGGATCGTCGAAGTCCGGCGGCCCCTTGCCCAGGATCTCGTCGCGCATCATCTCCTTGGGCGCCATCGCGTCCTCGCGTACCGCCAGGTACTGCGCCACGCGCGCGAGGTCGTCCGAGTCCTCCAGCGGATACCCGTGGCTCTGCGTCCATTCCTCGGCGATCTCGCTGGCCTGGCGCAGGTGCGGCAGGCTGGCCGCGGCCCCGATGAACGGCGTGCACTTCCGGTCGGCGATGCGCCGCAGCAGCCGGTTCCAGTTCACGACATGCTCCCGCTGTGGACCTCGCCAGCGTCGCATACGAAGGTGAGGACGTCCAGGGCGTGAGTCAGACGTGCGAGGTCCCGCCGGGAGTTACCGTCGGCGGCATGGCGGAGGACGAACCACCGTTCGTCCGCGAGCGCCGCGACCGGCCGCGAGCGATCAGGAGCTCGAGCGTATCTCGGCGGCGGGATTGAAGGCTCGCGGCTAGGCTGGAGGCGTGTCGCGGATCTTCCGGCTCTCGATCGACGAGGAGACGCTGACCGACGAGCTGTTCGCGTTCGTCCGCGACCCGCGGTCGAGCCGCTACCAGCGGCAGGTCGTCAAGGAGCTGCGGGCGCTCGCGCCCGGCGTCATACCGGTCATGGAGATGATGATCCTCGACGGCGTGGAGGAGCGCCGCCACGTGCGCGAGTACGTCAGCGCCGTGATCGGCGACGGCGCCGACCGGGACGTCTTCTACGTGACGTAGATGTCCTTCGTCCCGCCCGCCCGTCACCTGCTCCGCGCCAAGGACGTCGCCGACGCCCGCTACGCCGAGCCGATCGGCGTCGACGACATGGCCCGCGCCGCCGGGCTCTCGCGCGCGCACTTCAGCCGCGAGTTCCGGCGCACGTTCGGGGAGTCGCCGCGGTCGTACCTGCTGACCCGGCGGCTGGAGCGCGCGGCGGCGCTGCTGCGCGGCACCGATCGTTCGGTGGCCACTATCTGCTTCGACGTCGGGCTCCAGAGCCTCGGCTCGTTCACCACGACGTTCACGCGCACGTACGGGATGTCGCCCACGGCGTACCGCGCGGTCTTCCCGCCCGCCGCCCAGCAGGCTCGCGTGCCCGCGTGCGTGGTCCACTTCTACGCGCGCCCGCAACGCCGCACATTTCGAGAAGACAGGGCGCCGAGCGCCGGTTAGCGTCATCGGCATGATGAGAATCGCCAACGCACAGCTGTGGGTCCACGACCAGGACGAGGCGCTCGCCTTCTACACCGAGAAGCTCGGCATGGAGGTCCGCTCCGACGCCACCCTGCCCGAGATGGGCGACTTCCGCTGGCTCACCGTCGGGCCTGCCGGCCAGCCCGACTTCTCGATCGTCCTGATGGCCATCCCCGGGCCGCCGGTGATGGACGAGGAGACCGCCGATCAGGTCCGCGACCTCATGGGCAAGGGCTTCGCCGGCACGGTGTTCCTGACCACCGACGACGTCCGGGCCGACTACGAGGCGCTCAAGGCGCGCGGCGTCGAGTTCACCGAGGCGCCCGAGGAGCGGCCGTACGGCATCGACGCCGGCCTGCGCGACCCGTCCGGCAACGCGATGCGGCTGACGCAGCTCAGCGAGGCGTTCGCCGCTAGCGGCGCCTGAGCCACTCGCGCAGCAGCGGGTCGATCACGCGCGTGTCGCCCGGCGCGCGCGTGAGGTGCCCGCGATCGGCGAGCCGGTCGGCGGCCTCGTGGAGCGTGTTGCGGCCGAGCTGGTGCTCGGCCGCGAGCGCGGGGCTCGCCGGCGGCACGCCGTCGGCGACCCCCGCGAGCACCACCCGCTCGGACCGCCGGAGCTGGCTCCACAGCGCTTCGTGCGCCGGCTGCGTGCGCACGATCGCCGCCTCCACGACGCGCTCCGCCGTCTCGAGCGTGCCCGCGCGGCCCGCCGCGAGCTCCTCGGCGAGGAGGTAGCAGAGCAGCATCGCGCGCTGCGGGTGCCCGCCGGAGAACACGGCCAGCTGGCCGAGCGCCTCGCCGGGGTCGAGCCCCTCGGCCGCGAAGCGCGCCTCGAGGTCGACGAGCAGCGCATCGAGCGGCAGCGGGCCCAGCGCGAGCGGGTCGGCCTGGCCGAACAGCGGCCGCTCGCGGGCGTCGAACAGCTCGCGCATCAACGACGGCTCCGAGCCGGCGTACACGTAGGCGGCGCCGTCGCCGTGGTACTGGATGCGCGAGCGGACCACGCCGTCGAGGTCGTCCCGGGCGACGAGCAGGTCCTGGAACTCGTCGAACACCACGAGCGTCGGCTCGCCGTCGCGCTCGTGCAGCGCCTTGGGCAGGTCGAGCAGGCGGTAGAGCACGGCCTCGGCCGTCTCGGCCTCGGGCGCCGGCGGGCGTGGGCCCACGGTCACGGCCGCGCCCGCGGTGCCGATGCTCAGCCCGAGCCTGGCGAGCAGGCCGCCCAGGTGCGCCCGGATCCAGCCGAGGTCGAGCGGGGCGTAGGCCGCAGCGATCCGCCGGGCGACGTCGGTGAGGTCGCTGACGCGGCCGAGGTCGACGTGCGCGGTCCGCCAGCCGGTCTCGCGCAGCTGAGCGGCGTGCGCGAGCAGCAGGCTCGTCTTGCCGTAGCGGCGCGGCGCGGCGAGGCGCACGCCGACGCGATCGCCGGCGCGCCGCGCCAGCGTCGCGAGCTCGTCGCGGCGGTCGATGAGCAGGTCCGGCGCCACCGGGCCCTCGAAGCGGAACGGCGTACCTTCCATGTCCGCTCGCACCATACCATCCTGTTCGGCAGTACCGAACATGATCGTTCGGTTGCGCCGAACAGAACGGAAGGCGTACGATCGCCGCCATGAGCACGGCCGCCACCGAAGCCACCTTCAGCGACGCCGCCTTCATCGAGCTCGCCGAGCGCTTCGCCGGGCAGCTGTACCGGGCCGGCGACCCGGGCTACGACGAGCACCGCCGGGTCTGGAACGGCTCGATCGACCGATCGCCCGGGCTCGTCGCCCGCTGCACCGGCGTGGCCGACGTGATCGCCGCCGTGCGCGCCGCGCGCGAGGCCGGCGTCGCCGTCGCCGTCCGCGGCGGCGGCCACAGCTTCCCGGGCCTGTCGACATGCGACGGGGGGATGGTGATCGACCTGCGCCAGATGCGCGGCATCCGTGTCGACCCGGTAGGGCGCACGGCCCGCGCCCAGGCCGGCGTGCTGTGGGGCGAGCTCGATCGCGAGACGCAGGCCTTCGGGCTCGCGACCACCGGCGGCATCGTCACCCACACCGGCGTCGCCGGGCTCACGCTCGGCGGCGGCATCGGCTGGCTCCAGCGCAAGCTGGGGCTCACGATTGACCAGCTGCGCTCCGTGGACGTCATCACCGCCGAAGGCGAGCTCGTGCACGCGAGCCCGACCGAGAACGACGACCTCTTCTGGGGCATGCGCGGCGCCGGCGGCAACTTCGGGATCGTCACCGAGTTCGAGTTCGCGCTGCACCCCGTCGGGCCGAACGTCGTCGCCGGGCCGGTGTTCTGGCCGATCGAGGAGTCGCCGCGCGTGCTGCGCTTCTACCGCGACTGGATCGCCGAGGCGCCGGACGAGCTGATGACGATCGTCCTGCACCGCCGTGCGCCGGCGGTGCCCTGGATGCCCGCCGAGCTGCATGGCCGTCACGTCGTCGGGGTCGCCTGCTGCTACGCCGGGCCGATCGAGGAGGGCGAGAAGGTCGTCGCCCCGCTCAAGTCGTTCGGCTCACCGGTCGTCGACCGGTGCGTCCCGAAGCCCTACGTCGAGAACCAGGGGATGTTCGACGCCTCGTATCCGCACGGCTGGTGGTTCTACATGCGCGCGTGCGACGTCAAGGAGCTCAGCGACGAGGTGATCGACATCACGGTCGAGCACTCCAGCCGCATCCGCTCGCCACTCACCACCTTCCCGATCTGGCAGCTCGGCGGCGCGGTCGCCCGCGTGCCGGACGACGACGCGCCGTTCAACGGCCGCCACGCGGGCCACACGTTCAACATCCTCGGCGTCACGGCCGGCGAGGAGGGCTTCGAGGACGAGCGCGACTGGGCCCGCGGCTTCTGGTCGGCGCTCGAACCGCATCACGCCGGCGTCTACGTGAACTTCCTCATGGAGGAGGGCTCGGAGCGCGTGCGGGAGGCCTACGGCGCCGAGAAGTACGACCGCCTGAAGGCCATCAAGCGCCGCTGGGACCCGGACAACTTCTTCCGGCTCAACCAGAACATCCCGCCGGGCTGAGCCCGGGCTTCCTTGACTCGCCCCGCCGAGTGAGGTAGGAAACTCACCGGCGGGTGACGGAGCGCCCGCAGCGGATGGCCATCGAGAACCCAGAGGAGACGATCGCCGGCCCGACCAGCGCCTCCTGGCGCGAGGGAGCGCTGACGCGGACGGCCGAGATCGAGGTGCTCGCCGAGCACTTCGTCCGCTATCCCGACGAGTCGCCCGCCGTCCTCGCCCGGCGGATCCAGCGGCACGTCAACACGGCTCGAGACGCGGCCGTCGGCGCGAAGGGCCGCCCATGGTTCCGGCTGGTCTCCATGCTCGGCGGCTCGCCCCACGAGCGGGCCGCGAGCAACATCGACGCCGCCGAGGTCGACCTCCTGCGGATGGCTCCGGACGACTACCTCTGCGGGCAGGTGCCGAGCCTGCTGGCGCAGGTGCGCGCGCATCTGCCGGTCGACGACCCGCGCCGCATCCGCGTCGAGGAGCTGGCGTGGGCCGCCCGCGACCGCCCGCTCACCGCCGTCGAGCGCAACGTCCTGCTCTCGGCCGTGCGGGCGGCGAACTCGGAGTCGCGGCGCGAGGTCGTCCGCGTCCGCAGCTTCCGGAACGTCCTCTATGTCGCCACCAGCCTCCTGACGGTCGCGCTGATCGGCGTGACCGTCCTGGCCGTCCTCCGGCCGGACGTCGTGCCGCTCTGCTTCACCCCGGACGACAAGGTCGTCTGCCCCACGAGCGAGGCGGCGGTGCTGCAGGGAGAGTCGCCCGACGCGGTGGTGCGCTCGCAGGCGGATCCGTGGGACATCATCACGGTCGAGATCCTCGGGCTGATCGCGGCCGCCGTGGCCGCGGCGATCGCGCTGCGCAACATCCGCGGGACGACGTCGCCCTACAGCCTCCCGGTCTCCCTGCTCCTGCTCAAGCTGCCCACCGGCGCGCTCACCGCCGTCCTCGGGCTGCTCCTCATGCGGGGCAACTTCGTGCCCGGGCTCAGCGCGCTCGACACCACCGCGCAGATCCTGTCTTGGGCCGTCGTCTTCGGCTACGCGCAGCAGGTGTTCACCCGCTTCGCTGACCAGCAGGCGCATGCCGTGCTCGACCAGGTCGGCGCCCCGACGCCGTCCGACCCGCGGCTCGGCGGCGGCGCACCGCGGGTCCCGCCGGCCAACGGCGGCGGCGCGAACGGCGAGCCCATGCCCGCTGAGCCCGTTACGAACGGCGCGCCCACGCCCGCCGAGGCCGC
>Ga0126307_10000685_pt1 | contig 22159 bp, 21 predicted proteins | sample Plot28_FD_89955 | JGI IMG/M metagenome (GOLD analysis project Ga0126307, IMG submission 89955) | Serpentine soil microbial communities from UC McLaughlin Reserve, CA, USA - Plot28 | ecosystem: Environmental > Terrestrial > Soil > Grasslands | place: USA: UC McLaughlin Reserve, Lake County... | reverse complement strand
GACGGATGGTTGACGTGGCTCCAGGAGAGCTCGGAGATGTGGATCAGGCCGTCGATGCCCTCGAGATCGACGAAGGCTCCGAAGTCGACGATGTTGGAGATCTTGCCCTCGACCACCTCTCCGGGCTCGAGCTTTCCCAGGATCTGCTCGCGGACTTCCTTGCGCTCCTCCTCGAGGACAGCGCGCCGGGAGAGCACGACGTTGTTGCGGGAGCGGTTCAGCTCGATCACCTTGCACTCGAGCTTCTGGCCCATGAACTCGTCCAGGTTCTGAACGCGGCGGATGTCGACCAGGGAGGCGGGCAGGAAGCCGCGCACGCCGAGGTCGAGAATCAGGCCGCCCTTGACGACCTCGATCACGGTGCCCTCTACGGGCTCGCCGGAGTCGGCTGCCTTCTCGATCCGGCGCCAGGCCTTCTCGAAACGGGCGCGCTTCTTCGAGAGGATCAGGCGCCCCTCCTGGTCCTCCTTGGTGAGGACCAGAGCGTCGACGTCCTCGCCGAGCTCGACCTCCTCGGAGGGATCCACTGACTTGCGGATCGACAGCTCGTTGGAGGGAATGACGCCCTCGCTCTTGTAGCCGATGTCCACCAGGACCTCGTCCTGGTCGATGCGCACGACCTTGCCGCTCACGACGTCCCCCTCGCTGAAGGGGTGGATCGTGGCGTCGTAATTCGGAACGAGCTTGCCGTCGACCTCGATCAGGAAGTTGTCCGAGGTCAGTGAGCCGTTGCCGGCGCTCGTCGGCTGCTCCTCCTGCGGCTGCTCTTCCTGGGCAGTCTCTCTGGTTGTGTCCGCCTCGGGCACGGCCGCACAGTGTACGCAGACCTTTGGGGTACGCATGGGCTCGCTGAACCGACTGTGACGGGCCTTCGTTTACCTTTGCGAGCGATGCCCAAGCGCCAGACCAAGCGCGGCGAGGAGCGCACACCTCTGAGCGGTAGCTACGACGTGATCGTCGGCGGCGCGAGCTTCGCGGGACTCACCGTGGCGCGTCAGCTGGCCGGCTCGGGCGCCCGCGTACTGGTACTGGATCGCTACGAAATCGGCGAGCGGCAGACCTCGGCCTGCGGCATCCCCACCGCCTGGCTCGAGGTGATGGGCCTGGAGGGGTCGAAGCGCCAGGAGTTCGGCGAGCTGGTCGTTCACACGCCGCGCGGGACCTCGCGCTACGAGCTTCCCTGGACCTTCTCCACCTTCGACTACCGCGAGCTCTGTCAGCTGCTCTGGGAGCAATCCGACGCCGAGTTCGAGACCGCCAAGGTCAACGGGCGCAGCGGCGAGACCGTGCACACCGACCGAGGGGACGTGACGGCGCCGCTGGTCGTGGACGCGCTGGGCTGGCGCCGGATCCTCGCCTCTGATGGCGGCTACCAGCCGCCGGACGCGCCGCTCTCACGCGGCCTGGAGGTTCACCCGAATGGGGGCGGTGACGATCTCGAGGTCTGGATCGACCGTCGCTATGTCCCGGCGGGATATGGCTGGAGCTTCCCCGCGAGCGATGAGCAGCGGATCGGCGTCGGCTCGTTCGATCCCGGCTTCCACGTCAAGGACACCACCGTGCTGCTCGCCGACGACCTGGAGCGCCCGGCCGTCCGCTACCAGGGCAACTGGATCCCCCACAAGATCCGCAAGGGAACAGAGGACGGGATCTTCTTCGTCGGGGACTCGGCCGGGCACTGCCTGCCGCTGACCGCGGAGGGGATCCGGACCGCCTTCTACTTCGGGATCAAGCTCGGGGATGAGCTGCGCGCGGTCGTCGAGGGCCGCCAGGACCGCGGTGCTGCGCTCCGCGAGTACGGAGACTTCGTCGACGGCCACGAGTGGAAGTTCCGGTGGATGCTCCGGGCGCAGAAGCTGCTGCCGAAGCTGCCCGCCCGCATGCAGCGCGTCGTAATCCGCGCCTGCGGTCGCAAGCGCTTCATCGACTGGGCGTTCGAGCACTACCTCCGGATCGCGCCGCCGGACTTCGCCAAGCCTGCTCCGGAGAAGAGCGGCGAGCGCCAGCCGCTCTCCGCGGCCGCCTAGTTAGAAACCCCGGCGCTCTCGAAGGCTGTTCACGGAGCGCGCCGTGGTGTGTGCCCCGCCCGCAGCGAGCTCGCGCCTGACCACGAACGAGCGCACCAGGAAGAGCAGCGCCAACACGGCGACGACGATCGTGGGCCAGATCACCTCGTTCGGGCTGATGCCGCCGAGCGCGGCGAAGAAGACGTACATCGCCACGGCGCCGAGACAAACAACCGAGAGTGGGCCGAGCATCCTGCTCAACATCGGTCACCTCCTGTGACCTAGGGAATCTTCTTCTCCTTCTCGCAGCTCTTGCCGGAATCCTTGCCCTTGCCCCCGACGCAGGTGTCCTTGCCCTTGCCGCCGATCAGCTTGTCCTTGCCCTTGCCGCCGACGAGCTGGTCCTTGCCCTTGCCGCCGACGAGCTTGTCCTTGCCGGCGTCACCGCAGATCACGTCGTTGCCGTCGAGGCCGTGGATCGTGTCCTTGCCGCCCAGGCCCGAGATGACGTCGGGGCCGGGACCGCCGGTCAGAGTCTCGGAGGCGTCGGTGCCAACGATCGTCGCTACCTTGCCGCGACAGAGCACGTTCGGCTGCCAGTCGGGCCCCCTGTTCTCGTCAGGGGGCGCATTGTGGGTGAGCTGCGTCACCCCCGAGCCGTCGGCATTCATCACGAAGATTTCTCGACTGTGGTCGGCGTCGCGCCGGCTGCCGAATGCAATCCGGTTCAGCCCGTCCCGCGACGGACTGGGCGCGAAGTCATTGCTGCCGCTGCCCGCCGGAGTGAAGGTCAGCTGCTTCAGGTCGGTGCCGTCGACAGCGACGGACGCGATCTCATTGTCGAGATCAGCATCCAGGGCATCGCTGTAGAAGACGACTCGCTTGCCGTCGGCGGTGAAATCGGGCGCATAGGCGCTGATCGCCGTGATGTTGTGGAGCTCGGAGCCGTCCGGCCTCATCAGCGCAAGGAGGTCGTTGTTCGCACCCGCGCTGTCGTTGGTGAAGGCGATCCATTGGCCATCGGGAGAGAAATGGGCGCCGTAGTAAGTGGAGCCCACCGGTGGCGTGGCGATCGTGTGCAGGTTCGACCCGTCGGCATTGATTAGGACGATGGTGTTGCCCCCAACGGGCTCGTCCCGGCCGGTTACGAGTGTGCTGCCATCCGGTGCCCAATCGATCGAGAACTCATCCAGGTCGTCGAAGGTCAACTGATGTGCGTTGCTGCCGTCGGCGTTCATGACCCAGAGCTCATCGTCGCCGTCGCGATCACTGATGAACGCAATCTGCTTTCCGTCTGGGGACCAGGAGGGGTCCTTGTCGTCGAGGGTGTTGCTGGTGAGCTGCAACGGCGAGCTGCCATCCCCGTTCATCGACCAGACTTCGTCGTCGGTCTCTCCCGCCCGGATGCTGGCAAAGGCGATCTTCCCGGGCGTCCCCGCCGCCGCCGCGGCGCCCGGCGCCAGCGCGGCAATCGTCATACCGAGCAGTCCCAGCAGCAGTCCTCGCCTCATCTCCCCATCCCTCCTAGTAGTCGGACCAGGAAACCCTATGGCACTCCGGAGCCGGGTTCAAGCGGCGGGAATCCGCCTTTAGCGCACTATCAGGTAGGTGCCCGCGAGCAGGAGGCCGACGCCCACCAGCCGGCTGGCAGTGAGTGGCTCCTGGTCGAGACCGAGGAAGCCGATCCGGTCGAGCAGCACGGACGTCGTCAGCTGGCCGGTGACGGTCGCCGCGGCGACCGCACCGGCGCCGATCTGGCTGACCAAGACGAGTGCCGAGAAGACGTAGGCCGCGCCGAGGGCTCCGCCGAGCAGGTAGTACCACTGGATGTGGGCAACCTCACCGATCCCGCCGGCTTTGCCGCTGAGCGCGACGATCGCGCCGAGCAGCAGCGTCCCCACGGCGAAGGAGAGGGTTGCCGCGGCGAAGCTGCCGGTCGACTTGCCGAGCCCGGCGTTGATCGGCGCCTGCAGGGCGATGCAGCCTCCGACGAGCGCCATGATCAGGACCGCGAGTCCCCTGTCCATCGCGTGATCTTCGCGGATCGGTGGTGTTAACGGAGTGTCGGCGCTCGCGTGATCTTTGGGGCTGTCATCCGTCTATCCCGTAGGCCGGTCCATCTAGGCTGACTAAAGCCCCGGCCCAGGGATCGGAGTGGGCTACGGGCTACTTCGCCGCCAGCCAGTCCTTGCCGACACCGACGTCCACGGCGAGCTCTGGTTCGAGGTCGAACGCGCCGCACATCGCCTTCTCGACGAGCTTCGAGGCGGCCTCCATCTCATCGGTCGGGCCCTCGAAGAGAAGCTCGTCGTGGATCTGGAGAACGAGGCGGGTCTCGAGGTCTGATTTCTCGAGCTGTCGCTGCGCGTCCACCATTGCGATCTTGATGATGTCCGCGGAGGTGCCCTGGATCGGCATGTTCACCGCGAGACGCTCGCCCTGGCCCCGAACCTGCGGGCGACCTGAGCGGAGCTCCGGGATGGGGCGGCGGCGACCGAGCAGAGTGCTGACGTAGCCCTCCTTCTTCGCGAACTCGATGGTCTCCTCGATGTACTCCTTGACCGCGGGGAACCGCTCGAAGTAGCGATCGATGTAGGCGCCGGCCTCCTCCTGCTCGATGTTGAGGCGGTCGGCCAGGCCGTAGGCGGAGAGGCCGTAGGCGATGCCGTAGTTGACCATCTTGGCCTTGGAGCGCTCGCCGGGGCTCACCTTTTTCGGATCGGCGCCGATGATTCCCGCCGCGGTGGCGGCGTGGATGTCCTCGCCGCGGGAGAAGATCTCCTTGAGCGCGTCGTCGCCGGCGATGTGGGCCAGGATCCGCAACTCGATCTGGTTGTAATCCGCGGAGAGCAGGCGGTGGCCGCGGGGCGCGATGAAACAGGAGCGGATCGGGCGCCCCTCCTCGGTGCGGATCGGGATGTTCTGGAGGTTCGGGTTGGTGCTGGAAAGGCGGCCGGTGGCGGTCGCGGTCTGGTTGAAGGTGGTGTGCAGTCGACCGCTGTCCGGATCGATCAGCTCCGGCAGGGCATCCAGGTAGGTGCTCTTCAGCTTGCTCAGCTCGCGCCACTGCTCAACCTTGGCGACGATCTCGTGCTCCTCGCGGATCTGCGACAGGACCCGGGCGTCGGTGGAGAAGCCGGTCTTGCCACGGCGCTTCTTGGTCAGGCCGAGCTCGTCGAAGAGGACCTCGGCGAGCTGCTGCGGCGATCCGATCGTGAAGTCGTGGCCGGCGAGCTCGAAGATCTCGGCCTGCAGGGTCTCGATGCGCTGCTCGAAGCCCTCGCCGATGTCGGCCAGGCGCTTCTGGTCGAGGAGGACGCCGTTCTGCTCCATCGAGGCCAGGACCTCGATCAGGGGCATCTCGACCTCGTCCATCAGCTTCTCCAGGCGGCCCTCCTTGATCCCCTTGCGCTGCAGCTGGGCGATCTCCCAGACCAGTCGAGCCTCGGCGGCGGGATCGGGCGGCGGCTCCTCCCCCAGCTCGAGCTGATCGCCGTCAGCGCTGTCCGCGTCCTTCGCTGCGGCGGCGAGGCCGCGCTGCGCGGCGATGTCGATCAGGTCGTAGGTGCGTCGCGCTGGATCGAGCAGGTAGGCGCCGACCATCGTGTCGTGGCGGAGGTCGAGGCCGTCGGCGGCAGCGAGCAGGCCGTGGCGAGCTCCGCCGCCCAGGCTCTTCAGGTCGTGGCCGATCAGGCGGCGCTTGCCGAGTGCGGCGGCCAGCGCCGCCAGGTCGGGGCAGGAGCCCTCCACAAGTCGCTTGCCGTCGTAGCCGGACCAGGTCTCGCCGACGATCGCCATCGCGATGTCTCCCTTGGCCAGGTCGTCGATCGATCCCGCCTCGGCGGTGGCGTCAAGCTCCTCGTCGACCTTGGCGTCCGGGACGAAGTCCGCCCCGAGCTCCTCCTCGAGGCGCTCGAGGATCACGCGCAGCTCGAACTCGCGGGCGACCTCCCGGAGCCGGCTGCGATCCATCCGCTTCGACATCAACTCGTCGAGATCGAGCTCGATGTCGATGTTCGTGATCGCGGTGGCGAGCTGCTTGGAGACGCGCGCATCCTCGGCGTGGTTGGTGAGGTTCTCCTTGCGCTTGGCGCCGGAGATGTTGTCGATGTTCGCCAGCACGGCCTCGAGGTCGCCGTACTCCTGGAGCAGCTGAGCCGCGGTCTTGTCGCCGATGCCGGGGACGCCCGGGATGTTGTCCGAGGTGTCGCCCTTCAGGCCGATCAGATCGGTGACCAGCTCGGGCGGGACGCCGTAGCGCTCGACCACGCCCTTGCTGTCATAGATCTTGGTGTCGGTGACACCGCGCGAGGTGGTCATCACCCGCACTCCCTTCTCAACCAGCTGGTAGACGTCGCGGTCGCCGGAGACGACCATCACGTCGACGTCCTGCTCGCGGGCGCGCTTGGTCAGCGAGGCGATCACGTCGTCGGCCTCGTAGCCGTCCACCTTGATGTTGGTGAAGCCGAACGCCTCGGCCAGGGGCATCAGGTGGGGCCACTGGTCGCGGAGCAGGTCCGGGCGCGGCTTGCGCTGGGACTTGTAGGGCTCGTAGGTGAGCTCGCGGCCCGACCAGCCGGCGTCCCAGCAGACGACGACTGCCGCGGGGTCGCAGTCGATCAGGAACTTGGCGAACATCGAGGCCAACCCGTAGATCGCGTTGGTGGGCCGGCCATCGTGGGTGGCGATCGACTCCGGTAGCGCGAAGAACGCCCGGTAGGCGAGCGAGTTGCCGTCGATCAGGAAGAGCTCGGCGGGCTTCTGCTTTCCCTTCGCGTTGGGCGCGGTTTTTGTCGTTGTCGGTGGCACAACCCCATGGTAGTTTCGGAGACCGATGCGATTGGGGACGGGAGCGAAAGGGATTGCGTTCCTGGTGTCGGCGCTGGCCGTGGCAGCGCTCGGCGCCGGTCCGGCCGAGGCCGCATTTCCCGTGGCGAGCAACGGCAACATCGCCTATGAGCGGATCGGGGATCCCGGCCTGAGCTTCGACGTCTTCTCGATGGGCCCGAACGGCTCGGGGCAGGTCAACCTGACGAACTCCGCGGACTACGAGGTGACTCCCTCGTACTCGCCGGACGGCCGGAAGATCGTCTTCGTGCGGGCCGCCGGGTCGGAACGCAATGACATCTGGATGATGAATGCCGACGGGACTGGCCAGGTCAATCTCACCAACACTCCGGAGGCGCGCGAGATCAGCCCGGTCTTCTCCCCCAACGGAAAAACGATCGCCTACAACACCGACCAGGAATACCCGCCAGCAAACCTGTATCTGATGAAGGCGGATGGGTCGGGCCAGCACAATCTGACGACGAACGCGCTAGGGGTAAACGACCAGCACCCGGACTTCTCCCCCGATGGGTCGAGGATCGTCTTCGATCGCTGCGGGTCGTCGGGTTGCGAGATCTATTCGATCGCCCCGGACGGCTCGGGGCTGACCAATCTGACCAACACGCCTGGCCTACCGAGCGAAAGCGATCCGGCCTACTCACCGGACGGCAAGCGCATCGTCTTCGGAAGCACCAGCGGGGGAAACCAAGACCTGGAGACGATGAACGTGGACGGCACCGGTCGATCCAATGCCACCAACTCCCCCGACCAAGAGGTGGCGCCGGTGTTCTCGGCCGACGGCACCTTGCTCGCGTACAACGTCCCCGCCGTCCTCGACATCTTCACGAACCCGGCGGGCGGGGGTCCTCCGACGAACCTGACGAACACACCCAGTCCGCTGAGGGAGGAGGTCCCGGCCTGGCAGTCGATCTTCACCTGCGGGGGCCGCCAGGCGACAATCGTGGGCTCAGACGCCGGGGAGAAGCTGAAGGGAACCAGTGGCGCGGACGTGATCGTCGGCAACGGCGGCAACGACCGCATCAAGGGGCTTGGCGGCAGGGACCGTCTCTGCGGCGGAGCGGGACGCGACCGCCTCGCGGGAGGCAAGGGCCGCAAGGACCTTTGCCGCGGGCAGGCCGGCAAGGACTTCGGCGGCAAGGGCTGCGAGAAGGGGAAGCTCTAGGCGAGGAGCTTCTGCAGCACCGCCGCGACCTGCCGCGCCTCCTCGTGGATCTGGCGATAGGTGAAGCGGAGGACTCGAACACCCTGGCTCTGAAGGTGGACGTCCCGCACTCGGTCTGCTTCGAACGCCACACGATGGCCGTGGTGGCGGAAGCCGTCGGTCTCGGCGACGAGGGAGGCCTCACGCCATAGGAAGTCCACCTCATACGCGCCAAGCCGCGCATTCACCTCTGGCTGGGGAAGGCGGTGGCGGCGACAGAGGGAGAGAAAGGCACGCTCGAGCTCGCTGCGCGTGAGGTCGGCGTCGGGGCGCAGATCGGCTTCCGAGATCAGGCGGAGATCCAGCGCTCGCCGAACCGCTGCACGGAACACCGGCTTGGGAACGCTGCTGTGCAGATCGCGGAGCGTTCGCGCCGGCTTGGTGACCGCGATGCCGTCGCGACGGGTCGTAACAGCGGAGATGAGGGAGTGGGATCGGTGGATCGTGATGCCTTGGCGCTTCCGCCGGCCCCCATTCCCTGGGACGGTCACATGGATCCGCCCCCCATGCGGCCGGAGCATGGCCCAGACCGCGGCGGCGCTGTGATGACTGAGGACCGCCCCACCTCCAATGGCAAGGGCAGCCGCCATGCAACGCCCTTCGAATCTGAGATTGGCGTGGCCCACGGCGTAAACACCGCGATGAACGCGGTGCAAGCGGCCGGCGATGGTGCGTCGGCGCACTGCTTCTCGGCTGAGCCCGGCAGACGTGAGCTGGGACGAGCTGACGACTCCGTGCTGGCGAGCGGCGATTCGCGCGATCACCAGGTCGCCTTTGGCTCGTTTGTCACGCATAGCGTGACTAAGGCGCCAACTGCGGTCCTTCTCCCCTTCATCGCCGGTTTCCGGGCAAAGTAGGCGGAAGTTCGACCCCCCTATGATCAGCGCCCGATGGCTGCCTCCGCTCAATACAGCGTCACCGTCCGCGTCGAGCTCGATGCTCGCCAGGAGCCACTTGGCAAGCTCACCGCGCAGATCGCGGAGGCCGGTGGCTCGCTGGTCTCGGTTGATCTCATTCCCGGAGCCGGCCCCGAGGGAAAACGGGTTCGCGAGTTCACGATCGACGCCAACAGCGCCGAGCACTGGGAGCAGATCTTGCGGTCCATCGGCTCTACGCGGGGCGCGCGCGTGCTCGGTTTCACCGACCGCACCTTCGAGATGCACAAGAAGGGCAAGATCGAGCAGCACAACAAGTACCCGCTGAAGACCCGCGACGACCTCTCCATGGCCTACACGCCCGGCGTCGCGCGCGTCTGCGAGTACATCGCCCAGGACAAGACCAAAGCCTTCGACTTCACGATCAAGGCCAACACCGTCGCCGTGGTCTCAGACGGCTCCGCGGTGCTCGGCCTGGGGGACATCGGCCCGGAGGCCGCGATGCCCGTGATGGAGGGCAAGGCGATGCTCTTCAAGGAGTTCGCGGAGGTCGACGCCTTCCCGATCTGCCTGGACACGAACGACCCCAAGGAGATCATCCAGACGGTCAAGCTCCTCGCCCCCACGTTCGGCGGCATCAACCTCGAGGACATCTCGGCGCCCCGCTGCTTCGAGATCGAGGAGACGCTCAAGGAGGAGCTCGACATTCCCGTCTTCCACGACGATCAGCACGGGACCGCGGTCGTCGTCATGGCCGCGCTCTTCAACTCACTCAAGATCACCGGCAAGCCGATCAAGGACCTGCGCGTTCTGGTGCTCGGCACGGGCGCGGCCGGGATCGCCTGCACCAAGATGATGCAGGAGTCCGGCGTCACCCAGATCATCGGCTGCGACCGCAAGGGTGCTATTTCGACCGACCGCGAGGACTATGCCGATGGCTCCATGTCCGGCATCAAGAAGTGGTTCGCCGAGAACACCAACAGCGAGAATCTCTCTGGCGGCCCGAACGAGGTGATCGAGGGCTGCGACCTCTTCATCGGTCTATCCGGACCGGGCCTGATCGAGCCCGACTCGCTGGCCAAGATGAACAAGGACGCGATCGTCTTCGCGATGGCCAACCCCACGCCCGAGGTCATGCCGGAGGAGGCCGAGAAGCACGTCCGGATCATGGCCACCGGCCGCTCGGACTATCCGAACCAGATCAACAACGTCCTCTGCTTCCCCGGCATCTTCCGCGGGGTCCTCGACGCCGGCGCCCCGAAGATCACCGAGGAGATGAAGCTGGCGGCCGCGCGCGGCATCGCCGAGGTCGTGACTGACGACGATCTGGCGGAGGACTACATCATCCCCTCGGTCTTCAACCGCGACGTGGCCGCGAGCGTCGCAAAGGCGGTCGTCGAGGAGGCGAAGGAGGCGGGCCTCGCCCGCTTCTCGGAGGAGACCGGGACCTACGAGATCGTCAGCGACGGGGGCGGCGACGGAGCCTCCGCCGCCGCCGGCTAGCCCGGACTCATCGCGGAATCTGCGTGCGGTAGCGCACCTCGGTGAAGGTGCCGCCCCCGAAGGTCTTCTCCCGGGTCGCGCCGTCGAGCTCCCAGCCGAGGGCTTCGTAGAAGCCGCGTGAGGTGTTCCACTCCGCCGTCCACAGCGTGACCTCGCGGAACCTCTTCGCCCTGAGCTGCTCCATCGCGAAGTCGAGCAGCGAGCGGCCCAGGCCCCTCCGCCACGACGCGGGCTCGGTGTAGAGCCGGTCGAGCATGGCCACCAGCGCCGGGTCGGAGTCCTCATCCGTGCTCCGGCAGAGCACCGCAACGGCCGCGGGTTCGCCACGCCGCTCCGCGACGAGGACCATGATCTCCGGATCTGAGATCCAGCGTTCCCAGTCCTCGGACGGCGAGGTGACGCCTGATACGCCGATCGGTGACAGATGCCGTGCCCACGCCGCGCGTCCGGACGACAGATAGATCTCGCCGAGGCGTATCCCCTCTCCAGGCTCAGCGGCTCTGACTCCCTCAACCATCCCGCAGGAACCTAGCGACACGGTGTGGCTAGCATCAGCCGCCGGATGCGAGTGCTCATCACCGGAGCGAGCGGGCTGATTGGATCGGCCCTCGCCGACGCGCTGCTGGCACGAGGCGACGAGGTCGTCGGCCTGACCCGTGACCCCGAGCGGGCGAGGCCGAAGAACCCGACCGTGCGCTGGCACGCCTGGCAGGCGACCACCGAGCGGCCGCCGCCGGAATCGCTCGAGGGCGTCGACGGCGTCGTCAACCTGATCGGCGAGGAGATCAACCAGCGACTCACCGACCAGGCAAAGGTGCGGATCCGGGAGAGCCGGCTGGCGGGGACACGCAACCTCCTGCAGGGCATCGCGGCGGCACCCAGCAAGCCGAGCGTCTTCGTCGGACAGTCCGCGATCGGCTACTACGGGGACCGCGGCGCCAAGATCCTCGACGAGGAATCCCAGCCGGGCGAGGGCTACACGGCCGAGGTCCCGATCGACTGGGAGCGAGCGGAGCGCGAGGCGGAGAGCATCGTGCCGCGCGTCGTGATCCTTCGGACCGGCCTCGTGCTGACCAAGCACGGAGGCCTGGTCAAGCAGCTCCTCCTCCCCTTCAAGCTCGGCGTCGGCGGCCCCATCGCGGGCGGCGAGCAGTTCATGTCCTGGATCCACATCGATGACGAGGTCGGCCTACTGCTCTGGGCTCTCGACAACGACCAGGTCACCGGCACGATCAACGCGACCGCTCCGAATCCCGTCACCAACCGCGAGTTCTCCAACGCCCTCGGGCGCGCGCTCCATCGTCCTGTCTTTATGGCGGTTCCGAAGTTCGCGGTGGCCGCTCTGCGGGGCGGCGAGCTGGCCGACGCAGTCGCCGGCGGCGCCCGGGTTCTGCCAAGGCGTGCCCTCGACGGCGGCTACGAGTTCCGGCACCCGGAGCTCGACGAGGCGCTGCGCAGCGCGCTTCGTTGAGCCTCAGACCGTCCGGCGCTGCCCCGGCTCGTCGCGCGGCTCGAGCTGGAGTTCCTTCTCCGCGCCCGGAAGGCCCTCATCGAGCTGCACGTTGCGCTCCCGCTCCGCGTTCAGCTCGTGTCCGAAGAGGATCGCCAGGTTGGTGATCCACATCCAGATCAGGATGATCACGAGGCCGGCCAGCGAGCCGTAGACGTTGTTGTAGGAGCCGAACTGCGAGACGTAGAGGCCGAAGGCAGCGGACGCGACAAGCCAGACGACCAGCGCTACCAATCCACCGGGCGTGATCCAGCTGTAGCCGCGTTGCTTGACGTTCGGCGCCGCGTAGTAGATGAGCCCGATCATCAGCACGAACAGCACGGCGATCAGCAGCCACTTGGCGTAGTTCCAGATCGATACCGCGGTATCGGAGACGCCGATGGGCTCCGCAACATCCGAAACGATCGGGCCCGTGAGCACGACGCCCATCGCCATCACTGCTAGAAGCAGAACGACCACGAGAGTCATCAGCAGCTGCAGCGGCCGCAGCTTCCAGAACGGTCGACCCTCTCGGGTCTCGTAGATCACGTTCGACGCACGGATGAACGCGCCCAGGTATCCGGAGGCAGACCAGAGGGCAACGAGCGTGCTCGTGATCAGCGCGAAGCCCGCAGTGGCGCGGCTCTCCGTCACCTGCTTGATCGGCCCCTCGAAGGTGCTGGCGGCGGAGTCCGGGCCGATCTTGGTGACGATGTCGGTGAGGGTGTTCGTCGTCGACTCCGGATCGCCGAGGAGCCCGACGAGCGAGACGAGAACGATCAACGCCGGGAAGAGTGCGAGCAGTCCGTAGTACGTGAGGGTCGCCGCCCAGTCCGTGAGGTTGTCCTCCTGGAACTCCTGGACCGTTCGCTTCAGGGTCGGCCAAAGGCCGGTGTTCCGCTCGACGCCCTTCGGCACGTAGTCCGTGCCGCGCCGCTCAGTTGGGTCGTCGTCACGGTCTTCCCGATCATCGCGGACATCATCGTCACGCTCATCGGCCATGGTCGCCCTAAGCCTTCTCGGGCTCTTCCTCGCCCGGCCACTCTCCGGTCATCCGCGCGAATCCGCGGCGCGCGGCGTGATCGAACAATCCCTTGACCAGTCGGAAGATCGCTCCCTCGATGATGAGAGCGATCGCGAGCTTCCCGAGGCTGATCTCGCGGTGTTCGGGCTGTGGCGCCTCGTGCTCGTCCACCTTGCCCCAGATCGCGTCGAACGCCCTCCGGCCGATCGCCCCGGCGAGAAGTCCTCCGATGATGCTGATCGGGATGAACACGAGCTTCATGCCCGTGATCTGCCCCGGCGGAAGCGGGTGGAAACACGCCCGATAGGGCAAGATGGAGGAGATGAAGCTCGAAGGAGTCCACCACATCACCGCGATCACCGGCGACGCCCAGAAGAACGTCAACTTCTACGCCGGTGTGCTCGGATTGCGCCTGGTCAAGAAGACCGTCAACCAGGACGATCCGACCGTCTACCACCTCTTTTTCGCCGACGAGAAGGGCGATGCGGGCTCCGATCTGACCTTCTTCGAGTACCCGGGCGCGCCGGCTGGGCGGGCCGGGGACGGCATGATCCACACGGTCGGGTGGCGGGTCGGCTCGCCGGAGGCGCTCGACTTCTGGGCCGAGCGACTGGGAGGACAGGGGATCGAGACCGAGCGCGGCGGCGACACGCTGCGCTTCGCAGATCCCGAGGGACTCGGCCACGAGCTCCGGGTCAGCAACGTCGATGACGAGCCGCTGGCCGCCGAGCACCCTGAGGTCCCGGAGGAGATGGCGCTGCAGGGCTTCGACGGCGCCCGCGCCTACTCGAGCAACCCGGATGCGAGCAGGGCGCTGTTCGAGGAGGCCCTCGGCTTCGAGACCCGCGACGACGGCTGGGAGATCCGTGGCGATACGCGCGGGGGCCTCTACGGCTTCGACGCAGCGCCTGCCGAGCGCGGCCTGCAGGGTGCGGGCAGCGTGCACCACATCGCCTGGGCCTCCGAGATCGACGACCACGAGGCCTGGCGCGACCGCGTCATCGCGGCCGGTGGACACCCCACTCCGGTGATCGACCGCTTCTACTTCCGCTCCATCTACTTCCGCGAGCCAAGTGGCGTCCTCTTCGAAATCGCGACGCTCGGCCCGGGCTTCACCGTCGACGAGCCGCTCGAGTCGCTGGGCGAGAAGCTCTCGCTACCGCCGGACTACGAGCACCTCCGGGACCAGGTCGAGCCGAACCTCCGGCCGATCGACAACCCGCGTGTCCACGCCTGAGCAGCCGCCCGGCGACCGCCCGGGCCAAGTCGTCGAGCTCGTCCATCTGACCCGCGAGCCCGCGGGCGAGTCCGAGGGCGCGCTGATCCTGCTGCACGGCCGAGCCGTCGATGAGCGCGACCTCTATCCGATGCTCGACGAGCTCGACCCCGACCACAAGCTCTTCGGCATGACGCCGGGCGCGCCGCTGACCAACCTCCCGCCCGGTGGCCGGCACTGGTACGTCATCAAGGAGGTGGGCCATCCCGAGGAGGACACATTCATCGACACGCTGGAGAAGCTCTGCCGGTTCCTGGACGACGAGCTCCGTCATCGCGGGATCCCCTGGGAGAAGACCGTGATCGGCGGGTTCAGCCAGGGCGCCGCGGTCGCCTGCGCGGTGGCGCTCGGTATGGGCCGCCCGCGCGCCGCCGGCCTGTTGATGATGAGCGGCTTCTATCCGATGGTCCGCGGCTGGAAGCTCGATCCGCGGGCGAAGCGCGGCATCCACGCCTACGTCACCCACGGCTCCTACGACCCGATCATCCCGGTTGGCTTCGGCCGTAAGGCGCGCGACCTGCTCGAGGATGGCGGCCTCTACGTCACCTTCCGCGAGGCGCGAGTCCAGCACTCGATCGACTTCGCGCTGATCCCGGAGATCCGCGAGTGGGTCGGCTCAGTGGTCTCCGGCCAGCCCGCGATCGAGGGCCCGCCCTCCGCTCGCTAACTGGGTGGGCAGGGCGCGCCGAGCGGGACCGTCACCAATCCGAACGCCCCGACCCCAACCGAAGCGCCCCGTTCGATCCGGTAGCGCTGGATGGCGCACTCGGTCGTGTCGCCGTCGGAGGTGATCGAGTAGCTGCCCAGGATCGTGCCGTCCCGCTGGGCGCCGAAGACGCCGTTGCGGACGTTGTCGCGGAAGGACGAGGCGTCCGTGCCCGCGCCGCCGATCGCCTGGAGGACGAGGCCCATCGCCTCATATCCGTAAGCGGCGTAGACGCCGGGGCCGCGGTGGAAGCGCTGCGCGAACGCTGTGTCGAAGTTCTTGTCCGGGAGAAGCTTCGGGTCGAGCTGGGCGCTCACCCGTAGCGACCTCGCCGCTTTGCCGTAGCCGCTCAGATTCCCGCCCGCGGGGTTGTAGACGAAGCGGACATCGGCCTGGGCGTCCCCGGCGACCTGAGTCGGCTCCCCGAGCGGTATTCCGTGCTCGGCCGCTGCCGCCTTGAATTCGGAGGCAGCCAGATTCTGGAATGCCGAGCCATCCGACCTCACCGCCGCCTTGGTTGCCCCGAGCTCCGAGGCCCAGTTGGCGGCCGCGTCAACCACGACGTCGTCGGCGGGCACCGTCCGTGCGAAGTTCGGCGAGCCTGAGGGCTGGTATCGATCGGGGGTGTTCGGGTATCCCGCAGCGGGCTGGGTCAGGTCTACCCCACCGGCACCCGGCGAGACCTGCACCAGGCCGGCGTTGTTCGTGATCGGCACCGAGGCTCGCGTCGGCTCCGAGTCGAGCTCGCCGATGTATGCCGCGGCGGATGAGTTCTGTACGGCCCGACGAGCGTTGGTGCCGACGGCGACCGAGTCCCAGACCTTGCCCCTGGCGTCGTCGAGATAGACAGCCCGGACCTGAATCGAGCCGGCCTTCCCCTGTGCGCCTTCCAGGGCAAGCCGCACGCCATCCACTGCGTCCCGGCCCTCGCCTCCGTGCGGACCCGTCATCGGCAGGCTGACGTAGACGGTCACCGGGGCCTCAACCTTCGGCGTCCCCGCGATGCCGCAGCCGGCAACGGTAAGAGCGAGCACGAGCACCGCAAGGGCCAAGCGCGACATCAGAGCACTAGCCGAAGAAGACCTCGGCCTCGCGGTAGAGCGACTCGGGAACCGTCTTCAGCTCCGCGGTCGCCTCCGAGAGGTCGACCAGCTCGATGTCGGTGCTCCGCAGCGCGGTCATCTTGCCCCACGCTCCCTCATGGGCCGCGTCGATCGCGTGCAGCCCGAAGCGCGTCGCGAGCACCCTGTCGAATGCGGTCGGCGTGCCGCCACGCTGGATGTGGCCGAGAACGGTGGCGCGAGCCTCATGGCCCGTGCGCTGCTCGATCTCGCCCTCCAGCCAGTTGGCGATCCCGCCGAGCCGGGTATGTCCGAATGCGTCCGTCGGGGCGCCGTCCGCCTCCCGCAGGCCGCCCTTGGGGACGGCACCCTCGGCGACCACCACGATCGGCGAGTACTCACTCTCGAACCGCCGGACGATGTAGTCGCAAACCCGGTCGAGGTCGAACTCGATCTCGGGAATCAGGATCACGTTGGCGCCGCCCGAGAGTCCCGCGTGGAAGGCGATCCAGCCGGCGTGGCGGCCCATGACCTCGCAGATCAGGGTTCGCTTGTGACTCTCCGCCGTGGTGTGGAGGCGGTCGATCGCGGACATCGCGATGTTGACCGCCGTGTCGAAGCCGAAGGTGTAGTCGGTGGCGGAGAGGTCGTTGTCGATCGTCTTCGGGACGCCCACGACCTTCACCCCCTCATCGTGCAGCTTGGCCGCGGCCCCGAGCGTGTCCTCGCCCCCGATCGCAATCAGGCCGTCGACGCCGTCGGACTTGAGATTGTCGGCCAGGCGCTGCGGGCCGCCGTCCTCCTTGAAGGGATTGGTACGTGAGGAGCCGAGGATCGTCCCACCGCGCGGCAGGATGCCCCGGACCTCGGGGATGCCGAGTGGCGAGCTGAGACCCTCCAGCGGACCGGCCCAGCCATTGCGGTAGCCGACGAACTCGTGGTCGTACTCGCCCACCCCTTTGCGCACGATCGCGCGGATCACCGCGTTCAACCCGGGGCAATCGCCTCCACCGGTGAGCACGCCGATCCGCACGGGCGCAGCCTACTCCGGCTTCGCCATCAGGCCGCGACCGAAAAGGAGCCGCTACGGGCGGGTGATCCAGTCGATCAGCGGCTGGGCGTAGCGGAGCAGGGCGCCGGTGAAGACGCCGCCCAGGAAGAGGATCGCGACGACGGGACCGGGCAGGCCCAGGGCGTAGCCGATCACCATCACGCACGCGCCGAGGACTGTGAAGAGGATTACCTGCACGGCCGGAAATCCTATCTGGCGAGAGCGGCGCGAGTTTCGCGCAGGAAGTCGCTGACGCCGGCGACCGCGGCGTCTCGGTCGGGTGCATCAGCGACCGCACGCACCAGTCGCGTCCCGACGATCACGCCGTCGGCGACCTTCCCGACGGCAGCTGCCTGCTCGGCAGTGGAGATTCCGAAGCCGACGGCGACCGGGACCTCGGCGGCGGCTTTCGTGTCCTCGATCAGTTTCGTCAGCTCCTGCGGAAGTGCGTCGCGCTCGCCTGTCACCCCCTTGGTCGAGACGAGGTAGACGAACCCCTCCGCGGTGGAACAGATCTCGACGCGGCGCTCGGGCGGCGTGTTGGGCGCCACCAGCGGGATCAGCGGCAACCCAGGGGCCTGGAGCGCCTCCGCGATCGGACCGCGTTCCTCCAGCGGCACATCGGGGACGATCACCCCGGCCGCACCCGCCGCCGCGACCTTCTCGGCGAACTCCGCGTACCCCGTCGCGATGATCATGTTCACGTAGGCCATCGCCGCGACCGGGATGCGGTCCGACACCGCTGCGCAAGTCTCGAGGACGGACTCGAGCGTCGCCCCCGCCTCCAGCGCCGCGGTGTCCGCGGCGTGAATCAGAGGCCCATCCGCAAGCGGGTCGGAGAACGGAACGCCCAGCTCAATCAGGTCGGCACCCGCATCGGCGTATGCCTGGGCGACCGCGGTGGCGGTCCCCTGGTCCGGAAAGCCGCCCATCATGTAGGGCATCAGGGCTGCACGTCCCTCGGCGGCCGCCGCGTCGAAAGCCGCCTGGATAGATGCCCTGGTGGCTTCAGCCATCGAGCTCGGCGAGCTTGCTGGTCGCCTCGGCCATGTCCTTGTCGCCTCGTCCGCTGAGCGTGAGCACGTCGTAGCCCTCATCCCCCGGGTTCTGTAGAAGCCATGCGATCGCATGGCTGGGCTCGAGCGCCGGGATGATCCCCTCCAACCGGGCCAGCTCGCGGAAGGCGCGCACTGCCTCGGCGTCAGTGGCCGACTCGTAGGTTGCGCGACCGGAGTCGCGGAGCTGGGCGTGCTCAGGGCCGACGCCCGGGTAGTCGAGCCCGGCTGAGATGGAGTGCGCCTCGAGGATCTGGCCTTGCTCGTCGGCCAGCACCGACGAGAGGGCGCCGTGCAGGACGCCGGTCGTCCCGGCCACGAGCGATGCTCCGTGATGGCCGCTGTCCAGGCCCTCCCCCGCGGCCTCGACGCCGATCAACTCGACCGGATCGTCGAGGAAGGCGTGGAAGCTGCCAATTGCGTTCGAGCCGCCGCCGACGCAGGCGATCACCCGGGCGGGCAGAGACCCCTCCGCCTCGAGTGCCTGCGAACGGGCCTCGTCGCCGATCACGCGCTGCAGGTCGCGCACGAGCGCCGGATACGGAGCCGGACCGACGGCGGAGCCGATCACGTAGTGGGTGCTGCCGACGGTCGCAACCCAGTCCCGAATCGCCGCGCTCACGGCCTCCTTCAGCGTGCGGGCACCAGCCTCGACGGGGATCACCTCGGCCCCGAGAAGCTCCATCCGCTCGACGTTCGGCGCCTGGCGCCGGATGTCCTCGCTGCCCATGTAGACCGCGCACTCGAGCCCGAAGAGCGCGCACGCAGTCGCGGTCGCGACGCCGTGCTGACCTGCGCCCGTCTCGGCGATGATCCGCGTCTTCCCCATTCGCTTGGCGAGCAGGGCCTGGCCGACCGCGTTGTTGATCTTGTGGGCTCCGGTATGGGCCAGGTCTTCCCGCTTCAGGTAGACGCGACGGCCGGCCCGCTCGGACAGCCGCTCCGCCAGGTAGAGCGGAGTCGGGCGGCCGACGAAGTCCCGCAGAAGCACGGACAGCTCGGACTGGAAGCCCTCGTTCTCTCGGGCCTCAGCCCATGCGGCGCTCAGCTCATCCAGGCCGGTGATCAGGGACTCGGGGACGAACCGGCCGCCGTAGGGGCCGAAGCGCTCCTCGACCGTGGCGCTCACGGCGTCGTCACCTGGGAAGGCTGCTCGACACCGGCGGCAGCGAGAAAGGCCTCGACCTTGGCGTGGTCCTTACGACCCGGTTCCGCCTCGACGCCACTGACCACGTCGACCGCGTACGGCTTCAGCAGCTCAAGCGCCCCGGCGACGTTCTCGGCGGTCAGGCCACCGGCCAGGATCATCGGCACCTTGGAGCGGCGCTTCGCCACGAGGTCCCAATCGAAGCGCTTGCCGGTGCCGCCATGGATCCCATGCCAGTAGGCATCGAAGAGATGGAAGTCCGTCCGGAACGCCTCGGCCGCCTGGACGTCGGCCGCGCTGCTGATCCGCATCGCCTTGATCACCTTGGCGCCGGTCCGGCGGCGGGCCTCGATGCAGAATGCGGGCCCCTCCTCGCCGTGGAACTGAAGCAGCGTCAGGTTCTCGCGCTCGGCGGCGTCGATCACCTCGTCGAGGGTCGAGTTGACGAAGACGCCGGCGATCTCGCAGCGACGCTTGAGCGCCGCACCGATCTCCTCGGCGGTCTCGGGCGCCACGTAGCGGGGGCTGTCGGGATGGTGGATCAGCCCGATCGCCCAGGCGCCGTGGCTCGCCGCGTGCTCCGCGTCGGCGAGGTTCGTCATGCCGCAGACCTTGATCTTCGTCATGAACCAAGGGTAGGGCCACAGCAGTTCTGTCCGTGCGAGCAGGCATTCCAGGAGTAGGCTCCGTTCGATGACCGGCGTCGAGGCAGCCTCCAGGCGAGTCGCCCTCGGAGCGTTTTCCCGCGTACAGGGCGGTCTTCTGGAGTTGATCGAGCCCGACGGCCGCAGGTTCCGCTTTGGGGACGCCGCGGCCGACGTGGTCGCGACGGTAAAGGTCAACTCGATGCGGTTCTATCGCTCGCTGTTGAGTGGCAGCATCGGCCTCGGCGAGGCATACCGCGACTGTCTCTGGGACTGCGACGACCTCGTGGCGCTACTCCGAATCGCGTGCCGGAACTTGGGCTCGCTCGACCGCTGGCGAAGACGGCTCCATCCCCTGCTCGTGCCGCTGGAGCGCACCCTCTGGCGCGTGCCGCGGAACAGCAAGCGCGCCTCGCGCCGGCACATCTCCGAGCACTACGACCTCGGCAACGACCTCTTCGCGCTCTACCTGGACGAGTCGATGATGTACTCGTCGGCCGTCTTCCCCAACCCGGACGCCTCACTGGCCGAGGCGCAGGTCAACCACCTCGAGCGAATCTGCCAGGCGCTCGAGCTCGGCCCGGAAGACCACCTGCTCGAGATCGGCACAGGCTGGGGCGCCATGGCCGCATACGCGGCGGGCAATTACGGCTGCCGGGTGACCACGACGACGATCTCGCAGGAGCAGCGCGAGGGCGCCCTGAGGCGAATCGACGACGCCGGCGTCGACGACCGAGTCACCGTCCTGCTCGAGGACTACCGCGACCTCCGCGGGCGCTACACGAAGCTCGTTTCGCTGGAGATGATCGAGGCGGTCGGCTGGCAGTACTTCGACGTCTTCTTCCGCCGCTGCTCCGAGCTGCTCGAGCCCGATGGCCTCTTCTTCCTCCAAGCGATCCTGATCGACGACCGCCTGTATGAGACCGAGAAGTCGGCGCGGAGCTTCGCCAACACGCTGATCTTCCCCGGCGGCTGCCTGCCTTCGATGGAGGTGATCCAACGGACCGTGGCGCGCGAGACCGACATGAGCACGATCTGGCTGGAGGAAATCGGCGCCCACTACGCCCGCACGCTCGAGCTCTGGCGGGAGCGCTTCATCGCCAACGCCGACCTCGCGGGCGAACTCGGCTACGACGAGCCCTTCCGGCGGCTCTGGACGCTCTGGCTCGCGATGAGCGAGGCCGGATTCCGCGAGCGGCGCCTGCGGGACGTCCAGGCCGTGTTCGCGAAGCCACAGCACTCGACTAGGGTCACGGAGGACCAATGGCCGAGGGCGACGGCAAGACAGTCCTAGTCACCGGGGGCTCCGGGTTCCTGGCCGGCTGGTGCATCGCCGGCCTGCTCGAGCAGGGCTACCGCGTCAGGACCACGGTTCGCAACCCTTCGCGCGAGCGGGAAGTGCACGCCACCGTCGAGTCGCAGGTGCCCTCCCCTCATCACCTCACCGTCCATCAGGCCGATCTGACGAGCGACGATCACTGGGACAACGTCATCGAGGGCTGCGACTACGTCCTCCATGTGGCCTCTCCGTTCCCGCCCAAGCAGCCCAAGGACCACGATGAGCTGATCGTCCCGGCTCGCGAGGGCACTCTGAGGGTCCTCGGCAAGTCGCTCGATCACGGCGTCAAGCGCGTGGTCGTCACCTCGTCGATCGCGGCGGTCCGGCTCGCCAAGGGAGGCGAGAAGAGGACCCTGACCGAGGACGACTGGACCGATCCCGACGAGGAGGGCCTGACCCCGTACGTGCGGTCGAAGACGATCGCGGAGCAGGCGGCCTGGGACATGGTGAAGCAGCGCGGCGCGGAGGACCGGCTTTCCGTGGTGAACCCGGGCGCGATCATCGGGCCCGTCCTGAACGACGACATCTCGTACTCGATCCAGGCGATCGAGCGCCTGCTCAAGGGGATGCCGGGGATGCCGCGCCTCGGCTTCAGCTTCGTGGACGTGCGCGACGTGGCCGACCTGGAGATTCGGGCGATGACCTCGCCTGAGGCCGGCGGCAAGCGCTTCATCGCCGTGACCAAGTTCCTCTGGATGGCCGAGACCGGCGAGATCCTCCGCGACCGCCTCGGCGAGCGCGCGTCGAAGGTGCCGACTCGGACCCTCCCCGACTTCCTCGTCAGGGTGATGGGCCTGTTCGACGGAGGGATCCGCTCCATCGTGGGCTCACTCGGCAAGCGGTCGGAGCTCTCCTCCGAGCGAGCCCGAACGACTCTCGGCTGGACGCCGCGGCCGATCGAGGACTCGATCGCCGAGACGGGCGAGACGTTGAT
>Ga0126307_10000684_pt1 | contig 22161 bp, 11 predicted proteins | sample Plot28_FD_89955 | JGI IMG/M metagenome (GOLD analysis project Ga0126307, IMG submission 89955) | Serpentine soil microbial communities from UC McLaughlin Reserve, CA, USA - Plot28 | ecosystem: Environmental > Terrestrial > Soil > Grasslands | place: USA: UC McLaughlin Reserve, Lake County... | reverse complement strand
GATCGACCGCGCACGGAGGAGCGAAGGCTGGGAGCTCGACCCGGTATACACCGGCAAAGCGTTCGCGGCGCTTCTCGATCACGCACGCGACGACGAGCACGGGCCTGACGGACTGGAGCATCACGAAGCGCTTCGGCTTGCGCTCCATCCGAAGGATGTTCGCCACAAACCGCCAGAGCGCCCCAGCGGCACCCGAGATCGCCGCGATCACGATCAGGTCGGCCTGGCCGGAATCGCCGAGCATGCTCCCGGCGAGCCAAGGAGACAGCGGGATCACGACCAGGGTGCCGACCACGACGATCGCCACGGTGATGATCAGGCCGGTGCCGAGCGCCTTTCGCTTCGTCCCGGCCTGAGAGGACTCGCCGCCCGCGTCCTCGACGTCCTCCTCGCCCGCGGAACCGAAGACCCAGACGAAGGTCCCCTGCAGCGTCCCGACGTTGTAGAAGATCGTCAGGAAGGCGGCGAAGGTGAGCAGCAGCGCGAGCTGTCCGAACTCGGCGACCGCAAGGAACCGCGTGACGACCGCGATGCTGATCAGCGCCAGCACGAAGCCGATGACGGCCCCGATCACGTAGATCGACGTATCGCGCGTCAGCGCCGCCCCCCAGGCCTCCTGCGCCCGCGGGTCCTTGCGCCTCGTCTTGGGCTCCTTCCGCTCTCCCCCGTTGCCCTGGGTCGGTTCGCTCTCGGTCATGACGGCTTCCGCGCCACGAGGTGTTGGTAGCGGGCGATCGGCTTCATGAACTCGGGCCAGCGACTCGCCGGCGACGCGGCCAGGATGACGTCGGTGAAGCCCGCGCGCCGCAGCTCCCTCTTCGCCTCCAGCGGCGACACCAGCCTCACTTCGGACCGCGGTCGGCCCATGCGGGCCGCGAGCCGGGTCGCGGTATGAGGGGGCAGCAACGGGATCAGCGGCAGGCCGGTGAACTGGTCGCGAGGGTGCCAGCGATTGGGGTTTCTGATCACGACGAATCCTCCGGGCCGCAGCACGCGCGCGGTCTCCGCGAGCGCCGCGCGCCTGTCCTCCCGCTCGGTGATGTAGCAGAGGCTGTTGTTCTGGATCGCAAGGTCGAAGCTCTCATCGGCAAAATCGAGCTTTTCCATTCGACCCTGGCCGAACTCGACCGGCAGACCGTGCTCGGCCGCCACCGCCCGGCCGACCTCGAGCCGGTCAGCCATCGGATCGATGCCGGTCACCGTCGCCCCCCGGCCCGCGAAGAACACGGCGAGCGCCCCGAAGCCACAGCCGAGGTCGATCAGGCGCAGGCCGTCGATCGAGTCCCGCCCTGTGATCTGGGAGAGCGTCTGGAGCAACGGTGTCGCACGGCGCTCGACGAAGCCGGAATTGGTCTCCAGCGTGTTGACGCCCGCCGGTCCCTCCAGACTCTCCCCGCGCTCGGCGTAGAACGCGAGCACGTTGCTCCGCAGCGAGTCGGCGATCGGCGTGAAGTCCCGCGTGGTCATTCCGGAGGCTGGTCGGTTCCGGTCCTGATCGGTCTGGACGCCTTCCCGTCCCGGATTGGCCGGCTGGGCAGGGCGGCGCCGAGCATCCGGTCGAGCCACAGTCCGGGTCCGGACGCCCAGTTGTTCGGATGGACGACCGTGAGCACCGGGGACTCCTGGGAGGCGAGTGTCTCGAGTGGGTCGATCCCCTCCATCCAGCCGCCCTCCGCGCCGATCCGGTCGGTGAGCCAGAGGGCGAGGTCGCGGCCGCGCATCATCTCGTTTCCGTCGTACTCGATCCCGTACTCGGCGCAGTCCTGGCCCTTGAGCAGCAGGGCGTTGTGCACCTCCGGTATTCGCGAGTCCCCGTGCGGGACGGCGCTGCGGCACGGTCCGAAGAGTCGCTCGAAGAGCGCGAGCTCATCGCGCAGCACGTCGCGGCAGTGCTCGATCAGCTCCTCGCCGGGCTCCTCGTGGAGACCGCGCTCGAGCGCGATACGGCTCATCGTCTCGTAGTGCAGCCCGACCTGGAAGCCATCGCGCTTCAGCGAATTCACCACCGCGGGGTGCGCCGTACGCCAGCGGAAGTACCAGGAGGAACGCAGGTTGAGCGCGCTCTCGATCGAGGCCATCCTCAGCGCGGAGCGCGGATACTGGTCCACGTCGTGACGGAGGACGAGGATGGGCTTGCCCTCGCTCGGAAACCCCTCGGCCACCCAGTCCTCGAGCGAGACGATCCGGTAGCCGTGACCTTGGGCCGCGCGCAGGAAGCGCCCGTACTCCCCCCACCGCGACCTGGAAAAGGTCCTCGAGAGCCTCGGCCTTACTCGCGCCGGGCCGGAGTCGGTTCGTTCCAGCGTTGCGTCCATGATCAGACGGGTCGCTCCTCCGACTTACTACGGGTCGCGCTGTCGCGCGCCCTCGCATCATCGGAGCGCCCTCGCATATCTGCCTCGCGGTACTCGCCGGCGAGCCGCTCGGCCTCGCGATCCCAGTGCAGCTCGACGGCCGCCGTACGCGTCGCATCACGAAACGCGGCGTTCCGGTCCGGCTCGAGCATCTCGGCGAGCTTGGCCGCGACATCCCCCACCTCCCCCGGCTCGGCGAGCAGCCCGATCCGGTGCTCGTTGACCAGCGCGCCGATCGCCGGCAGGTCGCTGCCGAGCACCGGCAGGCCGGCGGCCACGTACTCGAAGACCTTGTTGGGCAGGCTCATCCGGTAGGAGAGGCAGATCGGCTGGATCAGGGCGAGCCCCACGCTCGCCTCGCTGATCGTCTCGATCAGCTCGTCGGGCGTCACCGCCCCGGCGAACTCCACACGGTCCGACACTCCCTCCACCTCAGCCAGCTGGACCAGCTCCTCCAGATAGGCGGGACGCGCCGGCCCAACGAGCCGAAGCCGCACGTCATCGAGCCGGTTGAGCGCCATGATCGAGATCTCCAGGCCGCGGCCGGTCGTGAGCGCACCGACGTAGAGGGCGAGCCGCCCATCGCCCGCGGGCGAGTCCCCATTGCGCGAGCCAGTGGCGGACAACATCGACGAGTCGGGAATGTTGCGGATCACGCCCGGGGGAGCGATCCGATACCGCTTCGCCATCACCTCGGCGTAGCCGGGACTGGCGGTGATCGTGCGGTGGGCGGCGCGCACGAAGAGCGACTCGCAGGCGATCAGCCACCAGCGGGGCTCGGAGCGGCCGTTGCGATCGGGCCAGAGCTCATGGGAGTCGTAGACGACGGTGCTTCCACCCAGCAGGCGGGCCGCGACCCCCACCCACATCGTGTTGTAGTCGTTGCAGTGGACCAAGGCGGGCCGTTCCTCTCGCAGCACCGCGATCGCCCGCCGGTAGAAGTCGAGAGTCCGCAGCCAGCGGTGCACCCTGATCACCATTCTCATCAGCGGGTTCTCGGCCCCGCTGGGAACGGGCTGCGGGTCGCGCTCCTCGACGCGGGTCGGCCGCCGCCTGCGAGTCAGCTTTCGCTGGATCGAGCGGGCCCAGACGAAGGGCGAGGTCGGCTCGAGGCGGATGACCGGCGTCCCCGCCTGCTCATCCCGGGTGGCGCGAATGTCCTCCGAGACCACCCCGAGGATCAGCGGGTCGTAGCCGATCTCTCTCAGCGTGTCGGCTTCGCGCAGGATCCTCGAGTCGTACACGCAGGGGCCGCGGCGGATGATCAGTGCGCGCCTGCCATCCCCTACTTGCTCGAACGCTTGTGTTTCTGTCCCCGTCGACACCCTCGATCCCTTCAGGTCCCGTCCTCTCCCCACTTCCGGTGGGGACCGTCCGGGAAAGGGTAGGTGCTGGCACCGCCGAATCCGGCAGGATCTCTACGCTGGCGAACACGCTGCCGATGAGGGTCTCGATCATGTTTCGCCCGCAGGGGGAGGCGCCGGAACGGGCGGCCGAAGTGGCGGCGGCGCTCGAGAACGCCGGCCACGAGGTCCGGCAGCTGACCATCGCGGCCGGTCGGGCCGCAGCCGCCGGCGCGGAGCGAGACGCGGACGTCATCCACGCGGTCGGCGCGGCCGTCGCCGTGGCAGCGGCCCAGGCGGCTCGCGCGAGCGGCGCCGCGCTCGTCTACGAAGCCCTGCCGGGCGAGCATGGGTCGGGCCGGCGCGCCGTGCGGGCCGCTCGGACGGCCGCGACCGGAGGACATGGCGGCGCCGTTCTAGCCCGCGACGACGGGCAGGCTAGGCAGCTGCGTGCCGAGCTCGCGCTCCCATACGTCCCCACGACGGTCGGGAGGATCGCAGGCGAGGGAGGCGAGGGCGGGCGCCGGGTCCTGCTCGCGATCTACGACCGGCTGCCTCGGCTCCATCCGACCCTTCCCACGGAGGGCGAAGGAGCGCCCGGACGGCTCCGCCGCTGGCTCGAAGAGCTCAGCGGGCCGGTCCGCCGGAACGGGCTTCGCCACCCCGGCGCCCTGCTCGCCTACTTGCGAGGCCGGCGACTCCGCGCCCGCGGACGCTTCCCCGAAGCGATCGAGAATCTCAAGCGCGCGTCGCTGCTCGATTCCGATGACGCCGTCTACGGCCTCTATCTCGCCAAGGCCCTGCGCGAGTCCGGGGATTCTGATCAGGCTCTCCAGCAGCTCGACGAGCTCGTCGCTCGGATGGACGAGCCGGAGCTCCTCGGCGAGGCGGGCGTCGAGCTCACCAGGATGGGCCGGCGGGACCGGGCGGCAGCCATCGCCGGACGGCTTGCGGACACGGCAGGAGGGGATCGCGGTCCGGAGTGCTGGGCCGAGGCGGCGCTGGTCTACGCCGCGCTCAACGACCTGGACTCGGCCCGCCGGCTTGCCCTACGAGCGGCCGCCGATGCATCCGACGGCTCCGTCGCCCAGCGCACCGCGGCCCGCGCGCTCGAGCAGTCGGGTGAGCCGACGCGGGCGCTCGAGCTGGCCCGGCGCGCGGGCGCGGACGACCAGGAGCGCACACTGGCCGGCCTGCTTCGCGAGCTCGAGCCCGGCTGGACGCCCCGGCTGGATCAGTTCGCGGACGGTGGGCCGGCGACCGGATCGCGCGTTCTGATGCTCCTGGAGGCCTCGCTTCCCCAGACTCCCTCGGGCTACGCCTATCGCTCCCGCGATCTGCTCGCCGCGCTGCGGGCCTGTGGATTCGATCCCCTCGCGGCGACGAGGCTCGGGTTCCCGGCGAGCCGCGGGTTGCGGGATTGGTCCCCGGTCGAGAGCGTCGACGGTGTCGTCCATCACCGCTTCAACGTCCCGGGGATCGCCCAGTACAGCGGCGTGCCTCTCGATGTGCGGGTGCAGGAGAACGCCGAGCGCGCCCTCGACCTCGTCCGACGCACCCGGCCTCGGGCGATCGTCGCGGGCACACCCGACCTGAACGGCGTCGTCGCGCTGGCCCTGCGGTCCGCCACCGGCGTGCCGGTGGTCTACGACGTCCGGGGCTTCCCCGAGATGAGCTGGGCGGTCCGGTCCGGCGGCTCGGACTCCGAGCTCTACGGCCTCCGCCGAGCTGCGGAGACGGCGTGCGCGTCGGCCGCCGACGCGGTGATCACCCTGAGCGAGACGATGAGGGAGGAGCTCACCGGCCGGGGAGTCGACCGGAATCGGATCTTCGTCGTCCCGCAGATCGTCGACTCCGAACGGTTCGCGCCCCGTCCCCGCAGTGAGGAGCTCGCCCGCTCCTGTGGTCTGGACGGCAAATTCGTCGTCGGCACTGTCAGCTCGCTGACGGACTACGAGGGGATCGACGATCTCCTTCGCGCGGTCGCCGTGGCGCGCGCCGAACGGCCCGAGATCGCGGCGCTGATCGTGGGTGATGGGGCTTACCGGCCCTCCCTCGAGCAGCTGGCGGCGGAGCTCGGGATCGGCGACGCGGTCGTCTTCACCGGACGGATCGCACAGGAGCGGGTGCCCGACCACTATGCGCTGCTCGACCTGTTCGCGATTCCACGCCGGAACCTGGAGGTTTGCAGGGCCGTTACGCCGCTAAAGCCATTCGAGGCCCTGTCGATGGAAATACCGGTGCTCGCGAACGACATCCCAGCCTTAACTGAGATCGTCACCTCATCCGGGGGCGGGCGCACCGTTCCCCCCGGTTCCCGGGAGGCCCTGGTCGAAGCGATGGTCGACCTCGCCGGCGACCCCTCGGCCCGTGCGGAACTGGGGCGCAGCGGCCGGCAACACGTACTCGCCCAGCACACGCCCGAGCGGGCGAGCGCGGCAATTTGCACCCCCATCGCCGGGCTCATGGGTGAAGATAGGCATCGAGATGGCCGCTGAGCGGGAGAGCAACGGCGCTGCGCGCGCGCTGGTGATCAACGACGGTCAGTTCCACTCGGTTGCGACACCCGCCTCCCTCGGGGCGCTCAATTCCACCGGCGGCGAGTACCGCCAGCCCGACCCGCCGGAGACCGTGCCGGATCCCCTCGATGGCGCCGGGACCGGCTCGCCGCCCACTCCCTCCACTCGGCCGCAGGTCTACCTCACGATCGACACGGAGGACGACTACTTCACGGTCCCTCACATGCTCACCGGAGAGGGCATCGGGGACGAATTCGGGGCCTACGGGATCCTCGACATCCTCGACCGGCACAAGCTGCGGGCGACCTGGTTCGTCAACGTCTACGAGGCTCACCGTCACGAGGATCCGACCACGGTGGAGCGGCTGGTCAAGGCGATCGACGAGCGCGGACACGAGGTCGCCCTCCATACCCATCCCTCCGAGGACCTCGAGATGTACGCGCGGCCGCTCTACTGGTTCGACGCCGAGCAGCAGAAGCAGATCCTCGGCTACGGGGCGGAGCTGATCGAGAAGTGGACCGGGCGCGCGCCCGTCAGCTTCCGGGCCGGCGGCTACGTGCTGAACGACGAGACATTCGATGCCCTCGGGAGCCTCGGCTTCCGGATCGACTCATCCGTCTTCTTCAGCTCGAAGAACAACCGGATCACTCCGTTCACCGTGAATGCGGTTCGCATGCGCGGCCGGGTGGTCGAGGTTCCAGTCACATACGTCCCCCGCGTGCAGTCCGATGGCTACATCGACCACCGCAAGTTCGATGTCAACTGGCTGACGGGTGAGGAACTGGACGAGGTCGTGGACCGGGTCAGCGAATTCGGGATCGCCCAGGCGATGTTCATGATGCACAGCTTCTCCTTCATCGACAAGAGCTCCCTCAAGGAGGACGATCCGGGCACCGACCGGGCGATCTACCGCAGCCCGCCTCTCCGCTCGCGGTTCGTCGAGATCTACGGGCCGAAGCCTGAGCTTCGCGAGCGCTTCGATCGTTTCGCGGCGAGCATCTCGCGCGACCGCCGCGTCGAGGTGAAGACGCTCGCGGCGGCCGCGGACGATCTGCAGCGGCGGGCCACCGAGCCGCGGCCGGACGTCATCCCGGTCGTCTAGCGCCGGCGCCGAGACAGATCGAGGGCGTCGCCGGCGAGCCTCACCACGAGGGGACTCTCGTCGATTCCCGTCAGGGCCAGTTCCGCATCCGGGCCGGCGAGCCCGCCGTCCGCCCAGGCCGCCGTGGGCTCGTCCCCATCGCGGGCGAGCGAGAGCACGTAGCCGAACATCCCGCCGCCGTAGCGAGAAAGCACGACCGTGGTGCAGGCCTCCACTTGCTCGATCACCGGGAAGAAGAGACCTCCCATCGGAGGGCTCGTCCGGCCCCTGACCGCGGAGACGGAGTCCGGCGCGCCGCCCTCCTCCTCGAGCGGCGCGAGCCACGCGACCCTCGTTCCGTCGCGCACTATCTCGACCTCCCCGCTGCTCAGCACTGTCGCGCTCAGCTCGGGACTGAGCTGGATGCAGCGCTCCACCACCTCGTCCTCCCAGGCGCTGATCTCGTCGACCACCGCCAGAGCCTGGCCGGGCCGATAGACGAAGAGCCGCCGTGCCACGCGATCATCCGGCGCGATGCGCGGGTTCTCCGCGAGGACCGCATGCGTGCCGTCGAGCGAGCCGCTTGCCACCACGCCGCTACCAGCGCCGCCGCGCGGATCCTCGATCCACGTGTAGGAGTCAATGCCGATCCCGCTGTGAGCGGCGGGCGAGACGCAGAACTGCCGCGCGGCCCCTTCGTAGTCATAGCCGGCATTGCCGGCGTCGCCCACCAACAGGCGGCCGTCTTCATACAGGCAGTAGGAGAGATCGTCGGCGTGCTTGTGGGCCTGGCTGTGAAAAGCCGCGGTTACGAACAGGTAGCTCCCGCCGTCGCGAACCATCGCGTAACCCGATCTCCGAAAGGTCCGCAGGCCGGAGCACCCCGCGACCTCCGCCTTGACCTGCGGGTCCGGTTCGGCGCCCGCACTGGTGTCCCCGATCGTGGGGAGCGTCCCGTCCGGGGACGTCATCCAGGCGGTCGCGTGATCCATGCGCCCCAGCAGCGCGCCGAGTTCCACCGGGGGCAGCAGGCCGCGGGACCCAAAGCGCTCGAGGGCGCGGCGCATGACCAATTGGTAGAAGGGCGTGTGCTCGAGGTGTACTCCCTCGCTGGTCTCGACCGTCCTGGCGAGCGTGCTCCGAAACCGCTCGCTGGCCAGCGAGGCCCACTCCGCCGACTCGGGATAGAACGAGAGCGCGTCTGCGGCGAGATGCAGGCCGGCGTCGCTGAAGAGGCCGTGGTTGTGATTCGGCTGGTAGTTCTCGTCGGCCATGAGGTAGTCGACGTGCTCGATGACGGCTCTGGCCAAGACCTCCTTCTGATCGGGGCCGAGCACTCCGAGCCGGGTTCCCTCCCTGAGCAGGTGGGTGAGGTGAACGGTCCTCGCGGACGTGGCATGGTCGTACCAGGCGTACTTGTGAGGACTCGGGGGATCGACCCGCGGGTTCTGCAGGATCCAGTCTTCGAACAGGGCGGCCAGTGATCGATAGAGCGACGCGCGGAGCTCCTCGGGAGGGTCGGCAAGCACCACGGGATCGGCGAAGAAGAAGCAGTTCAGCCTGAAGGCGGCCTCATCGCCCTGCGCGTACGGTGCCCCGGACCAGTCGACCGGCGGGCGCAGCTCGTGCCGCACGTTTCCGATCCGATAGGTCCCCTCCTGCGCCGCCTCCACGTCGCCGTCCTTGGCATGGCTCGCGTGAATGCCGACGAACGCCCTCGGCTCGAGCCGCCGCGAGTTCTGCTCGACGGCTAGTCGCAGCTCTTCGGCGCGTTCTTCCTGGGACAGCTCGAGTTCTGAAATGGTCTTGGAGCCCAGCACCTGTCTCCTCCCCGGGGGCCCAAATGGCCGAGCCGGTCCATCCTGACACAGTGATCGCACTCCGCCAAGTCCAGGCCTTTCCCCCCGTGCGCCTCTCGGTCTTCCAGGATCCCGCTGACCAGAAGTCGGCCCACGGATCGCAGCGCTTTTCCGCGCTCAATCAGTTCTACGCCGATCGCGAGCCCTCCTGGTACGAGTCGACCGCCCGCGAGTTCGCGGGCCTCAACCGGGTGCTCGACCTGGGTTGCGGGCCCGGGCTGGCTCTCGCCGCGCTCAAGGCTCAGGGTGTCCGCGAGCTGATCGGCATCGATCGATGGGAGGGCTTCCGCCAGGACGTCGAGGCCGCGGGGGGCACGCTGATCCTCCATGACCTCACCCTGCCTATGCCGTTCCTCGACTCAGGGTCGTTCGACGGGGTCTTCAGCCATTTCGCCCTCGAATACATCTCGCCGATCGGCGTGCAACAGGTCCTACGAGAGGCCGCCCGGCTACTTGCACCCGGCGGCCTCATGATCGTGCACCTGACGGCGCCCGGTCTCGCGCTGGGGGACACCGCACGGACCACGCCGTACGACGAGGCCGCCCTCACCAAACTGCTCACCCGGGCCGGGTTCGACGACTTCGAGGTCGAGCAGCCCGAGGACCGGCAGATCGCAATCGTCCACGCCGGGGGACCGGGGCGCGATCGGGAGATCGAAGGTGTCTCCAGCGAGCCGGCGGTGAGCGAGCACGAGGCCGGCGGCGAGATCCAGGTGGCGGCGGGGCTCAGCGCGTTGACGTCAGCGAAGGACGGGCCCGTGGCCCGATTCGAAGTCAGCGACGGCCAGCAGTCGATCGAGCACCGGCCGGAGCTGCCCTCGCGGGCGGCCGAGCACGGCCGTCCGCCGATCCTCGACATCTCGATCTGCGCGCGCGTCGTCGCGGCCGGACCGGATGAGTTCGAGCTGCAGACCTGGACCTGGCGGGGCTCGCGGATCGCGGCGATGGATACCACTCGGCTTCCGTTCCGCCCGGAGCTGCTCCGCGTTCATGTCGAGGGCACGGTGGAGCACCGGGGAGCGTGGCGCCCCGAACCCCCGATGCTCGAGCCGCCGGGAGACGCCTATACGACGATCGAGCGGATGGCGCCCCGCCACCGGCCGGGGGAGGAGTGGCGAGCGCGTGGCCGCCGGGTGATCGTGGAGCGACCCGGCGACGAGGGCGCGATTTCCCGTTCGGCGGCCCGCAGCGAGGACCACTTCCTCGTGCATCGACCGCCTCCCGGCAAGCCCCCCGACGCACTCGAGCGCGCATGGGAGGACGGTCGACTGCACGGGATCGTGATCTCGCTCGAGGCCGCGATGCGTCCCGACTCGCAGCCGCTCCTGCAGTGGGCGGGTTCCCGCGGCGTCCTGCTCTACATCGAGCCCGACTCCTGGGCCGTCCTCGAACCGGTCGTCGGGGATCTGCCGAGCTCGGGTTCCCCGCTGCTGGTCGTCGATCCGGCTCTCAGCCGTCACACAGAGCCTCAGGCTGAGGTCGAGGTTCCGGAGGACGTGGTCGCCGCCGGAATCGATTCCCAGCCTGCTCTGCATCTCGTCCTGGCCGGCCCGACGGCGGAGACGGCCGAGGGGCTCTGCCGCCGGTTTCCCTCCCGCATGCTGATCGGCGGCCTCGGAGTCTTCGGCCACGAGGCCAGGGATGGACAACTGATCGAGGAAGCGACCGAAAACCTGCGCTATCTGACCGAGCGAGTCACCCTGATGCGGCTGCTCTAGGCAACTCGTCCAGATCTGCGGCTAACCCCTGCAGATCTGCGGAAAACCACGCAGAAATCCGGTTGTCAGACGAAGGACCCTTCTCTAAGCTCGCAGGCGAGGGGTATAGGGAAAGTCATTCTCGACTCAGGCGTTCTCCCGGCGCCTTCAGGGCGCCGGAATCCATCATGGATTTTGACTACTCACCCGGCAGGGCCGGGCTTCGTCGTTGCGTTTGCTCGGTCGCGCTGGCGCTCGGGCTGCTGGCCGCCGCGCCCGCCTCCGGGCTCGCCAACCCGATCACCGACGAGAACACCCTCGCCGGCACTCCCGGGTGGGAGGTCAGCCAGGCCGACTCCCCGGGCATCGAGGGCTACACCTCGAAGACGAGCGTCGCGTCGGGCGAGTCGATCGGCTTTCACGTCAGTACGAGCCCGGCCGTCAGCTTCAGGATCATCATCTACCGGCTCGGCTGGTACAACGGCGCCGGCGCGCGGCAGATGACCTGTCTACCCGCCTGCACCGGGACCGGCACGGGCAACGTCTTCACGGGCGCGGTCCGCTCCACTCCGGCCCCCAACTCGGCCACCGGCAAGGTCGACGCCGGCTGGCCGCAGAGCGCGTCGCTGGCCATTCCGTCGAACTGGACATCGGGCGAATACGTGGCGGAGTACATCCCGACGAGTGGGACGAGCAACGGCATGGCCCGCTACTCGCCCTTCGTAGTGCGCTCGAGCGCACCGCAGGCGCAGGCTTCCTCCATCCTGGTGGTCGTCCCCTTCAACACCTATCTCGCCTACAACCAGTGGGGGAAAGTCAGCGCCTACGACAACCTCACCAACGGCTCGACGTTCAAGCTGGACCATGGCACGAAGCTCTCCTTCAATAGGCCCTTCCACCGCCGCGAATGGCGGAGTTGGGACCTGCCCCTGCTTCGCTTCCTCGAGCGGGAGGGCTACGACGTCTCCTATGTGAGCGACACGGACGTCGACGCCAACCCGAGCATCCTGGAACAGCACCGGGCGGTGATCGTCTCCGGCCACAGCGAGTACTGGACCAAGAACATGCGTGATGGCTTCGAGGCGGCGCGAGACGCCGGGACGAACATCAACTTCATGGGCGCCAACGACGCCTACTGGCAGGTTCGCTACGAGGACAGTTCCTGCCCGTCCGACAACACCGTCTGTCCGGGGAGTCCGGGGCCGGGCAATCGGCGGACGATGGTGATCTACAAGGAGGAGGGGAACGACGGCCACGACCCGGTCTCCGATCCCTCCCTGCGGACCGTCCTGTGGCGCGATCTGGGGAGGCCGGAGTGCGAGCTGCAGGGCGGGGTCCAGTTCGGCAGCTGGTTCCCGAACGACGGCTATCGCGACTACACGACGACGGCGGCGGGCGCTGCCGATCCCTGGGCGGCTGGGACCGGCCTGTCCTCCGGCAGCACCGTCAAGGGGCTGGTGGGCTTCGAGTTCGACAGCTTCTTCCCGGACTGCGAGGTGCCGGGCACCCCGAAGATCCTCTTCTCCTATCAGGGACCTGAGACCAGCGCCCAGTTCGACGCCGCCGCGGTCAGGTACACCACCCCGAGCTCGGGCGCGCGGGTCTTCTCGTCGGGGTCGATGCAGTTCGCCTGGGGCCTCGACTCATACCGCTGGGACCCGACGCTGTTCACGGGCATCCCGGCGACCCAACCCGCGGTTCAGCAGTTCACGCGAAACCTGCTCGCCGACATGGACGACCCGGCCCCACCCGCGGATGTCGACGCGGCCGCGTCGGGAGCGGCGATCCAGATCGACACGACCCCGCGCGGCGACCCGCGCGTCACCTCGTACAAGATCTATCGCCACGCGGGCACAGGTACCTTCCAACCCGGAGACGCGGGCGTCACGCTCGTCTGTCAGAACGCAAGCGGGGACTGCAACGACTCGCCGCCGGCTGGCACCTACCGCTACGCCTCGGTCGCCGTCGACCAGTGGAACGACTCGAGTCCTCTCCTCTCCGGCGCGGTCACCCTCACCGCGCCGTTGACGGCGGTGAACGACGCGGCGACCCTCACCGAGGACGCCTCGGCGACCGCAGTCAGCGTGCTCGCCAACGACACACCGAGTGCCGCAACGAAGACAATCACCTCGCGGACCCAGCCGGCGAATGGGAATGTGGTGATCATCGGCGGCGGTACCGGCCTCACCTACCAGCCCCACGCGAACTACTGCAACAACCCTCCGGGGTCCAGCCCCGATACGTTCACCTACACCATCAACGGCAGCTCGACCGCGACGGTCTCGATGACGGTCAACTGCGTCGATGACCCCCCGGTGGCGGTAAACGACTCGGCCACCGTCAGCGAGGATGCCGTGGCGACGGCGGTCGCGGTGCTCTCCAATGACACCGACGTCGATGGCGGTCCGAAGACGATCACCGCGCGCACCCAGCCGGGCAACGGGAACGTCGTCATCACCGGCGGCGGCAGCGGCCTGACCTACCAGCCGAACGCGAACTACTGCAACACGCCGAGCGGCCCCGCCGACACCTTCACCTACACGCTGAACGGCGGGGACTCGGCCACGGTCTCGATGACGGTCAACTGCGTCGATGACCCCCCGGTCGCCGTGGATGACTCCGCCACGATCAACGAAGACTCGCCCGCGACCGCTATCTCGGTGCTGGCGAATGACACCGACACGGACGGCGGGCCGAAGACGATCACCTCGCGGACGCAGCCGGCGAACGGCAACGTCGTCATCACCGGCGGCGGCACCGGCCTGACCTACCAGCCGAACTCGAATTACTGCGGACCCGACAGCTCCACCTACACGCTGAACGGCGGGGACTCCGCAACGGTGTCGGTGACCGTCAACTGCGTCGATGACCTGCCCGTTGCGGTGAACGACTTGGCTGCCGTCACGGGCAACTCCGGCGCGACGGCGCTCGACGTGCTTTCCAACGACACCGATGTCGACGGAGGGCCGAAGTCAATCAGCAATGTCGTCCAGCCCGGGCACGGCACGGCGGCGATCACCGGCAGCGGTACCGGACTGACCTACACCCCGACCCCGGGCTACTGCGGCGCTGACAGCTTCACCTACACCTTGAACGGCGGGGACTCAGCCACCGTTTCGCTGACAGTGGACTGTGGGCGGCCACCGACGGCGGTCGGCGACTCGGCCACGGTTGCTCAGGGCTCAGGGCCGAACCTGATCGACGTGCTGGCCAACGACACCGACACCGATGGCGGCCCGAAGCTCATCGATCTCGTGACTCAGCCGGGAGGCGGGTCCGTGGTGATCACCCAGGGTGACGCGGCGATCACCTACGCGCCACACGCCGGGTACTGCAACAGCGTTCCGGGAATGGGCCTCGACAGCTTCAACTACACGCTCAATGGCGGCTCGACCGCGGCGGTCACGGTCACCGTCACGTGCCAGGCGGGCGGGGTCGCCGGCGACTTGGCGACGCAGCCGAAACGGGCCGCGAAGAAGTGCAAGAAGAACACGAAGAAGGCAAAGGCGAAATGCAGGAAGAAAAAGCGCAGGCGCTAGCCCGGCGGACCCTGCCACTCAGGTTGCTGGATCCAGCCCAGCGGCGGGTAGCCTCGGGACTCAGGCTCCTGCGTCCTAGGCTCACATCGATGACACCGGTCACCGTCACGTCCCCCGAGGTTTCGCCGGCGCCCGCCCGGGAGGCAGCGCGCCCCATCCGATTCGGCCTCTACGCCGAGGTGAACATGAACCTCATCGATGGCTCCTCCGTGTGGGTGCAGTCGGTGAGCCAGACGCTGACGCAGATCGAAGGAGTCGAGGTGACCCTGCTGCTCCGCGCCTCCGAGCAGCGCGACGTCCTGACCGCGCCGCTCCGCGCCAACCCGCGGATCGAGCTGGTCCCTCCGGATGAGCTCGGCGACGAGCCGCCCCTCGCGGTCGAGGCCGCTCTCGATGCGCTCCAGCGGCTCGATGGCGAGCGTGATTTCGACCACATCCTCCTGCGCGGAGTCGGGGTCTGCGCCGAGGCCGCGCGCAGGCGGGCATTTCCCGGACGCCTCTGGTCCTACTACCTCACGCCGCACGACTTCCAGCCGGGACAGGAGGTCGACCAGCTCCGGCTGATCGCCCCCGCCTCCGAGCGCGTGCTCTGCCAGACGGAGCCCATCCGCGAGCTGGCGATGGCCGCGGTCCCGGATCAGGCCGAGAAGCTCGCCCTGCTGCCCCCCATGATCCCGGCGGCGGCGGCCAGGGGGCCCCGGCCGGAGGGCGCAGAGCTGAAGCTCGTCTACGCCGGGAAGTTCGCGCCCGAGTACTACTTCCTCGAGATCATCGACACCTTCCGCCGTCTGCGCCGGGTCCATCCGGATGCCGAGCTCCACCTGATCGGGGACAAGATCCACAACCCTCCGGGCGATCCCGGCTTCAGGCCCGATGTGGATGCCGCGCTCGAGGACACCGAGAGCCTCGTCTGGCACGGCGGCGTCAGCCGCGATCAGGTCGACAAGCTGCTGCGCGAGGCCGGCGTCGCACTCTCGGTCCGCCACCCGATGATGGACAAGGAACTCGCCACCAAGGTGCTGGAGTACGGCGCCGCGGGGTGTGCGGTCGTTCTTAATCGCACCGCCCTCTACGAGGAGCTGCTCGGCACCGACTATCCCCTCTTCGCGACGGACCCGGGCGAGATCCTCGCGGTGCTCAAGCAGATCGCGAAGAATTCCGATCTTCGTGATGAGGCGGCCGATCGCTGCGCCGAGGCCGCGCGCGATTACACGTTCGAGCGTGTCGCGGAGCAACTCGAGGAGGCGGTTCTCTAGTGGCGGATTCGGGCTCAGACAGGTCGACCGGCAAGACCGGGAAGCAGCGCAAGCGCGGGGACAGGCCCGCGCGGTCGGCGGCAGCGGAGGCCGAGAGGCTCGCGGCGGAGAAGGAGGCGAGCGACGACAAGGTGTTCGCGCTCACTCACCGGGTTGCGACCCTCGAGGGGCGGGAACGGGACCTGAACGAGCTGATCGTCGGCCATCGCGAGCGGATCGCCGCCCTGCAGGCGGAGAGGGACGCCCTCAGCGCTGCTCTGGAGGGCGAGCGGCAGGAGGTCGCGACGCTTCGCCAGCGCGAGCGCGACCTCAGCGACGAGCTCACGAAGCTGCTCGCACGTACCGCCGCCCTCGAGACGGAGCGTGAGACGACCGTCCGGGATCTCGGCGCCGAGAAGAACCGTTCCGAGCGACTGGAGCAGCGAACGAGCGAGCTCGATCAGCAGCTCGCGGGCGCCCGCGACCGCATCGCCGCTCTGGAAGCCAGTCGAGATCAGCTGAACGACGAGCTGGAGGCCGCCGACCCGCGGTCGGCCGAGCTCCACGAGCGTGACGCCAAACTGACCGAGAAGATCGGCGCGCACGAGAGCCGGATCGCCGCGCTCAGCGGCGAGGTAGAGCAGGAGCGGCGCCGGGCCGGGGTACTGGAGCAGAGGAATGCAGAGCTTTCCTCCCGGCTCGAGGGACGGTCGGAGCGGGTCGCCGAGCTCGAGGCCGGCCAGGAGGACCTGAAGGGAGACCTCGAGGACGCACGCCGGGAGATTGTCGCCCTGTACGAGCGCGAGCGCGACGTCCAGACCCGGACCGTGACGCTCCACGAGCAGGTCGCCCGGCTCGAGGTCGAGGGCGAGATGCTGAATCGCGCCCTCAGGGAGGAGCGAACGGCCCATTCGGCCCTCCAGCAGCAGGGGGTCTCGCTGCGGCCGCAGCTGGAGAGCGCGCGCGAGCGAATCCGCGCTCTCGAGACTGAGCACGACAAGGTGCGAGAGGTCGCCGAGGAGCGGGAACGAGAACTGCGGGACAAGCTCGAGGCCGTCCAGGACCAGATCGGCCGGGTCAAGGCCCACCGGGAGACACTTGAGCGCGCTCTCACCAAGGAGCAGGCCAACCGAGCGAAGCTGAAGGAACAGGAGACCGAGCTCGCCGATACCCGCCAGCGCGCCAGCGCCCTCGAGGCGGAGCGGGACGGACTCGCGATCCAGCTCGAGAACGAGCGGAAGAGCCTGGCAGAAGTTCGGGCCCGCGAAGGCGAGCTGCAGAGGGAACTCGCCGAGGTCCGTGAGCGCGCGAGCGAACTGCAACGGGATCTCGCTGAGGTCAGCGCGCGCGAGAGCGATCTTCAGGGCACGATCAACGGTCTGCGCGAGCAGGCCAGCGGCCTCGAGGCGCAGCGGACCAGCCTCCTGGCCGAGCGCGAGGACCTAGTGGTCGAGCGTGATCGGCTGACCACCCGCCTGGAGCAGCTCGAGAGCAGCCGGACGTACCGCTTGATGCAGTTCAGCTGGCGGGTCCGGAGGCGGATCAGGCACCCGTTCCAGCGCAGGGCCCGGCCCGTCCTGGTCAGCGCCAGTAAGTCCAGGAAGCACGACAAGCCCGCGGAGCTCGAGAAACCTGCCGAGGCCCCGAGCCCGGCCCCCGCGAGCGACCGGCCGAAGGTCAAGCCGATGCCCGCGCCGGCCATGCGGAAGCCCGTCAGGCCCGCGTCCGCCGCTGAGGCGAAGGCCGAGGAGGTCCCGAGCGAGCCAAAGAAGGCGCCCGCGCCGGAGAAGGCCGCCGAGCAGCCGGCCCCGGAAGCCAAGAAGGCGCCGGCGCCGCAACTCGCCGTTGTCGTCGATGAGCTGGACCTGGAGCGGGAGCGGTGGCTACTCAAGCCGCAGGCGCCCCCCGCCGATGTCAGCAAGCTCCGAGTGGCGGGCGTGCTCGACGAGATGTCGGCGGCCTGCTTCGGCCCCGACTGCGACCTGCTGCGGATCGATTCGGAGGGTTGGGCCGAGGCCCTCGAGACACACGAGCCGCACCTGCTGCTGGTCGAGTCGGCCTGGCAGGGGAACAACGGCTCCTGGCAGTACATGGTCGCCTCGTACACGCACCCGGACTACATCGGGCTGCCGAACCTGCGCGCCCTGATCGCCGCGTGCCGCGAGCGGGACATCCCCACGGTGTTCTGGAACAAGGAGGACCCGGTCCACTTCGAGCGCTTCAAGGAGGCCGCCGCACTCTTCGACTACGTCTTCACCTCGGACGCCAACTGCATCGACCGCTATGCGGCGCTCGAACGCGAGGGCACGGGACCGATCTCCGCGCTGCAGTTCGCCGCCCAGCCCAGGATCCACAATCCGATCGGAGCCCCGGCCGAGCGCAACCCCTCGCCCGTCTTCGCGGGCGCGTACTACCGCGACCGGCACATCGATCGCCAGACGAGCCTGCAGATGCTCCTCGACGCGGCGATGCCCTTCGGCCTTCAGATCTACGACCGTAGATTCGGTTCGGAGGACAAGGCATTCGGATTCCCCGAGCGCTTCACGGAGAGGGTCAAGGGAGCCCTCGCCTACGACGAGATGATCGACGCCTACAAGGACCACCGGGTCTTCCTCAACGTCAACTCCGTCACGGACTCGACGACGATGTTCTCGCGGCGGGTCTTCGAGCTGCTCGCCTGCGGCACCGCGGTGGTCAGCACGGAGAGCGTGGGGGTCCAGCGGACGCTCGGCGAAGTGGTGTCGATGATCGAGACCTCGAAGGAGGCCACCGACGCGCTGACGAAGCTGCAGGACGACGACTACTGGCGCGAGCTGTCGCAGCGCGGCCGCCGCCGCGTGATGGGCGGGCACACCTACAGGCACCGGCTGGCCGAGGTCGCGAGCACGCTCGGCTTCAACGTCACCGCCTACCCCGGCGAGGAGGTGGCGGCCGTGGCGCTGGTGGATGACGTGGAGCAGGCCCGGCGCTTCCGCGCCGTCGTTGCCAGCATCTCCGCCCAGGGGACGCGCCCGGCGGAGCTCTTGATCGGCTCGCACACCTCGGTCGTCGGCGACCTGCAGGAGCTCCAGTCGGACGGGGGCGAGATCCGGGTCCGGGTCGTCCAGCAGGACCCCGCGGCGACCCGCTCGCAGCGCTACCGCGAGCTGGCCGCGCTGGCCGCCTCACCCTGGCTGGCGATCCTGCATCCCGCGCACACCTACGGCGAGCACCACCTCACCGACCTGGTGCTGACCACCCGCTTCGCCGACGCGGACGTGATCGGCAACGCGTCGTTCGAGACGACGGAGGGCGCCGACGCGATCGACCCGCGCCTCGAGCACCGCTTCGTCGACTCGGTCCACCCGCACTCCGTGCTGGTCAAGCGCGAGCTGGTCGCGAAGCGCGGCTGGCCGGACGACGTCGGCGGCGCGGGCGGGTCCCTCAGCGACTGGTTCCGCCACGGGGCACGGATCTATTCCGGTGACGCCGGCAACTTCCAGGCGGATGCGGCGCTCGGGCTCCCGGGCCGAGCTGCTGCCGCGGGCTCCGACCGAACCCGCAATGGCTAGGACCATGAGCCCGGCGGCGTCCGACGACCGGCTCAGTCCGAGCACGGAGGGAAACCGGCCCCTGAAGGTCGCGCTCTACGGCGAGGTGAACATGAACCTTCTCGACGGGTCATCCGTTTGGGTGCAGTCAATGGCGCAGATGCTGACCTCGCTTCCCCGCGTCGAGGTGACGCTGCTGTTGCGCTGCGCGGAGGAGCGCCAGGTGCTGACCGGTCCGCTTCACGCCCACCCCCGCGTAGAGCTGATCGACCCGGGGGCCGATCCCGGCGCTCCGCCTCGCCTCAGCCCGGGCGAGGCGATCGAGGCCCTGCAGGCACTGGACACCGACCGCCACTTCGACGTCGTGCTTCTGCGCGGCGGCAACATCACCGAGGAGGCCTGCCGGCGCGCGGCGTTCCCGGGGCGTCTCTGGATCTACCACCTCTCCGAGTCGCGTCCCGGCGCCGAGGCCGAACAGCTGCGGCGGATCGCGGGGTGCGCCGACCGGATCCTGTGCCAGACCGATGCGATCCTCGCCCTGGCCGAGGCGGCGGCGCCCGAGCACGCGGGCAAGCTCACCCTGCTCCCGCCGATGATCCCCCCTCCGGTGACATCCGACCCGGTTGCCAAGGCTGAGCCCGACGTCCCGCTCAAGCTGATCTACGCGGGGAAGTTCGCGCCCGAGTATGAGTTCATCGAGATGCTGGAGACGTTCAAGAGGCTGCGGCGCAGTCATCCCGAGGCCGAGCTCCATCTCGTCGGCGACAAGATCCACAACCCACCCGATGACCCGACCTTCAAACCCAGGGCCGAGGCGGCGCTCGCCGAGACTGAGAACGTCGTCTGGCACGGCGGCGTGGGCCGGGAGCAGGTGGCCGTGCTGCTGCGCGACGCCGACGTCGCGCTCTCGGTACGCCATCCGATGATGTCGCGGAGCAAGGAGCTCTCCACGAAGGTGCTCGAGTACGGAGCCGCCGGCTGCGCCGTGCTGCTCAACCGGACTCCGCTCTACGAGGAGCTGCTCGGTGCCGACTACCCCCTGTTCGCCTCGGACGGCGACGAGGCGCTCGGCGCGCTGAAGCGCGTTTGGGAGGACCCCGCGGTGCGCCAGCTCGCCGCCGAGCGCTGCAAGGCGGCGTCGGAGGCGTTCACGTTCGAGCGCGTCGCCGCGAACCTCGAGCCCTACCTGAACAGCGCGGCGCCCCACTTCCACCTTTCGGCGGGCGAGGGCCAGCGTCGGCTGGTGATCGCCGGCCACGACTTCAAGTTCCTCTCCGGGATTCCCGATCGGGCGCTGGCCCTGGGCGCCGAGGTCCACGAGGACAACTGGGCTGGCCACAACAAACACGACGTCGAGGCGAGCGAGGCCCTGCTCGAGTGGGCGGATGCCGCCCTCTGCGAATGGTGTCTCGGGAACGCCGTCTGGTACAGCGAGAACGTCCGAGACCAGCGGCTCGCCATCCGATTTCACCGAGTCGAGCGGACCACCGACTACCCCGCCGCGGTCAATATCGACCGCGTCGACCGTGTCGTGTTCGTCGGCCCGCACCTGCTCGAGGAGGCGGCGGACCGCTACGGCTGGCCGAGGGAGAAGCTCCGGCTCGTTCCCAATGCCGTCGATGTGAGGGCGCTTCGCAGGGAGAAGCTCCCGGGAAGCATGTTCAACCTCGGAATGATCGGCTTCGTGCCCGCCATCAAGCGGATCGATCGCGCGCTCGACATCCTCGAGCTACTGCGCACCCGCGACCGGCGGTTTCGCCTGTTGGTCAAGGGCAAGCCGCCCTGGGTCTTCCCGTGGATGCGGCAGCGCGACGAGGAGCGGCGCATGTTCCAGGAGGCCTATCGCCGAATCGATTCGGCCCCTCTGTTGCGCGGCGCGGTCACCTTCGAGGACCATGGGCCCAACATCCCGGCATTCCTGCGCAAGGTCGGAGTGATCCTCTCCGTCAGCGACTGGGAGGGACACCAGGTGGCGCTCGCGGAGGGCATGGCATCCGGGTGCGTGCCGGTGGTCATCGACCGGCCCGGGGCACGCGAGCAGTACGACATGGCCTGGATCCACGACTCACCCGACGAAGCCGCGGCATCCATCCTCCGGCAGGTGGATAGCGGCCAGTTCGAGGCGGAGCAGCGGCGCTCGGCCGAGTTCGCCGATCGCTGGAGCCTGGAGAGGATCATGCCGCTCTGGGATGAGGTCCTGGGGTTCTCCGACGGCTCGCCGGAGCCGGCGCAGGCCCCCGCGTTCTCGGTTGCCAGGTAGCGGGACCCACCGGCGGCTGCGGCGAACAGTCAGCTGGGCCCTGATCGGGCTCGTGCTCACTGCATTGACCGGCTGCGGCGGCTCGGACGGGTCAGGCGTCGAGAAGCTGATCTGGGGGCCGACCAGACTGCCGGACGAAAGCTCGGCGTTCCCCACCTACGACGAACTGGGTGTCGACGTCTACCAGGTCCAGCTGCGCTGGCCCGCGGTGGCGCCCGCCCGGCCGGCCTCACCGGAGGACCCGGATGACCCGGCGTATCGGTGGCCCGCCGACCTGGACTACGCCATCGCCCAAGCCGAGGAGCACGGTATCGACGTGGCACTGCTCGTCACGCATAGCCCGCCCTGGGCGAACGGCGGTCGCGGGCACCTCTGGGCACCGGATCCGAGCGACTTCGCGGAGTTCCTGACGGCCGCCTCCCGCCGCTACCCGACGGTGCGTCGCTGGATGATCTGGGGCGAGCCGAACCGCGCGGACCGGTTTCTCCCCAACGAGGCCAACAGCCCGATCGGGCCGCGGCGCTACGCCCCGCTGCTCGACGCCGCCTACGGCGCGCTCAAGGCCGTGTCCCCGGACAACATCGTGATCGGAGGCGACACCTTCACCGGGGGCGAGGTGAAGCCGCAGCAGTTCATCGAGTGGATGAGGCTGCCGTCCGGGCAGCCGCCTCGCCTCGACTGGTACGGCCACAACCCCTACCCCTTCCGCTTCCCGGACATCCACAAGCAGCCGATCGGCGGAGG
>Ga0126307_10000683_pt1 | contig 22168 bp, 29 predicted proteins | sample Plot28_FD_89955 | JGI IMG/M metagenome (GOLD analysis project Ga0126307, IMG submission 89955) | Serpentine soil microbial communities from UC McLaughlin Reserve, CA, USA - Plot28 | ecosystem: Environmental > Terrestrial > Soil > Grasslands | place: USA: UC McLaughlin Reserve, Lake County... | reverse complement strand
TCTACCGTTACACATGGGTCTGCCCTTCCACGGAGGGTGGAGGGAGGGTGGATCAAGTTCCCTCGTTCGGTGGTCGCACACCGGGCGGGGGGGCGCCTTACGTCTGGCGCCGTTCCGTATGTGCCTGCACTGACGCCGATGCGCCAGAGTTCCGGCGGAAGGCACATCCATGGCGCAGGACGCCGGAAAACGTCGAAAACTAACGGCAATCGCCGAGAGTTGTTTTTGCAGGTCAGACCAGGAGTTGGGGAAGTAGGCGCAGGTCAGCGGTCAGGCACTTGCAGAACCCGGCGTACAGGCCGACTCGTCCGTCGTCCGCCGGTGCCGGACCTCACCCCTGCGGCGGCACCGGTGGCCCCGGCGGCGTCGGAGCCGCCACGGCGGCCCGGCGCCGCGCCAGCCGGAACGGCACCAGCACGGCCGCTGTCACCAGGCCGGCGACCGCCAGCCACGGCAGAAGGACGCCGAGGACGACGACGGCGGCGGCCAGGACCGTGACCAGCGCCCGCCACCCGGTGCCGAGTCCCTCGAGGAAGCCGTCCGGGCCGCCGGTCGGCGCCACGCCGAACGGCTCCAGGTGCACGCTGAGCGTCGACAGGTCCACCTGATCGGCCAGCATCGCCCGCTGGGACTGCAGCGACTCCAGCTGTTCCTGCCGGTCGGAGAGGGCCTTCTCGGCCGCCAACAGGGCCTCGGTGGTCTCTGCGCCGTCCATCAACGCCTGGAGCCGCGCCACCGAGGTCTGTAGCGCCGAGATGCGCGCGTCCAGGTCGACGGCTGTGGCGGTCACGTCGGAGCGCTGCACCGAGACGTTCTCGACGTCGCCGATCTCCTTGAGTTCGGCCAGCACGTCGGTCAGCTCGGTCGCCGGTACCCGCACCACGAGATCCGCCACGGCGCCCTCGCCGTCGTCCCCGGACCCCGCCTGCTCGGTGCGCTCGTCGACCCGTCCGCCGACCGACTCCACCAGCTCGCTGACCCGCTGAGCACCGTCCACCGGGTCCTCGACGACGAGGAAGGCGCTGGCGGTGGTGACCACCTGCCGGTCCGGGTCGGTGTCGACGCCGCCCGGCGCCCCCTCGGGAACTCCGGGGGCCGCGGGCTCCGGAACGGACCCACCCCCGCCGCTGTCCATGCCACCCGACTCCGCGCCCGGGCCCGAGCAGCCGACGAGCAGCGCCACTAGCAGCGTCGCGGCGGCCGTAGCCAGGGAGCGCCTCATGGCCGGGAACGTAGGCCCGTCAGTTGACTGCCGACCAGCGTCGATGCCCAATCGTGACGCCGGAGTCTCGGTCGTGGCGGAAGCTCAGCCGAGCTGCTCCGCCAGCATGACGATGATCCCCTCGGGGCCGCGGACGTAGCAGAGCCGGTAGCTCTCCTCGTACTGCTGGACCTCGCCGAGGAGCTCGGTGCCCCGGGCCCGCAGGCCGGCGACGGTGGCGTCGATGTCGTCCACCCCGAAGGCGATCCGGCGGATGCCCAGGGTGTTCGGCGGCGCGTTCCGGTCGCCGACCCGCGCCTCCGGCGCGTGGAACCTCATCAGCTCCAGCCGGCCGTGGCCGTCAGGCGTCTCCAGCATCGCGACGTCGACACGGACGCCGTCGAGCCCCACGACGCGGTCCACCCACTCGCCCTCGACCGGCCCCTCGCCCAGCACCTTCAGTCCGAGCTCGACGAAGAATTCCGTCGCGGCCGCGAGGTCCTCGACCACGATGCCCACGTTCTCCAGGCGCTGGATCGTCATGCACACGACCGTAGCGACGCGGCGCCCTCGCCCACCGCCTCTCGGTCCCGGTCATTCACTCAGGTGGCGCGCGAAGAAGTCGAGGATGCGCTGCCGTGCGTCGGCCGCCGCCGGTTCGCGGAACGGATTGCCGGTCACGCGGAACTGCAGGGCGAACAGCGCCGGCAGGTCGGCGCGGTCGTGGTCGTTCATGAACGAGTGCCCCGCGCCGGGATAGGTCCTGATGTCGTGGTCGACGCCGACCGCCGTCAGGATGCGTTCCAGCCGCTCGCCCACGCCTCGGAGGCCTGGGTCCTTCGCGCCGTAGCTGCCCACGATCGGGCAGGCGCCGGGAAAGGCCTCTTCTGTGTAGGTCTTCGCGGCGACCGGCCCGTAGTTCACGCTCGCCGCGTCGAACCGGTGGTCGGCAGCCATCAGCAGGGCGAATCCGCCGCCCAGGCAGAACCCGATCACCCCGATGCGGCCGGTGCAGTCGGGTCGGTCGGCCAGCCAGCGTGCCGACGCCTCGATGTCGGCGAACGTGGGGCCCGCGCCACGCCAGGTCTCCCGGATCATCCTGATCATGCAGACCGGTCGGCGGTTGCCCCGGAAGAGGTCCGGCGCCACGGCGAGATAGCCGGCCTCGGCCAGCCAGTCGGCCTGGTTGCGCAGGTCGGAACTCATCCCGACCAGGTCGTGGAGGACCACCACGCCGGGCCACGGCCATCCCGACGGAGGCTGGGCGACGTAGGAGGGCAGCGCTCCGCCCGGCGCCGGGATGCTGACCTGACTCGACGTCATGGCTCGAACCCTGGCCTCAGTCGACGGCGCGCACCACTGCGGCTGTGCACGCGACCGGCAGGCCGGTGATGTGGCCGGACCGCCGTCGGCCTGCCACCCTTTCCCCCGGGGGAGCGGACGGTCGGCATGCGGAAGGGCGGGTCGGTGGACGTCGACGTGATCGTCGAAATCCCGAAGGGGTCGCGCAACAAGTACGAGTACGACCACCAGATCGACCGCATCCGGCTCGACCGGATGCTGTTCACCGCCACCGGCTACCCCAGTGACTACGGGTTCGTGCCCGACACCCTCGCCGAGGACGGCGAGCCCATCGACGCCCTCCTGCTGCTGACCGAGCCCACCTTCCCCGGGTGCCTCGTCCGGGCCCGCGTCATCGGTGTGTTCTGGATGCGCGACCAGGACCGGCCCGACGCCAAGCTGCTCTGCGTCCCGGCGGACGATCCCCGGCACGCCCACCTGCAGGACCTCGGCGACGTCCCCATGCACCAGATCAGCGAGATCTGGCACTTCTTCGAGATCTACGAGGCCCTCGAACCGGAGAAATCGGCCGAGCCGTCGGCGACCGGTGCCTGGGAGCGCGCGAAGGAGGCCGTGGTCGCGCTGGAGGACGCGCAGCGGCGGTTCGCCGAACGCGCCGCAGCGGCCGCGACGGCGTGATCCTCCGCCGTCCACGACGAACGCTCGTCCTCGGCGGGGCACGCTCCGGGAAGTCGCACCACGCCGAACAGCTGCTCGCCCGCACGAGGGTCGTCGACTACGTCGCCTGCGGAGCCGCGCCCGGTCCCGAGGACGCCGAATGGGCCGAGCGCGTCGCCCTCCACCGGCGCCGCCGCCCGGCGGCCTGGCGCACCGTGGAGACGCTCGACCTGGCCGGCGTCCTGAGCCGGCCGGGCCCGCCGGTGCTCGTCGACTGCCTGACCACCTGGCTCGCCGGGGTCATGGACGAGTGCGGGGTCTGGGCCGAGGAACCCGGCGCCGACGACCGCCTCGCCGCGGCCGTCGACGGCGCGGTCCAGGCGTGGGCGAGGTCCCGCCGTCGCGTGGTCGGCGTCAGCAACGAGGTCGGCTCGGGCATCGTGCCGGCCACCCCGTCGGGACGGCGGTTCCGCGACGAGCTCGGTGTGCTGAACGCCCGCATCGCCGCGGCGTCCGACCGCGTCTGGCTGGTGACCGCCGGCCTGCCGCAGCGGCTGCGCTAGTCCAACGGGACGACGACGCCCTCGGTCGCGCTGCGGCGGGCGGCGTCCAGCACCGTGGCGGTGGCCACGGCGTCCCGCGGATCGACCGGCACCGGCCCGAGCCGCCGCACAGCACGGGCGAAGGCGGGATAGAACGTGTTCCAGGCGCCGGGCAGGGTGGGCACGGTCTCGCCCGAGTCGCCCCGGTAGACCTTGCCCCACCGGTCGGCCGGCTCCGCGCCCCAGTCCGGTCCGAGCGTCGCAGGGGTCTCGCCGGCCAGCAGCAGCTCCTCCTGGATGTCCATCAGCGTGCGGTTGACGTAGGCGCCGGTCGTGCCCGCGACCCGGAACCGCGGCCCGGGGGCGCCCTGGCTCCAGCTGCCCCACACGTGCGAGCGGGCTCCGGTGCGGTGCGTGAGCGCGACGAAGACGTCGTCGTCCAGACCGCTGTCGCGTTCGCGCCACTCGGCGTAGACCGATGCCACCGGGCCGAGCAGCACGAGGGCCTGGTCGACGAGGTGGCTGCCGAAGTCGCGCAGCGTTCCGCCGCCGGCCGGGGGAGGCCCAGGGTCGGGATCGAGCCGCTCGAAGCGCGACTCGAACCGGGTGATCTCGCCGAGGACCCCGTCGGCCTGGAGCGCCCGCACGGTGAGGAAGTCGGAGTCCCACCGCCGGTTCTGGTACGGGGCCAGAGGGAGCCCGAGCCGCTCGGCGAGCTCGACGGTGCCGAGCGCGGCCGGGGCGTCCAGGGCGAACGGCTTGTCGCTGACGACGGCGAGGCCGAGCTCGAGCGCGCGCTCGGCGAGCTCGGTGTGGGTGTCGGCCGGCGTGGAGATGGCCACAGCCTCCGCGCCGGCCGCCCTCAGCTCCTGCAGCGACGAGAACGTCGCCACCTCGGAATGGTCGGCGGCGACCAGCGCTCGGCGCTCGGAGGAGGACGTGACGACCCCGAGGAACTCGCACTCGACGGCCGCGGCGAGCAGGGGCGCGTGGAACCACCGCCCGCCGAACCCGTATCCGACGAGCCCGATCCGGACCGGCTCGAACGCGGTGCTCGTCATGCGCGCATCATGTCGGACCCGTTCTCCACGCGCTGGAAGACTGCTGTCGTGACCGGTGGAATCGACCGCGAGGCGACAGCGCCGCCCGAGGGACCGCTGATCCCCTTCCGGACGGCGGTGCGCACCTGGTTCGGGATCTCGCTGCAGACCTTCGGCGGGCCCGCCGGTCAGATCGCGGTCATGCAGCGGACCCTCGTCGACGACAAGCGGTGGATCGGGCAGCGGCGGTTCCTGCACGCCATGAACTACTGCATGCTCCTGCCCGGTCCGGAGGCGCAGCAGCTGGCCACCTACCTGGGCTGGCTGCTGCACGGCACCGGCGGTGGGCTGGTCGCCGGCGGGTTCTTCGTCCTGCCGGGCGTGGTCGCGCTCCTGGTCCTGTCGGCGGTGTACGTCGCCTTCGGCTCGACCGTCGTCGTCACCGCACTGTTCGCCGGCCTCGCGCCGGCGGTGCTGGCCATCGTCGTCCAGGCGGTGCTGCGCGTCGGCCGGCGCACGCTGACCAGCGCGGCGCTGGTGGCGATCGCCGTCGCCGCCTTCCTCGCCCTGGCGCTGTTCGGCGTGCCGTTCCCGGCCGTCGTCGTGGGCGCCGGCGTCGTGGGCTGGTTGCTCGGGCGCTGGCGGCCGGCCGCCGTTCCCGAGCACCGCGGGCCCGAGGACGGCGACGGGGGACCGCCCCCGGTCATCCCGGACGACGTCCTGCACGCCGAGCGCCCGTCGCACCGCCGCACGCTGCGGGTGCTGCTCATCGGACTCCTCGTCTGGGGTCTCCCGGTGGCGGCGGTCGCGGTGCTGACCGGGGCCGGCAGCGTGCTCACCCAGCAGGGCTTCTTCTTCTCCGGCGCCGCCGTGGTCACCTTCGGCGGGGCCTACGCCGTGCTGGCCTACGTCGCGCAGCAGGCGGTGCAGGTGTACGGGTGGCTGGCGCCGGGGGAGATGGTGCGGGGGCTGGCCCTGGCCGAGACGACTCCCGGTCCGCTGATCATGGTCGTCCAGTTCGTGGCGTTCGTGGGTGCCTACCGGGATCCGGGCGACCTGGACCCCTGGGCGGCGGCCGTGCTGGCCTCGCTGCTGGTCACCTGGGTGACGTTCGTGCCGAGCTTCCTGTTCGTGCTGCTGGGGGCGCCCTACATGGAGCGGCTGCGCGGCAACCGCTCGCTGTCCGCCGCCCTGGCCGGCATCACGGCGGCGGTGGTGGGCGTCATCGCGAATCTCGGCCTGTACTTCGCCGTCCACACCCTGTTCTCGGAAACGCGGGCTCTCACGTGGGGCGCCGTCGCCCTCGAGCTGCCCGACTTCTCCACCCTGCGCTGGGTCGCCGTGGCGATCGCCGCGGTGGCGGCCGTGCTGGTGTTCGCGCTCGAGTGGTCGGTCCTGCGGACGCTCGCCCTCTGCGCCGCGGTGGGCCTCGCGGCCGGTCTCTTCGGCCTCCCTGTGCACTGACGACCCATCCGGAGCAACGGAACCGCGCGTTTCCTGCCCCGACCAGGCATTCCTCTAGCGTGCGGTCATTCCCGTCCGCCGACGGACACCACCTCACCTGGAGACCTCCATGCTTCGTCGCACCCTTCCGGTCCTCGCGAGCGCTGCCGCCCTCGCCCTCACCCCGGGCGTCGCGCTCGCCGCGCCCGCGGAGGCTCCGGTGGAGCACGGCATCTTCGACAGCTCCTACGCGGGCATCCAGGTGACCGTCGACGGACGTCCGGGTAGCGCCTCCCTCACCCGGCTCGGCACCCCCGGCGACTGGCACACGACCCTGCTCGTCTCGCTCCCCGGTCAGCCGGACTGCGAGTTCCCCTGGTGGTGTCAGCCGGTCACACGCTCGGCCTCGGTCGAGCTGACCGACGACCAGTTCTTCTTCGGTGCCGACCTGCAGAAGGCGACCACCGTCGAGGTGCCGGTCACGCTGACCACCTCCAGCTTCGGCTGGTGGCCGGCCGAGGACGCCGGACCGGGGGAGGACGTGCGCGTCACCCTGACCATCACGGGGACCGGCCCGGTCACCCGCGACGCCTACCACGGTGACTACTGCGGCGAGGGCTGGCCGTGCCACGGCACCCGGGTGGACGAATTCCGCGAGGCCACGGGTGTCCTGACCGTCGACGGGCTGGAGCTCGAGGGCGTGGGTGCCTTCGTGCGCGGCCACTCGGTCGACGCCGCCGGCAAGCCCTCCGACGGCGGGGACGGCGGCGAGCCCTCCAACGGCAGCGGCGACTGACCTCCCGGGCGGCGGGCCGGCGCTGTGCCAGGGTGAGCGCCGTGCCCGCCGCCACCCCCTACCTCCGGTGACCGCGCTCGTCGCCGTAGCGTCGGGGCTCCTCGGGTTGGCCGTCGGCCACCTCGTCAACCGCGCCGCCGGGCGCTTTCCCTGGGGAACCGGGCGGACGGCGCTAGCCGTCCGGCCGCCGCTGGTCGAGGTCGCCACCGCCGTGCTCTTCGCCCTCGTCGGCTGGCGGTTCGGCGTCGCCTGGGACCTGCCCGCCTTCCTCTGGTTCGCCGCGGCCGCGGTGCTGCTCACCGTCATCGACGTGCAGCACCGGCTGCTGCCCAACCGCGTGATCGTTCCGGCGTTCGCCGGCGGGGCGGTCCTGCTCACCGCCGCGGCCGCGGCCGACCAGGCCTGGCCGGCGCTGCTGCGCGCCGGCCTCGGTGCCGCGGTCCTGTTCGCCGTCTTCCTGGTCCTGGCCCTGATCTCGCCCCGCAGCCTCGGCATGGGCGACGTCAAGCTGGCGGCCCTGCTCGGGCTGTTCCTCGGCTGGCTGGGTTGGGACGCCGTCGTCGTGGGCGGCGCCGCGGGCTTCGTCGTCCAGGCCGTCCTGGCGCTGGGCGTGCTGGCCGCCCGCCGCATCGGGCTGCGCGGGGAACTGCCCTTCGGCCCGGCGATGCTCGTCGGCGCCGCCGTGGCCGTCGGCTGGGGCGCTGCGATCGCCGGCTGAGCCGGCGGATCGGTCACCGAGCGTCACATCGGGGCGGATGCCCCCACCCGTAGGACGGACCGCTGTCCACCGAACGGGTGAACGGCCCTCAAGGCGGGCCCGGTTCGGCTCGACATCCCTCCCTGAGCCGCGAGGCCGGATCACCCGATCCGAATCCGGACGGCCGACACCCCTGGGAGCTCATGTGCTGAACCCGTTCGCCACCCTCGTCACGCTCGTCTCGTTCGCTCAGGACCGCCTGAAGCGCGAGGAGAAGGGCGCCACCGCCGTCGAGTACGGCCTGATGGTCGGCCTGATCGCCGTCGTGATCATCGCCGCCGTCACGCTGCTCGGTGAGCAGCTGAGGGCCCTGTTCGAGAGCATCACCGCCGCTCTCTGAGTCCTCATGCGGCTGTGCCGGCGCAGCGGCCCCGTACGCGGGGCCGCTGCGCCGCTGCACGAGAAGGGAGGTGAGCACGGATGTGGAACCGCCTGCGGAACGAGCGCGGCGCCAGCGCGGTGGAGTTCGCCTTCATCGTCCCGCTGCTCATCGTCCTGGTTCTCGGGATCGCCGAGTTCGGACACGCCTTCCAGGTGCAGGGCACCCTGTCGGCCGCGGCCCGTGAGGGCGTGCGGGCGATGGCCCTGCGCAACAGCCCGTCCGAGGCGCGCAGCGTCGCCAAGAACGCCGCCGCCTCGCTCGACCCCGGGCTCACCGACGCCCAGATCACGATCACCCCGGCCTCGTGCCCCACGACCAACGGCGGCAGCACCTCGGTGCGCCTGACCATCAACTACCCGATGCCCTTCCTGACCGGCTTCTTCGGCAGCGGCGTCGACCTGAGCGGAACAGGAGTCATGCGATGCAACGGCTGATCGCCCGGTTCCGCCGGCTCGAGAACGAGCGCGGCGCCTCCGCCGTCGTCCTCTCGCTGCTGCTCGTCCCCATGCTGGGCTTCGCGGCGATCGCCGTGGACGTCGGCGCGCTGTACGCGGAGAAGGCCCGGCTGCAGGTCGCCGCCGACGCGGCGGCGCTCGCCGTCGCACAGGACTGCAGCCGCGGTGCCTGCGGCGACATGCTGGCCACCGCCCAGGCGCTCATCACCGCCAACGACGGTGAGGGCACGGCTGCGCGGCCGGTGCTCAGTAGCGCCCCCCTGTCCGTGACCGTCACTGGTAGCACCCCCAAGGAGCACTGGTTCGCGCCCGTTCTCGGCTACGAATCGACGGCGGTCTCGGCCACCGCGACCGTCGGCTGGGGCGGCCCCAGCCAGGGCACCGCCGTCCTGCCGCTGACCTTTTCCTGGTGCGAGTTCGAGCAGATGACCGGCGGCGGCCTGCCCTCGGGCACCACGGTGCGCACGATCTACTTCACCAAGACGTCGAACACCACCGGCTGCACCGGCCCGTCGAACAACGTCGTCCCGGGTGGCTTCGCCTACCTCGACACAGACCCGGGGAAGTGCGCGGCGACGACGGCGATGGGCGCCCAGTGGACGTCGAAGACCGGTAACAGCGTGCCCTCGGCCTGCTCGACCGGCGACTTCTCGAAGTGGGTCGGGCGGACCGTCCTGCTCCCGCTCTTCGACGAGTCGGGCCTGACCGGCACCAACGCCTGGTACCACGTCTACGGCTACGCCGCCTTCCAGCTGACCGGCTACTCCCTGGGCGGCCAGTACGACACCACGCCGAAGCCGTGCAACGGCAACGAGCGCTGCATCGCCGGCTACTTCACCCGCTTCGTGGAGCTGTCCGACGCCTGGAACTACAGCCCGGACGCTCCGCAGCTGGGCTCCTCCGTCCTCCGACTGATCCGATAGGGGCCTCTCTCGTGAGACGTCGACTTCTCGCCGCCCTGGCGGCACTCGTCCTCCTCGTCGCCGGCACCGCGGTCCTCCTGGCCTACGTGCGCGGCGCCGATGCGCGCGCCCTCGCCGGCTCCCGGCCGGTCGAGGTGCTCGTCGTGGACCAGCTCATTCCCGAGGGCACCTCCGGCAGCGACCTCCGGGACCTCGTGCGCACCGAGACCGTGCCGGCGAAGGCCGCGGTCGAGGGCCGGGTCACGGAGCTGTCCGCGCTCCGCGGCACCGTCGCCGCCGTCGACCTGCAGCCGGGGGAGCAGCTGCTCGCTGCCCGGTTCGAGCGGCCCGACGACCTGCAGACGCCGGGCACCGTCGCCGTCCCCGCCGGGCTGCAGGAGCTGAGCGTCCTGCTCGAGCCCCAGCGGGCCATGGGCGGCCGCCTGGCCGCGGGTGACACCGTTGGCGTCTACCTGTCGCAGGTGCTGCCGGACGGCACCGGCCAGACCTCGGCCGTGCTGCACGAGGTGCTGGTCACCCAGGTGCAGGGCGCGCCGGCCGCGCCGGACCCCGCCGCCGACACCGAGACGGCCGCATCCAGCGCGCCGGCCACCAGCCTGATGGTCACGCTGGCCATCAACGCCAAGGACGCCGAGACGATCGTCTTCGGCGCCGAGCACGGATCCCTCTGGCTCTCCCTGGAGACCGAGGGCGTGGAGACGGGCGGCACGCGCGTTCTCGACCCGGGCACGATCTATGTGGGGGTACCCCGATGAGCCGCGTCGTCCTGGCCGGAGCCGGTGAGGAGCTGATCCTGCGGGTCAAGCAGGCCACGGAGGGGGACGTCCACGTCGTGCCTCCGGGCCGGCTGCCCGGTGACCCCGCGCGGCTGTTCGAGCAGCTCGTCGACGGCGAGCTGCCCGACGTCCTGCTCGTGGGGCCGCACGCACCGGCGCCCGAGGTCCTGACGCTGGCCGCGCGGCTCGACGTCCAGAGCCCCGGCATCGCCGTCGTCCTCATGGCCCAGCCCTCACCCGAGATGTGGCAGGCGGCGATGCGGGCCGGTATCCGCGACCTGCTGGCTCCCGACGCCGACGTGCCGGAGATCCACGCCGCGGTCGAGCGGGCCGCGGCCGCGGCCGCGAGCCGTCGCCGGGTGCTGCGCCCGGTGCACGAGACCGAGCGCTACGCCGGCCGGGTCATCACCATCGCCTCGCCCAAGGGCGGGGTGGGCAAGACGACGGTGTCGACGAACCTGGCCATCGGGCTCACCGCCGCGGCGCCGCAGTCGACCGTGCTCGTCGACCTCGACGTCCAGTTCGGCGACTGCGCGTCGGCGCTGGGCCTCACGCCGGAGTACACGCTGCCCGACGCCGTCCGCGGCCCGGCCAGCGAGGACACGATGGTGCTCAAGACGTTCCTCACCCAGCACCCGAGCGGCCTGTACGCCGTCTGCGGGTCGGAGTCGCCGGCGGCCGGCGACACGGTCACCGGCGAGGACGTCACCCGGCTGCTGGCCTCGCTGGCCCGCGAGTTCCGCTACGTCATCGTCGACACCGCGCCCGGCCTGTCCGAGCAGACGCTGGCGGCCCTCGACCGCGCCTCCGACGTCGTGATGCTGACCAGCATGGACGTCCCGGGCGTCCGCGGGCTGCGCAAGGAGCTCGACGTGCTCCGCGAGCTGTGCATGATCCCGGCCGGACGGCACGTGGTCATGAACTTCGGCGACCCCAAGGGCGGTCTGTCGGTGCGCGACGTGGAGCTGGCCATCGGCGCCGGCGTGGACGTCGTCCTCCCGCGCTCGTCGAACGTCCCCGCCTCGACCAACAAGGGCGTGCCGCTCATCCAGAGCGGCAGCAAGCGCGACCCGATGGTCAAGGAGCTCAAGCGGCTGGTCGCCCGCTTCCAGGCGACCCCGCTCGCGCAGGCGGGCCGCTCGCGAGCCAAGCACCGGGCGGCCGACTGATGAACCTCGCCGACCGTCTCGCCGCGGCGCAGGGCATGCCGCCGGTGCCCGGGGCTCCCTCCGCGCCGGCCGCCGTCCCTGCGCCGCGGCCCGCCGTCGTCCCGACCACGGCGCCGCCCACCGACGCCCTCGCCCGCCTCAAGGACCGGGTGGGCAAGGCGCTGTTCGAGCGCATGGGCAGCCGCATGAACGACCCGAGCCTGTCCGAGGACCAGCTGCGCGCGATCGTGCTCGGCGAGCTCGACGAGGTCGTGGAGGAGGAGAACGTCCCGCTCAGCACCGAGGAGCGCCAGCGGCTCACCGCCGAGCTCGCCGACGACGTCCTGGGCTACGGCCCGCTGCAGCGGCTGCTGGACGACGACGCCGTCAGCGAGATCATGGTGAACGGCCCCGAGTCGATCTACGTCGAGCGGAGCGGCAAGCTCGAACGCACGGCGACCCGGTTCACCTCCGAGGAGCACCTGCGCCGGGTCATCGACCGCATCGTGTCCCGGGTGGGACGGCGGATCGACGAGTCCTCGCCGCTGGTGGACGCGCGCCTCGCGGACGGGTCGCGCGTGAACGCGATCATCCCGCCGCTGGCGTTCAGCGGCTCCACGCTCACCATCCGCAAGTTCTCCAAGGACCCGTTCACCGTCGACGACCTCATCTCGTTCGGGACCCTCTCGCCGGAGATGGCCGAGCTGCTGAACGCCTGCGTCGACGCGCGGCTCAACGTCATCGTCTCCGGGGGTACCGGTACCGGTAAGACGACGCTGCTCAACGTGCTGTCGTCGTTCATCCCCAACGGCGAGCGGATCGTCACCATCGAGGACGCCGTCGAGCTGCAGCTGCAGCAGGAGCACGTCGTCCGGCTGGAGTCGCGGCCGCCCAACATCGAGGGCAAGGGCGCGATCACCATCCGCGACCTGGTGCGCAACTCGCTGCGCATGCGGCCCGACCGGATCGTGGTCGGGGAGTGCCGCGGCGGTGAGTCGCTGGACATGCTGCAGGCGATGAACACCGGCCACGACGGCTCGCTGTCCACCGTGCACGCCAACTCCCCGCGGGACGCGATCGCGCGCCTGGAGACCCTCGTGCTCATGGCGGGGATGGACCTGCCGCTGCGCGCCATCCGCGAGCAGATCGCCTCCGCCGTCGACGTCGTCGTCCAGCTGACCCGCCTCCGCGACGGCACCCGCCGGGTCACCCACGTGACCGAGGTGCAGGGCATGGAGGGGGAGACGGTCACCCTCCAGGACGCGTTCCTCTTCGACTACTCCGCCGGCGTCGACGCGCACGGCAAGTTCCTCGGCAAGCCCGTGCCGACCGGCGTCCGGCCGCGGTTCACCGACCGCTTCGACGACCTGGGCATCAAGCTCTCGCCCCGGGTGTTCGGGGTGGCAGACCCGGTCGGTGCGCGGAGCTGGTCCTGATGTCGCCGGCGCTGCTGGTCGTCGGCGTCGCCGCGGTGGCGGCGGCGCTGCTGGTGCTGGCCGTCGTGGTGCTGCCCGGCGGGCCGGCCCGCGTGCCGCTCAGCCGGCTCGACCCCTCGGTGGGGCCGTCCGCGTCGGCCCTCGAGGGTGTCGGCGCGGCGGCCGGGGCGGCGGTCGAGAAGGCGCTGGCCAAGCGCGGCCGGCTGGCCGGTGGCGCCGCCGCGCTCGAGCGGGCCGGGATGTCGATGTCCCTGCCCGACTTCGTGCTGGTCGTGGGCCTGGTCTCCGTCGTCGGTGCGGCCGCCGGCGTCGTCACCGGCGGCCTGCTGCTCGGCCTGCTCGCGCTGGTGCTCGTGCCGCTCGGGGCGAAGCTGCTGGTCTCCTTCCGCGCCTCGCGCCGGCAGGCCGCGTTCGCCGACCAGCTCGACGACTCGCTGCAGCTCATGGCCGGCAGCCTGCGCGCCGGGCACAGCCTGCTCCGTGCCGTCGACTCGGTCTCCCAGGAGGCCGACGCCCCGACGTCGGAGGAGTTCTCGCGGATCGTCAACGAGACCCGGGTCGGCCGTGACCTCAACGACGCCCTCGACGAGGTCGCGGAGCGCATGGGCAGCGACGACTTCACCTGGGTCGCCCAGGCCATCGCCATCCACCGCGAGGTCGGCGGCAACCTGGCCGAGGTGCTCGACGCCGTCGGGCACACCATCCGCGAGCGCAACGCCATCCGCCGCCAGGTCAAGGCGCTGTCGGCGGAGGGCAAGCTGTCGGCGATCGTGCTGATGGCCCTGCCGTTCGGTGTCACGGGCTTCATCTCGATGACCAACCCCGGGTACCTCGCGAAGTTCACCCAGAGCCTGACGGGCTACTGCATGCTGGCCGCGGCCGGAGTGATGCTGCTGATCGGCGCGCTCTGGCTCAAGAAGACCGTGGCGATCAAGTTCTGATGGCCACGATCCCCGCCTCCGTTCTGGCGGCCGCCGTCGCGCTCGCCCTCGCCGTCGTGCTCGTCGGCTGGTCGCTGATCGCCCGCCCGGGCGCCGGCGCCGTCGAGGCGCGCGAGAACCTCGTCCGTGGCATCGAGCTGCACGGCCCTGGTCCGGGAGGGCGCACCGGTCCGGGGCTCGTCGCCCGGCTGGCGCGCGGCCTCACCCCGAGCGGGACGGTCGCCCGCCTCAACCGGCTGGCCGGCACCGCTGGCCGCCCGGCCGACTGGCCGGTGCCGAAGCTGGTGGCGGCCAAGCTGGTGCTGACCCTCGTCGCCGGCGGTCTGGGCGCGCTCGTCGTCGCCGGCCGCCCGGGTGTGGTGACCGTGCTCCTCGCGGTCGCCGTCACCGTGGTCGCGTACTTCCTTCCCGAGCTGCTGCTCTACAGCCGCGGCCAGGAGCGGCAGCAGGCGATCCAGCTGGAGCTCGCCGACACCCTCGACCAGATGACCATCGCCGTCGAGGCCGGGCTCGGCTTCGAGTCGGCGATGGCGCGGGCCGGCAACAACGGCACCGGCCCGCTCGCCGAGGAGCTGATGCGGACCCTGCAGGACATCGCCGTCGGGCAGCCCCGCCGCGAGGCCTACCTGGCGCTGGCCGACCGGACCGGCGTCACCGACCTGCGCCGCTTCATCCGCGCCGTCGTCCAGGCCGACGCCTACGGCGTCTCCATCGCCGATGTGCTGCGCACGCAGGCCCAGGAGATGCGGCTCAAGCGGCGGCAGCGGGCCGAGGAGAAGGCGATGCAGATCCCGGTGAAGGTGATCTTCCCGCTGATCCTCTGCATCCTGCCGACGCTGTTCATCGTCCTGCTCGGCCCCGCCGTCATGGACATCGTGGCGACGTTCAGCGGGTAGAGCTGTCGTGCCGAGTGGGGGCCGAAGGCCCTCCGCGCAGGCACGACGAAACGGCTCAACGCGACAGGGGGACGGCACGTGGCCGCGGTGCGACCCGGAGGGTCGCAGTGTGTCAGCCGGTGTTACCTCGGCTGGGCGGGGTTCGTGGGATCGCCGTGGGACGGCGGGTTCATGGCCGGCCCGCTGGTCGCCTCCGACACCCGCGACCCCGTCGCCGCGTGCACCGGGTCGTCCACCCCGGAGGCGGCGGGGTCGCCGCCCGACGGCTGAGCGCCCTCGCGGAGCGAGGAGAGCCGGTTCTCCATCACGGTGACCACCTGCAGCCGGTTGGCGTGGCCGCGCTCGTACTCGAGCAACGTCTCCAGCCCCTGCGCGTCGAGCGTGCGGATCCGCGTGGTCAATCCCTCCACCGGCAGGTGGTCGTAGTCGGGCAACGGCAGCTGATCGTGCTCGGTCATCCCACGTCCTCTCGGAGTCGCTGTCCCCGACCGCCTACCCCCGCCCTTCGCATCCGACACCGGGTGTGACGGGTCGGTCGATGGGTAGGCGGCCACGGACGCGCCGCGCTCCAGCCCCGGGGTCAGCGGTGCCTCCGGACGACCAGAGGAGTTGCCCCACCGTCATGGACGTGTCCTTCCTGCAGCCGGTGTTCGACGCCCCCGGGCCCTACGCAACGGTCAGCGCCGACGTCATGCACACGACCGAGAACGCCAACGCCGAGCTCGAGCTCCGGGTCCGGGGAATCACCGAGCGGCTCGCGGAGCAGGGCGCCCCGGAGGCGGTCGTCGAGGCGGTACGCAGCCGGCTGCTGGAGGGCAACGAGGGCGGGGAGGCGGGCACGCTCCGGGGCCGCGCCGTCGTCGTCGCCTCCGACGGCTCGGTCGTCCTCGACCACGCGCTGGTCGACGCGCCGCTGCGCGAGCTGGCCACCTGGTCGCCGTCGCCGGAGCTGATGCCGGTGCTGCGCCAGCTGCCGGGCCGGATCCCGCACATCGTCGTGATCATCGACCGGGTCAGCGCCGACATCTCCTACTTCGGCGTGCCCGGGCAGGTCGAGGAGGAGAAGACCGTCGACGGCGACGACTTCCAGATCCAGAAGGTCCAGGTCGGCGGCTGGGCGCACCACCGGTACCAGCACAACGCTGAGAACAAGTGGATCCACAACGCCGACGAGGTGGCCTCGGAGATCGCCTCGATGGTCCGCCGGTTGTCGCCGCGGTTCGTGCTGGTCGCCGGCGACGTCCGCGCCCGGCAGATCCTCACCGACCGGGCCAGTGACCTCTGGTCCGACCTGATCGTCTCCATGGACGAGGGAGGCCGCGCGGCGGGCGCCGACCGCGAGCCGGTCGAGCGGCGCACCGGCGAGCTCGTCGCCGAGCACGAGGCCCGGGAGTGCGCCGAGATCCTGGAGAAGATCGAGGCGGCCGGCGCTCACGGGCTCTCCGTCACCGGGGTCGACAACGTGGTCGAGGCCCTCCGCAAGGGCCAGGTCGAGACCCTCGTGCTCGCCGACGAGCAGGAGGACGGCGCCACGCTCCTCGTCGGCAACTCGCCCCTGGAGCTGGGTGTGAACCAGCACGACATGGACGCCCTCGGCACCCACGGGACCGTCGTCCCGGCCGACGGCGCCCTGCTGGCCGCGGCCGTCGCGAGCAGCGCCGCCGTCGTCGTCGTCCCCGCGTCCGCGATGACCGGCGGGCCGGTGGCCGCCGTCCTCCGCTACACCGACGCGTCCACCGCTCCGGACAACTGAGACCCGAGGAGAACCCCGTGAGCGATCCCCACCAGCCCGCCACCCCGACGGGCACCGACCCGGGAGACATCGAGCGCCGCGCGCAGCTGGCGGAGGCGCTGGGCAAGGAGGTGTGGCCGGCCGGCCGGGACACGCTGGTCGCCAAGGCGGAGGAGACCAATGCCCCGGACGGCGTCCTGGCGCAGCTGCGCCGGCTGCCGGACGGGCGGGAGTTCACCAACGTGCAGGATGTCGCGCAGGCGCTGGGCCTGGGCACCGAGCAGCAGCGGTTCTGACATGCCGTCGATGAAGGAACCCAGTCCCGAGGCGCACGCCAACGTGACCGAGGAGAACGTGGAGACCCGCGCGCAGCTGCTTCCCGAGGAGCAGTCGGCCGGCGGGAGCGACGACCCCGAGAAGCAGGCGGAGATGATCCTCGCCGAGTCCGAGGAGCGGACGATCCACACCGATCCGGACGACGCCCAGGGCGGTCACCGGCAGTCGTCGGACACCGCGGACCTGCCCTGAGGTGCGGCACGAGCATCCCGTCCAGCTGCGGTGGTCGGACCCCGACTCGTACGGGCACGTCAACCACGCCCGCGCGCTGAGCCTGCTGGAGGACGCGCGGCTGGCCATCGCCGCCACCGCTCCGGGCACGGTGCCCGGCGGGCAGCCCGACGTCATCCTGGCCCGGCTCGAGGTCGACTACCTGCGGCAGCTCTACTACCGGGTCGGCGAGATGCTGACCGTCCGCAGCTGGGTGGCCCGGATCGGGACCAAGTCGGTCACCATCCGCCAGGAGCTCCTCCAGGACGACGAGGTCGCCATCCGGGTCGACGGCGTCTGCGTCATGTTCGACGTCGGGACCGGAACCAGCCGCGCGCTCACCGACGGCGAGCGGACGTTCTGGAGCCGCTACCTGGAACCCTGACCCGACCGGTCCAGCCGGTAGAGCAGGTGGGTGACGCCCGCGCCCTCGACCACTACCGGATCGGTCAGCTTGATCGGTGCCGACGCCAGCCCGGCGAAGAACGGCTTTCCGCCGCCCAGCAGCACCGCCACCAGGTCGACCGCGATCGCGTCGAGCAGCCCGAGGTCGAGGCACTGCCGGGTGATGTCCGGACTGGCGACCGCGACGTCCCGATCGCCGGCCAGGGCACGGGCCTGCTCGACCGCGCTGGCCACACCGTCGGTGACGAACGTGAACGGGGCGTCCGGGTGCGCCCAGTCGTCCGGCGGCCGGTGGGTGACGACGAAGACCGGGACGTCGAGCGGGTGCCGGCCGCCCCATCCCTGCGCCAGGTCGAAGAGCCGTCGCCCCGCGATCAGGGCGCCGACACCCGCGCGCGCCGTCCGCTGGTACTCGGCGCTGGCCGAGCTCTCGGAGATCGCCGCCATCCAGGCGAACACGTCGTCCACGCCGCCCGCCCGATCCTCGACGAAGCCGTCCAGGGACATCGACATGTTCGCGATCAGGTTGCCCATCGCGCTCGTCCTCCCGGTCGATCTGACTAGCTGTAGGACCGCGGCGTCCGGGAAAGCTCATCGCCGCTCGCCGCTCGCCGCTCCCGGTGCCTCCGTCAGGCGCGGATCTCCAGGGTGCAGCACTTGACGCTGCCGCCGGCCTGGAGCAGCTCGCCCAGGTCGACGCCGACCGGCTCGTAGCCGCGCTCGCGCAGCTGCGCCGCCAGCTCGGTGGCGGCGGCCGGCAGCACGACGTTCCGACCGTCGGACACGGCGTTGAGGCCAAGGACGACGGCATCGACCGCCCGCGCACCTGAGCCGGGAGCTGGGCAGGATGCCCGGCGTGAGCTTCTTCGCGGGCTTCGACGAGGCGCGGATCGACGTCGGCGACGGCGTCGTCCTCCGGGTGAGGTCGGGCGGCGAGGGGTCACCGGTGGTGCTGCTGCACGGGCATCCGCGCACCCACACCACCTGGCACGCCGTCGCCCCGCGGCTGGTCGCGGCCGGGCACACCGTCGTCTGTCCCGACCTGCGGGGATACGGCGGGTCGTCGAAGCCGCCGACCACCGAGGACCACGCGCCGTACTCCAAGCGGGCCATGGCCGGAGACGTCCGGGCCCTCATGCTGCGGCTCGGGGACGAGCGGTTCGCCGTCGTCGGCCACGACCGTGGCAGCTACGTCGCCTTCCGGCTCGCCATGGACCATCCTGACGCCGTCACGCACCTGGCCGTTCTCGACTGCATCCCGATCGTCGAGCACCTGGAGCGCGCCGACGCCCGGTTCGCGGCCGCCTGGTGGCACTGGTTCTTCTTCGCCCAGCCCGACAAACCCGAGCGGGCGATCACCGCCGACCCCGAGGCCTGGTACGGCGCGCTCGCGCCGGGGAAGGCCGCGGCGATGGGGCCGGAGAACCACGCCGACTTCCTGGCGGCGATCCGGGACCCGGCGACCGTGCGGGCGATGCTGGAGGACTACCGCGCTGGTCTCGGCGTCGACCGCGCCGCCGAGGAGGCCGACCGCGCGGCCGGCAAGCGGGTCGGCTGCCCCACGCTGGTGCTCTGGTCGGCCCGGGACGACCTGGAGGAGCTGCACGGCGACCCGCGCACGATCTGGGCGTCGTGGACGACGGACCTGCGCGGCGGCGGGCCGATCGACAGCGGGCACCACATGGCCGAGGAGGCCCCGGCCGAGCTGGCCGCCGCGCTGGCGGGGTTCCTCCGGATGTGATCATCGCCGTCCTCCGGGGTATGGCCTGGTCAACGACCCGAGAGGAGAGGTCATGCCGAAGACGACGAAGAGTGGCTCGGCCAAGCAGTCCGAGTTGCCCAGCACGCTGCAGCGCTCGCCGAAGAAGGCCCAGCGCACGTTCGCGAAGGCGCACGACTCGGCGGCCAGCGAGTACGGCGACGAGAAGCGGGCCAACCAGGTCGCGTGGGCGGCGGTCAAGCACGCGTTCGAGAAGGTCGGCGACCACTGGGAGAAGAAGGGCGGCGGGAAGAAGGGCCCGTCCGACGCCCAGGCCGCGGGTGGGCGGAACACCAGCAGGAGCACCGCGGGCGGTGTCGACGCCAACGCTCCCAAGGACCACCTGCTCAAGGTCGCGAAGAAGCTCGACATCTCCGGCCGCACGAGCATGAAGAAGAAGCAGCTGGTCGACGCCATCCAGAAGGCGAACAACAAGAAGACCGCGGACGCCCGCAAGAAGAAGTAGCCGGGCGGTCCCCCCGGTCGCGCCGGGGGACTCAGGCGATGCCCCTGGCGGTCGTCCCGGGCGACGTCCTGGTCTCCTCGGGCAGCGGTGCGCGGGCCCGAGGGACCCAGAGGGAAGCCACCCGGTCACGGCCCTGCTGCTTGGCCTCGTACATGGCCACGTCGGCCCGGTCGACGAGCCGCCAGAGGTCGTCGGTCGCGTCCTCGCCGTCCGCCGGCCGGGTGAGCGCGATGCCGATCGACGCCGTCACCGCGTGGCCGGCCTCGCTCCGGCTGCCCGCCACGGCGCTGCGCAGGCGCTCGGCCAGGTGCGCGGCCTCGTCCGGGTCGCTCACCAGGCCGAGGACGACGATCTCCTCGCCGCCGGTGCGGGCCAGGACGTCGGCGGGACGCACCGTGGCGGCCAGGGCGCCGGCAACGGCCCGGAGGACGGCGTCGCCCGCGGCGTGGCCGTGCTGGTCGTTGAGCCGCTTGAAGTGGTCGAGGTCGAGCACCATGGCCGCCACGCGGGCGCCGTCACGGCGGGCCTGCCGCCAGATCCGCGGGGCCTGCTCGACGAGGAACCGCCGGTTCGCCAGCCCGGTGAGGGGATCGAGACGGGAGAGCGTCTGCGTGGCGTCGAGCAGCCGCTCCACCCGCCGGCGCAGCACGAACACCCCGAGCGACCCGGCGTTGAGCATCCCGGCGCTCACCCCGACCTGGACGGCCAGGCCGACCGGGCTGTCGTAGCTCGGCCACAGCGCGGCCAGGCAGACCACCGTCGTCACGACCATGTTGGCCGCGAGCTCCCATGGGCCGAGGAACCAGGCGGCGACGAAGGCGGGGAACAGCAGCATCAGCGGCGTCGCGTAGCGCACCGGGTCGTCGATGCAGAAGACGATGACCAGGTAGATCAGGTCACCGAGCAGCACGAGGCCGAACGTGTGCCACCGGCCGGACCCCTTCCGCAGGATCAGCGGGACGGCGGCGGCGATGCAGGCGGCCATCGTGCCCGCGTAGATCCAGCGCGCTGCCCCGTCGCGGAGCACTCCGCCGACGAACAGGTTGATGGTGCCCAGCAGGGCGCCGACGACGAGCAGCACGGCCAGCGTCAGTGCGGTGACCCGGTGCTCGGCCCCGTGACGGGGAGCGGCGCGTCCGGAGATCCCGGCGCCACCGTCGACGTCGGTCTTCCCCCGGCCGATCACCGCAACAGGATGCCGCACAACCAGCCCTTTCGGGTCTTTCGTGTTCTCCCCGTGACCCTCCGGCGCGAACGTTCACGCCCGCGCGGCCGCCCGTTCACTCCGGGCGGGCCGGCTGCGAGGGTGGCGGCATGTCGCACGTGGACCCCGCCCTGGTCGTCGTCCACTACCTCGCCGACCATCCGCTGATCTCCAACGGCGCGACCAGCCGGCTGCGCATGGTCGCCCCGGGCGCGGTCACGGCCGGGCGGTTCGGTCTGGTCGAGTACCGCGTCGCCCCGAACAGCCCCGGGGCGGCGCCGCACTTCCACCAGACGTTCTCCGAGTCCTTCTACGTGTTGTCCGGTGAGCTGACCGTCTACCACGGTGGGGCGTGGGAGCCGTTCGGGCCGGGCGACTTCGCCCTCGTGCACGAGGGCGGGGCGCACGGCTTCCGCAACGACGGCGACGAGGAGGCGAGCTTCCTGATCCTCTTCGCACCCGGGATCGCGCGGGAGAACTTCTTCCTCGAGATGGCGGAGCTGCGCCGCAGCGGCCGCACGCTCACGCCCGAGGAGATGACGGCGTTCTACGCCCGGCACGACCAGGTGATGGTCGACCCCTGAGCGCGGTGCTCCCCGCGGTGGAAGGCTGGGACGGCGGAGACGACCGCACCGACGAGGAGGTCTGCCGATGGCGCAGGGGCCGTGGTTCTTCTGTCTCAAGCACAACACCGTCGAGCCGCGTGACGGCTGCGCGGAGCGGCACCGGCTCGGTCCGTACGAGACCCGCGAGCAGGCCGAGCGCGCGGTCCAGTCGGTCCACGAGCGGGAGGAGAAGCTCTCGGCCGAGGACCGTGCCTGGGAGGGCGACTGACGGAGGCCGTTCCGGAACCGGCCCCGCGGACCGGGCCGCTTCGCCGCCCGGCATGATCGGGGCGTGACGGACGGGCGCGCGGTCGAGGATCTGGTCGTCGGGGTACTGGGCGGCACGGGGCCGCAGGGCCGGGGGCTCGCCGTCCGGCTCGCCGCGGCCGGTCAACGGATCCTGCTGGGCTCCCGCGACGCCGAGCGGGCCGCGGACGTCGCCACCGACGTCGCCGGCCGGGCCCTGAGCGCGTCCGCGGGCGCCGAGGTGTCGGTGCAGGGCGGGTCGAACGTCGACGTCGCCGGTGCCGCCGACCTGGTGATCGTCGCGGTGCCGTTCGCCGGGCACGCGGCGACGCTGGCCGAGCTGGCCACCCCGCTGGCCGGGAAGATCGTCGTCGACTGCGTCGTCCCGATGGGGTTCGACGAGCTGGGCGCCTACGTCCTCGACGTCGAGGAGGGCAGCGTCACCCAGCAGGCGGCCGCGCTGCTGCCCGACAGCCACGTCGTCGGCGCGTTCCACCACCTCTCCGCCGT
>Ga0126307_10000682_pt1 | contig 22180 bp, 20 predicted proteins | sample Plot28_FD_89955 | JGI IMG/M metagenome (GOLD analysis project Ga0126307, IMG submission 89955) | Serpentine soil microbial communities from UC McLaughlin Reserve, CA, USA - Plot28 | ecosystem: Environmental > Terrestrial > Soil > Grasslands | place: USA: UC McLaughlin Reserve, Lake County... | reverse complement strand
GGCAAAGAAGCGGGCCGAGGAGCTCCGGCGGCAGATCGCGTACCACGACCACCGCTACTACGTCCTCGACGACCCCGAGATCTCGGATCCCGAGTACGACGACCTGCTCCGCGAGCTGAAGGGAATCGAGGAGGAGCATCCGGACCTGCTCACGCCCGACTCCCCCACCCAGCGGGTGGGGGGCGCGCCGCTCGGCAAGTTCAAGCAGGTCCGGCACCACGAGCCGATGCTCTCGCTCGCCAACGCGCGCGACGAGGACGAGCTTCGGGCCTGGGCGAAGCGGGTGGAGCGCCAGCTCGAGCGCCTCGACATCTCCGGGCGCGAGATTCGCTACGTCACCGAGCCTAAGGTCGACGGCCTGGCGATCTCGCTCACCTACGAGAACGGCGTCTTCACCCGCGGCGCCACGCGCGGCGACGGCCGGATCGGCGAGGACGTCACCCAGAACCTGAGGACGATCAAGGCGATCCCGCTCTCGATCGAGGATGCGCCTGAGCTTGTCGAGGTCCGCGGCGAGGTCTACCTGCCGATCGCCGGCTTCACCAAGGTGAACGAGCAGCGGGCGCAGGATGGCCTTTCGACCTTCGCCAACCCGCGAAACGCCGCTGCGGGCTCGCTACGCCAGCTCGATCCCTCGATCACGGCAACCCGGCCGCTCTCGATCTGGTGCTACGGCGTCGCGGCACTGCGGGGCTGGGAGCCCGAGAGCCACTCCGAGTCCCTCGAGTGGCTGCGGGAGCGAGGCTTCAAGGTGAACGACGACATCTCGATTCTGCACGGGGTCGACGAGGTCGCGGCGCGCTGCCGCTGGTGGGAGGACCGGCGCGAGGCGCTCGACTTCGAGATCGACGGTGTCGTGATCAAGGTCGATGACCGAGGCCTGCAGCGGGAGCTCGGCGTGGCGGGGCGGGAGCCGCGCTGGGCCGTCGCCTGGAAGTTTGCGCCGACGACCGCCACCACCAAGCTCAACAAGATCGTCTGGAACGTCGGCCGGACCGGGCATCTGCTGCCCTTCGCGATGCTCGAGCCCGTCCACGTCAGCGGAGTCACGGTGAGCACCGCGACGCTCCACAACGAGGAGGACCTGGAGCGGAAGGACGTCCGCGAAGGCGACGAGGTGGTGGTGATGCGGGCCGGTGACGTGATCCCGCAGGTGGTCTCGCCGATCATCCAGCGCCGCAAGAAGGGAGCGCGCAGGTCCCGCCCGCCGAAGAAGTGCCCCCTCTGCGGGACGCCCACCGTGAAGCCCGACGGAGGCGTCTTCACGATCTGCCCGAACCGGACCGGCTGTCCCGGGCAGCAGTTCCAGCACATAAAGCACTTCCGCGGCGCCCTCGAGATCGAGGGGCTGGGCGAGAAGAACGCTTACCGCTTCCTCCAGGAGGGCCTGATCTCCGACGCGGCCGACATCTTCGACCTGACCCCGGAGCGCATAGCCGAGCTCGAGGGGTTCGGTGAGATCTCAGCGCGCAACCTGATGGAGGAGATCGAGGAGGCGAAGAAGATGCCTTTCTCACGCGTCCTCTACGCGCTCGGGATCCCCGGCATCGGGTTCGTCAACGCCGAGTCGCTCGCCGAGCACTTCGGCACGATGGACGCTCTCCTCGAGGCGCAGCCGGAGGGCATCGTGAAGGCCGAGGGAATCGGACCGATCCTCGCCGAGCAGATCTACGAGGAGCTCTCGGAGGACCGTACCCGGAAGCTGATCGAGCGCCTCCGCAAGGCCGGCCTGAGGATGGAACTCGATCCGTCTGAGCGCCGACAGGAGGGCGGGCCGCTGGACGGCAAGACCCTCGTGCTGACCGGCACCCTGCCCAACCTGAGCCGTGAGCAGGCCACCAGGCTGATCCGGCTCGCCGGCGGAAAGGTGGTCAACTCGGTCTCGAAGAAGACCGACTACCTGATCGCCGGGGACAGTCCCGGCTCGAAGCTCGCCAAGGCCGAGGGGTTCGGCACCGAGGTCATCGACGAGGATGGCCTCCGTGCGCTCGTTGGCAGTGACGGTGCCCCGAAACGCGGTGCGCCGCCCCGGGGCCGGGTGTAAGAGCCATCGTTCAGAACTTAGAGAGTCCTCGACCGCGCCTAGTGCCGGTAGCGCGCCAGCAGCGCCGTCATCCGGTCCTGGATCACGTGCGCTCGGTTGAGGTCCACCCTGTTCATCAGCAGCGAGAAGACCACGGCGTGGTCGGCGTCCTCGGCGCCTTGGAAGCAGTAGCCCGACAGGGCGCTGACGCCGTTCAGCGTGCCGGTCTTGGCGTGGCAGCGTCCCCGGGCCGCGGTGCCGCGCATGCGGCGCGCGAGGGTTCCGCTCCGTCCCGCGACAGCCAGCGAGTCGATCCACGCGTCGCGCCGCCGTCGCTGGTCGGCCTGAGCATCGGCAGGGGTGTTCCCGTCGACCTCGATCATCGAGTCGAGCAGCTTCACCACGGACTTGGGCGATGCCTTGTTGCGCCGGGTGAGGCCGGAGCCGTTCTCGCCCGCAAAGCGGGCGCCCTGCTGCGCCGCGAACCTCTGCACGACCGAGATGCCCCCGGCGGTCGAACCGGAGTCGCCGAACTCGCCGCCCACGTCCTTGAGCAGCATCTCCGCGAAGAAGTTGTTGGAGGGAACGTTGGTGTCCTGAATCAGGTCGGCGATCGTCGGAGAGCCGTAGTCGCCCACCTGGACCGCGGACGTCGGGACGACGCCCGAGTTGACGCTGTTGCCGACTGAGACGCCCTCCTTTCGCAGGGCGTCCTCGAAGCGCTGGGCCGCGCTCCTGGCCGGATCGCGCGGGGAGCCGCCGTCGATCGTGAGGGCGGAGAGGGTCCCGATTCGCTCGGCGCTGATCCCGTGCTGCGGTATGCCGGTGACGCGATCGAGGAACGAGTCGTCGTAGACGAGCGGCCCCTGCACGCTGGTGACACCGGCGCCCCGAACGCGGCCGGCCAGCCTCGCGAGGCCGCTGCCGTTGAGCCTCGGATCACCCCGACCGCGCAGATAGAGGCCACGGCTGACGCCGTCCGAGACGTCATCGATCGACCACGCGGTGGTGTGCAGCCGGTCCTGTGGCTCGAAGCGCCCCAGCGCGGTGGCGGTCACGAACAGCTTCGAGTTCGAGGCGAGAATCCGCGACCGTCCCGCCTTGCGGGCGAAGAGCACCCTGTTGTTGCCCGCATCGATCACGTATGCGCCGCTGCGGCCGGCCCGGCGGAAGACCTTCGCCAGGCCGGAGGACAGCTTCGAGGCGGAGACCGATGCCCGAGCTGCGGCGGCGCCGTGGGCGACGGGCGTGACCGCGGCCCTGTCCGGGCCACGGTTGCCCGCCTCGGCCGCGGCGGGCAGGGTCACCAGCGCCGCGCCCAGCAGCGCGAGCGTGATCGCCCCTTTGCGCATCGAGAACACCATGCGTTGTGGGTGAAACAGGTGCCGGGCGCCGATGTTTCGGTTCCCGGCTGGCTGACCAGCCTGCCTTGGCATAATCGCGGACCGAATGGGGAAAGTCGTCCAGCTCGACAGCCCCGACGGCATGCCGCGCCGAACCAGAGGGAGGAGGCGGCCGGGCCCGGGCCATAAGACCGCGCTCGTCCTGGGCGGCGGTGGGTTCACGGGCGGGGTCTACGAGATGGGCGCGCTGCGCGCCTTCGACCTGCTCGCGGTCAACCGCACGGTCAACGACTTCGACATCTATGTCGGCACCAGCGCCGGGGCCTTCGTGGCGAGCATGGTGGCGAACGGGATCACGCCCGAGGAGATGTTCCGGGTGCTCGACAAGGCCATGCCGTCGCCGATCGAGAACGCCTCCCTGCGAACGCTGCTGCGCCCGAACTACAGGGGATTCGCCGCCCGGCTGGCTGTGCTCCCGCTGCGAGCCGCGGCGATGGTGCGCCGTCTGGCCGGCAGCATCGGCGAGATCTCCATGGTGGACGTCGTCATGGGCCTCGCCGAGGGCCTGCCAACGGGCGTCTACCACAACCGAGGCATCGAGAAGTACGTGCGGAACGTGCTCTCCGATCCGGACCGCAGCAACGACTTCCGCGAGCTCGCCAACGAGCTGAGGATCGTGGCGACCGACCTCGACACCTGCGAGCGGATCGTCTTCGGCGATGGGGAATGGGACAACGTTCCGATCTCCCGGGCAGTCGCCGCCTCCGGCGCGCTGCCGATCGTCTACGAGCCGTATGAGCTGCGGGGCCGTCAGCTGATCGACGGCGGGATCATCTCCACCACCAACGTCGACGTCGCGGTCGAGGCGGGAGCCAAGTTCATCGTGGTGGTGAACCCCCTCGTCCCCTACGTGAACGACTTCGAGACTCGCATCCCGACCGTCTTCGGCTCGCGGGTCCGGCGTGTCTCCGACATGGGGATGCCGGCGATCGGAAACCAGGCATTCCGTCTCCTCGCCCACGCGCGCCTGCACCTCGCCATCGAGTCGTGGAGGGAGCGCTTCCCCGACGTCGACATCATCCTGATCGAGCCCGAGTTCGACGACGAGCTGATGTTCGGGACCTCGATCCTCGACTACTCCGCCCGGCTGCAGATAGCCAAGCACGGCTTCGAGTCAGTGACCGTGGCGCTCGCCCGTGACTATCAGCGCTACAAGGAGATCGCCGCGCGGCACGGCATCGAGATCTCGGCCCGCCGAGTGCAGCGCGTCCTCGACACGGTCCAGGAGGAGGAGAAGGGGATCTCGGCCTGGCGCCGGGTGCTCGAGCAGACGACCGGCGCTCTGTTGCGCCAATCCGGCGAGCGTGAGGCGGCGGAGTCGGGAAGCGGCAGCTAGCGCCGGTGGACGTCTCTCGCCGTCGCCTGGTCGGTCGGCTTGATCGAGAGGTAGTCCACGTCGACGTGCGGCGGGCGGGTGACGACGTAGGCGATCGCGTCCGCGACGTCCTCGGCGGTGAGCGGGTTCGTGCCCTCGTAGACCCTGGCGGCCTTCTCCTCGTCTCCGCCGAACCTGACGAGTGAGAACTCGGTCTCGACCATCCCCGGGGCGACCTCGCTGACGCGGATCGGCTTGCCCAGGAGCTCCAGGCGCAGTGTGCGCGTCACGGCGTTGGCGGCGTGTTTGGCGGCCGTCTAGCCGGCGCCGCCGGGATAGACCTCGACGCCGGCCAGGGAGCCCACCACGACGACGAACTCGTCGCCGCTTGGCTCGAGCGCGGGCAGCAGAGCCTTCGTCACCCGCATCACGCCCAGCACGTTGGTCTCGTACATGCCGCGCCAGTTCTCCTCGTCGGCCTCGGCGATCGGCTCGAGGCCGAGCGCCCCGCCGGCGTTGTTGACGAGCACCGAGAGCTCGGGCAACGCCTCCGCCAGCCCGGCGACCGAGTCGGGGTCGCTCACGTCGAGCCTGATCGTCCGGCCACCCACCTCGCCGACCACCTGCTCGACCCGGTCGAGGCGCCGAGCGGCGCCGACCACCTCGAAGCCGGCAGTCGCAAGCGCGCGGACCGTCGCGGCGCCGATCCCGCTGCTGGCGCCGGTGACCAGCGCGACTGGGCTCGTCTCGCCGCGGGCTGGCCGGGCCGCCCTGATCCGCGGCGCCAGACTCTCAGCCTGAGGCTGCCGCGGCGAGTCGCCCCGCGGCGCCTGCGATCGACTCCGGGCTCGTGGCCGATGCGAGGCTCGCGAACCCGAACCACGCCTCGTCCTCCGGGTCGAGGGCGATCTCTCCGGCGATCGCGTGGCATGGCACAGTGGCCGCGCGGCAGCGCCGGGCGATCTCTCCGGTCAACTTGCCCTCGCGACTCTGCGCGTCCAGCCGGCCTTCCCCGGTGATCACCACGCCGGCCCGCTCGAGCCGGCGGTCGAAGCCGACCACGCCGAGCACGAACGCGGCGCCTGGAACGAGGTGGGCCCCGAGGGCCGCCCAAAGACCGCCTGAGAGGCCTCCGGCGGCGCCGGTCATCGCCCGGCCGCGCGGATCGCGCGGCAGGGCGCCCGCCTCGGCGACCAGGCGCGCCGTCAGGTCCCCGACCTGCTCGTCGGAGGCGCCCTTCTGAGGCGCGAACACCTCCGCCGCCCGCTCGAACGGGATCGAGGTGTCGCAGAGCACCTCGAGTTTCGCGCCACCGAGGCCGCCGGCGGCCTCGATCGCGTCGATCGCCCCTCGGCCGCCATCGGTCGTCGCGCTGCCACCGGCCGCCACCAGGATCCGCTTGGCGCCGCCCGCGGCCGCTGCAGCGATCAGCTCGCCGGTTCCGGCGCTCGATGCCCGCCGGGGATCCCGCTCGGCCTCCGCGAGCAGGCTCAGGCCGGACGCTGCGGCGACCTCGACCACCGCCTCGGTCTCGTCGCGCACCAGCGCGTAGCTTGCCTCGATCGGTCGCCCGATCGGGTCGTGGGCCTCCGCGTCACGGCGCTCGCCTCCGAGCGCGTCGAGCAGGACATCGGCCGTTCCCTCGCCGCCATCCGCGGCGGGACAGAGGTCCACGATCCCGCCGGCGTCCTCCACGCCTCGGCCGATGGCATCGGCGACCTGCCGGGCGCTGAGGGTGCCCTTGAACGAGTCCGGGGCGGCGAGGAACCGGCTAGGTATAGAGCCGGTCGACTTCGTTCTCGTACTTCTGGGTGACGACGTTGCGCTTCACCTTCAGCGTCGGTGTCAGCTCGCCGCCCTCCTGCGAGAGGTCCTGCGGCAGGATCTCGAACTTCTTCACCTGCTCGACACGCGCGAACTTCTCGTTGACCTCGTCGAGATGCTCCTGGAGAAGCTGCCGCATCCCCTCGTGGTGGGCGAGCTCGGCAGGATCGGCCGGCCAGCCCCTCTCCTCGGCGAGCTTCGCGCACTCCTCCGGATCCAGGGTGATCAGCGCGACCAGGTAGGGGCGGCGATCCCCGATCACGACGCACTGGGAGACATACGGGCTCTGCTTGATCTCGGCCTCGAGGTTCGCCGGGGTGATGTTCTTGCCCCCCGCGGTGATGATGATGTCCTTCTTGCGGCCGGTGATCGAGAGGTAGCCGTCCTCGTCGAGGTCGCCGATGTCGCCTGTGTGCAGCCAGCCGTCCTCGAGCGTCTCGCGGGTCGCCTCCTCGTTCTTGTAGTAGCCCTGGAAGATGTTGGGGCCCCGGACGAGGATCTCCCCGTCGTCGGCGATCTTGATCTCGCAGCCCTTGAACGCCCGGCCGACCTTGCCGTACTTGAACGCGTCGGGCCGCGCGACCGTCGCGGCAGTCGAGGTCTCCGTCATGCCCCAGCCCTCGAGCACGAGGACGCCGGCGGCGTCGAAGAAGCGCAGGATCTCGGGGTTGATCGGGGCCGCGCCCGTGACGCAGTTCTTGATCCGGCCGCCGAAGAGGCCGCGGATCTTGGAGAGCACCTGCTTGTCGGCGATCTCGTACTGCTTTCCGAGCAGCCAGCCAACCGGCTTGCCCGCCCTCTCGCGCTCGCGGACCTTCTTCCCGACTCCGATCGCCCAGTTGAAGACCAGCTTCTTGAGGCCCCCTGACTTCTCGACCTCGCTGGTGGCGGCGGTGTAGATCTTCTCGAAGATGCGGGGCACGGACGGGAAGTAATCCGGCTTCACCTCGGCGAGGTTCGGAATGATCTTCAGCGGATCCCGCTCCCAGTAGGCGATGTTGCCGCCCAGGTCGAAGCTGAGCAGCTGGATCAGGAGGGCGAACGAATGGGCCAGCGGCAGGAAGAGGTAGGTCGTGGTGTTGCGCTCGAGGACGCTCTCATCGAGCGCCATGGTCACCATCGAGCGGTAGTTGCCGTGTGAGATCACACAGCCCTTGGGCGGGCCGGTCGTGCCCGACGTGTAGATGAAGGTGCAGATGTCATCGGGGGTAACGGACTCCCAGCGCTGCTCCCACTCCGCGTCGGAGTGCCCGCTCCCGGCCTCGATCAGCTCGTCCATCGAAATCGCGTTGCCATCCGTTCCCTCCACGCGGATCACGTGCTCGAGCTTCGGGACCCGGTCGCGGATCGCGTCGATCTTCGCCAACTGCTCATCGTCCTCGACGACAACCGCCTTGGCATCGGAGTTCTCGAGCACGTACAGGCACTCGTCGGGCGAGTTCGTCTGGTAGATCGGGACGACAACGGCGCCCACGCTGAGCGCCGCGAAGTCGAAGTAGGTCCACTCCGGCCGCGTGTTGGCCAGGATCGAGACCTTGTCGCCCTTCTCGATACCGAGCTCGATCAGGCCGAGAGCGAGCCGCCGAACGATGTCGCCGACCTCGCGGAAGCTCTTGGAGATCCACTGGCCCGAGGGGTCCTTGTAGGTGACCGCCGGCAGGTCGGCGTGGCGCTCGGCGGCGAGCGAAGCCAGGTCCGCGACCGTCTTGCTGTGCGTGCTTGACTCGGCGGCCGATCCCGTGGCCGCGACCGTGGCGGTCTCCATCCCCCCGCAGTCTATTAGGCACTGGCTATCCAGCCAGGCCCCGTTGAACGGGTTGCGCTTACGCGCACCCTCGCATCAAGCGGTGGCCCTCTTGCCCTGTGCCTGGAACGCCCGGAGTGAGGACTCGAAGAGGGTCTTGTCGATGCGACCCTCGAGGATCGGCACGTTCATCTCGATGCACTTGATGAGCACATCGCGACGCTTCATGTGCATCTCCTCGGCGAGCTCCGTGGGCGTCAGGTGAACGGACATCTAGGCCACTCCTCTCCTCGTGAACGCCGGCAACCCATGTATATCGCTTCCCGGCGACGTGTCAACGTTTTCCCCGCAACGAGCGGGATTTTGTCGGGTGATCGCCGCTAGACCGGATTCGGCACGTCGATGAACTCGTGCTCGACCGCAAACCGCTCGGCGACCAGCTCGCCGAGCCGGCGGATGCCGAAGGTCTCGGTCGCGTAGTGGCCGCCGGCGAAGAAGTGAACGCCGTACTCTCGGGCCTCTCCCATCACCGGCTCGCTTGGCTCGCCGGTGACGAGCGCATCGAGTCCCAGAGGCCCAGCCTCGTGCAGCGCGAAGCCGCCGGCGCCGGTGACGATCCCTACCGTGGTGATTCTTTCGGGTCCGGCGTCGAAGACGAGCGGCTCCTGACCGACGGCCTCGGAGAGACGGCGCCGCAGCTCGTCGACCTCGATCGGGTCGCTCGCCCGTCCGATCACGCCGACCGCGGAGCCCTTCGCCTGGCCGAATGGGCGGTCGTCTGCATCGAGGTCGAGGGCGTCGCGGAGCAGCGCGTTGTTGCCGATCTCGGGGTGGGCGTCCAGTGGCAGGTGGTATGCGGCGAGCGAGACATCCGAGCAGAGGAGCGCGCGCAACCGGGCCGCCATCGGCGCCGACAGCGGTGAGAGCTCTTCGCCCCAGAGCAGGCCGTGGTGGGTGATCACCAGTCCTGCCCCCGCCTCGACGCCGCGCTCGAGCGTCTCGAGGTTCGCCGTCACCCCGGTAGCGACCTTGTCCACCTCGGTCCGCCCCGGGACCTGGAGGCCGTTCGGCCCGTAGTCCTCGAAGGATCCGCAATCGAGCAGGTTCTGGCAGTAGCCGAGGATCTCGTCGCGATCCGCCATCGCCCCAGCCTATTCCCCGGATCGGGGCGCCATCTACCATGCCCAGCCCCGTGAACGAGGATCAACCGCGCAGGCGCCCCCGGGTCATCGGGCTGCTCGTGCTGGCGCTCTGCGTCGGCGTGCTCGGCTTCGCGATCGTCAGCCTCTCGGTGGGGACCGGGGGGGAGAAGGACGAGATCGCGATCAGTGGTGCTGAGGAGGTGCAGAGCCTCGTCGGTGGGATTCCGCAGGACGGTGCCAGGCTCGGCTCTACGGATGCCCCTGTGACCGTCCAGGTGTTCAACGACCTCGCCTGCGATCCGTGCTCCGATTGGAACCGTGACGTGATCGTGCCGCTGATCCACGGCCCGGTCAGGGAGGGTGACCTGCAGCTTGTCTACCGGAACTTCCCCATGACCGAATCCGGCTTCTTCCTCGGCGCCTACGCCGCCGTCGCGGCGGCGAAGCAGGACTACAAATGGCAGTTCGTCCAGCTCTTCTTCGCCAACCAGGACGAGGCGAAGGATCACGGCGCCGATCAGGAGTTCCTCGACAACATTGCCCGAGGGGTGGGGGTCACCAATTTCAACGTCGAGCAGTGGCAGCGGGACATGGAGGACGACGACATCCAGGCCATCCTGGAGGCAGACGAGAAGATCACCGCCGAGCGCCGTCTGCCCGCGGAGCCCGCCGCGGTGGTCGGTGGCCCGAACGGGATCGAGCAGCTCATCCAGTCACCCTCGCTCGCGGAGGTACAGGCCGCGATCTCGGAGGTCGACTGAGCGATTGGCGCAGTGACGCGCAAGCGCGCGCTGATCGCGTCGGCGGTCGCCACTCTGGCGATCGGCGCCCTACTGGTCGTCCTCGACATTCGGATGATGGATGCCGGCGGGCCGGGGATCATCGGCTTCGAGCTGGCGGGCAGTCACGATCGCGCCGCCGAGATCCGCGCCGACTGGGACGACGCTGGGATCGACGCCGCGAAGGCCTCCCTCTGGATCGACTACGCCTACATCTTGGCCTACGTCACCTTCCTGGTGCTGGCCGCGTGGGCGACCCGTGACCTGGCTGAGGTGCGCGGGTGGCGGCGGATGGCCGCCTTCGGCACCGCGGTCATTCCGTTCGCCGCCGCAGCGGGGGCGTTCGACGCGATCGAGGATGTGGGCCTGCTGCTGGCGGTCGATGGCCATGGCGGGGACACCGCGCCGAGGCTGGCGCAGATCTGTGCCTCGCTCAAGTTCGCGCTGCTCGCGGTGACGATCGCCTACCTGCTGACGGGCCTCTGCCTGCGTCTGCGCAAGCGCCGAGCGTAGGGACGGCGAGTATCCTTGCCGGCGGGGTAGCGGATGTTCGGCAAGAGCGAACAGCGTGGTAGGAGCTCGATCGGTCCGGTGCGCCTGGAGCCCGGTCGGCATCGCTCACCGAACGACGGGGTCTGCGTGGTCGAGCTCGCCTCGCTGCTCGGTGGTGAGAAGTTCACCGACCGCCCGAAGTGCGTCTGCCCGGTCATCGGCTCATTCCTGCGGAGCTGGAACGACGGAGTGGGCTACGCCGACCGCCAGCGCCTCAAGCCATATGCATCCCTTGTCGTGGGCACCGGGGGATACCGCAGGATCAGCCGGATCCGACGGGACATCTGTCTGAGCTACACGGGCGCGGAGCTCGACCGCGGTCCGCTCCGGCGGGTCGTGACGCGGCTGCGCATGCGTGCGCGAATCGCTTGGGCGGTGGGCATCTTTCCGGCCATCTGGTTGAAAGAGGGCGCCGGCGCGAATGCCGCCCGCGTCTGCTTCGCACGGGGCGGAAGCGAGGAGGCGTTCGCCCTGCTCGATCGGCTGCTTGAGGTGGGCTCCTCGCCCTCCCGGCCCTTGAGCATGAATGGCGAGCGCAACGGCAACGGAAACGGCAGACACCGAGATGAGCTCGCGATCAGGGCGGCGATCATCGCCCGCGAGCGAGCTAGAACCCGCGCCGCTCGCGAATCCGGTTCCGAGATCGCCGCAGCTGCGGATCTCCCCCGCGGTCGGCGAGCTGAGCGGCCACGCGCACGTTCCTGAGGGTGAAGACGACCGCCAGGGCACCGACCACCACGGTCACCGCTGCGACCTGATCCGGCGAGATCGTCGACAGGACGACGAAGAACACGTAGAGCACCACCGTGCCGATCGCGACGAGCCAGAACGACAACCGCAGCCGACGAATCACTGCGGAGGAGATTAGAGCGTGCTACCTGCGTGCAGGGGGTCGTTGGGCGACGTCTGAGACGAATCGTTGACGACGGCGCCGGGCGGCACCGGCACCGGGCCCTCGAGCAGCGGGTCCTCCGTCCCCTCCATCCACTCCCGCAGCCGGCCGCGAAGCTCCTCGAGGACCTTCGCGTGCGCCGGTTCGTTCGCCAGGTTGCGCATCTCGTTCGGGTCGAGAGTCAGGTCATAGAGCTGTTCCGTCGCGACGATCTGGTCGGCCCACCCGGCAGCCACGAGCGTCTCCTTGCTCGCGCTGTCGTCGCAGTTGGCGAGAACCGGATGCGTTTTGTCGTCGAAGCGGCGGATGTACTTCCAGCGCTCGGTGCGCACCGCGCGAGTGGGCTCGTAGGCGGCGTGGAAGGTGACCTCGGTGAAGATCTCGTCATGGACGCGGGCGACATCGTCGTGGACCAGCGGCAGGAGCGAAGTGCCCTGCAGGAACCCCGGCCTCTCGGCGCCGGCGATCTCGCAGAGCGTTGGATAGATGTCGAGGTGGCTCACCATCGCGTCGTAGACCTTGCCGCCGGTGAAGCCTCCAGGGCCCCGCATCAGCAGCATCACGCCGGTGCCACGGTCGTACAGGGTCGCCTTCGCGCCGGGGAACGCGAGGCCGTGGTCCGTCGTGCAGATGATCAGCGTGCGCTCGGCCAGCCCGAATTCGTAAAGCGCGTTGAGCACCGCGCCGACTCCCTGGTCGAGTGAGCGGGCACTGGCCTTGAAGGCCGCCATGTCGCGCCGCGTGTCGGGAGTATCCGGGAGGTTGGCCGGCGGCAGCGAGTAGAGCGAGTCCCGCACCGAGGTGGGGGCTCGGAACTGGCGATGGGTCTCGAAGAAGCCGACCGAGAAGAAGAACGGCTCCGAGGCGGTCTGCAGGGCATCGACCGTGATCGGCGCGACGTCCTGAGCGTGGTGGCTGTCGACCTCGATCACCTCGTCGTAGCCGATCACCGCCGGGTCCTCGGAGATGTGCTGCTCGCCGATCAGGACCGAGCGGTACCCCACCGACCGGAGGGGGTGGACGAGGTGCTCGCCGTAGTCGTTCAGCGACCAGCCGCGGTGGGCGAGACCCAGCATGCCGTTGCTGTGGCAGTACTGGCCGGTCAGCAGGGAGGCGCGGCTGCCGGAGCAGGTGGGTGCCGCGCAGAATGCCTTCCTGAAGAGGACGCCCTGGTCGGCGAGCAGCTGGATGTTGGGGGTCGGCACCTGGTAGCCGTACGGCTGCACGTACCGCCCCGTGTCGTGGGAGTGGATGTAGAGGACGTTGGGAGCTTCTGCCGCCATTTCTGTACCTTACTGGTCTAGAAACTCAAGTAGAGGCTGAATCATGCGACTCGACGGTATAGACCACATCACGGGCATCACGGCAGACGGGCAGCGCTGCCTGGATTTCTACGCTGGGATCCTGGGCCTCGCGTTCCTCGGCCGCGAGCGCGATTTCGAGGCGCCCGACTCCCACCTGATCCGCCTCGGGTCTCATCCGGAGCATCCGGAGGGCGTCCTCGCATTCATCGAGGCGCCCGGCGTCGGCCGGGGCCGAGCCGGCAACGGGATGGTCCGCCGACTTCGCTGGAGTGTCCGGTCCACGGCTGCGCTCGACTACTGGGGCGACCGGCTTTCCCACGCCGGCATCGAGGTCCACGCCACCGAGGGAGAGCGCGGAGGGCGCCTGGGCTTCTCCGACCCGGAGGGACTCGAGCACGAGTTCGCCGTCGACCGGGCAGCGCCGGGCCCTGGACTGGTCCCGGCGACTGGCGCCATTCCCGCCCAGCACGCGATCCTCCGGCTCGCCGGCGTCAGTGCGTATGGCCGAGAGAGGGTCCCGAGCGCGGACATCCTGGCCGGGAGGTTGGCCTTCCGGGTCACCGGACCGGACAGCTACGCGGTGGGAACGGCCTCGCGGGCGTCGGGGTTCGTTTTCGATCGTCCTCCACTCCAGCGCGGCCACCTGGGAGCCGGCACGATCCACCACGTCGCCTGGGCCACCGAGGGGTCGCTGCCGGCCTGGCGCCAGCGCGTGGTCGGGATGGGCTGCGTGGCGACGCCTGTGATCGACAGGCGACATTGCCGGTCGATCTACTTCCGCGAGCCGTCTGGCGTCCTCTTCGAGATCGCGGCCGCGAGCTCGCACGGCGGGGCCCCTGCCGATCGGCCGGCTGCGCCACGATTGCGCCGGATATCGCCGAAGGTTGATCCCAGGGTCCGTGCCGAGACCCTCGGTAGCGCCCAGTCGACCCTCTAATCTCTCCCAGGACCGGGGAGGGTCCGAATCGCGTGGAGAAGTGTTTGAAGCGCTGGCCCGTGACAGCCAACCGAAGCCATGCCCGCTGGCTGACCGCCGCCGCTGCCGCCGCCGTCTTGATCGGCGCGTCGATCGCCGCCCGCCCGGCGGATGCCGCGGTCACGCTGGGCCAGCTCGCGCCGCCTCCCGCGACCGCCGGCTGCTCGTCCACGGTCGATTACCTGCAGCCGAGCATCACCGGAGGGAACCTCTACATCGCACGGCAGGCCGGCACGATCACCTCGTGGTCGACCAGATCAGCGGGCGCCGGTGCGACCTACGTCTTCAAGATCTTCCGCAGGACCAGCGACCCCGACGTCTTCCAGGTCATCGCCCGCGCGCCACTCCACACCCTCACCTCGGGCGTCAACACGGTCCCGGTCAACATGGCGGTGCGCTCGGGCGACATGATCGGCATCAATGAGAGCGGGGGCCTGAACTCCTGCACCTTCTCGCAGCCCGGCGACGCGGTGCTCACCCGTGGGGGCAACCTCTCCGACGGGGCCGCCGGCAGCTTCGCCCCGCAGAACGACGTCCGCCTCAACCTCTCGGCGGTCCTCGTCCCCTCCAACGGCTTCGGCGTCGCCGCCATCACCCGGGACAAAAAACAGGGCACGGCGACGGTGACGGTGCACGTCTCCAACCCGGGCGTGATCGCGCTCTCGGGCAAGGGTCTTAAAAAGAACGTCTCGAAGACCGTCGCCGTCGCCCGGACCGTGGTGTTCGACATCGCCTCGGCGGGGGTGAAGAAGCGCAAGCTCGAGAAGACCGGCAAGGTCCGGCTCAAGCCGGCGCTGACCTTCTCGCCGACCGGCGGCGATCCCGCCAGCGCCCCGTTCACGGTCAAGCTCCTCCTTCGGAAGCGAATGACCCCGCCATCCGTCCAGACCCATTGAGTCGCCGTGACCGGTTCTAGACTCGCCTCGAGATGAAGCGTCGCGCGACCCTCGCGGGGCTCCTCGTCGTGCTGCTGGCCGTCGTGGTGGTCCTGGTCAGCTCAGGGGGCGGAGGCAACGAGGCCCAGAGCATCAAGGGAAGCCCGTTCACGGGCGATGCCGGCGTGACCCGAAGCGTGGCCGCCATCCGAGCGCGGCAGCGCTATTTCGACGCGCACCCCGAGATCGAGCGCCGTAGGAATCGGCAGCTCGTCGCCGAGGAGGCGGCGCGTGAGGCCGCGAATGAGTCGGCTTCGGGCGAAGAGGAGGAAGCGCGTGCGGAGGAAGAGGCCTCGGGCGAGGAGCAAGAAGCGCCCGCGGAGGCAAAGACCTCTGGCGAGGAGGCGCGGTCGGCGGGCGAGCCCGCCATCAGCGCCGAGGCCGACGCCACCATCCGCGAGAAGCCCGAGCCGCCGGGCGAGGGGGCGATGCCCCCGAAGCGGGCGGCCCCGGGAGCACGCCTGGAGCGAGTGGGCAGCGCGGCGATAACTCCCAGCCAGGCGGTCGATCCCTCATTGACGAATTTTCTGGGAGCCCAGGCGAGCGACTCCGGGTTCATCCCGCCTGACTCGATGGGCGCCGTCGGGCCGAGTCAGGTGCTCGTGGCGGTCAACGGCCGCGTCAGGGTCTTCGACAAGCAGGGGAACCCGGGGGGACTCAACGTGAGCGACTCCGCGTTCTGGGCCCCGGTCCGGAATGGGAGCGAGCCGACCGACCCTGGAGTGGAGTACGACCGGCTCTCCCAGCGCTGGATCGTCTCGGGGATCAACACCGAGGATTCGAACAACCGGATCATGCTCGCGGTCAGCGACGGTCCGACGATCACGAGCGCAAGCGACTTCACATTCTTCGCGTTCAACCAGGCTGCCCCGCCGCCGGCCGCGAGCCCACGCTTCGCTGACTATCCGCAGATGGGGGTCGACGAGAACGCAATCTATATCGGCGTGAACGAGTTCGCCGCTCCGCCCGCCACCGGCTTCGTCGGCACGAGCGTCTACGTGATCAGGAAGACATCGGTGATGGGCGCCGGCCCCATCGTCGTCACCGCCTTCCGCAACCTGATCTCTGGGGGGCAGGGTCCAGTCTCACCGCAGCCCGCAACCGACATGGTCCCGGGCATCGTCTCCGGCTACATCGTGGGTGCGGACTCGTCGTTCTTCAGCCGGCTCGATGTCCGGCGGATCAGCAACCCCGGCGGAACGCCGACGATCTCGCCCAACATGACCGTCACCGTTCCGACGACCTACGCGCCGACGCCCTTCTCGGTCCCGGCACAGGGCACGACCGGCGGGCTGGACGCGCTCGACGACCGTCTCTTCGCGTCGATGATCGGCCGGGACCCGACCGGGACGCCCACGCTCTGGACCGCCCACAACATCCTCGTCAACTCCTCCGGAGTGGCAAGCGCGCCCCCGACCGGCAACCGGGCCGCGGCGCGCTGGTACCAGCTCGGGGGCCTCGGCAGCACGCCGTCCCTGCTTCAGTCAGGAACCCTGTTCGACCCGGCTGCGTCCAACCCGCGGCAGTTCTGGATTCCCTCGATCGCGATGAACGGGCAGGGCCACGCCTCCATCAACGCCAGCACGGCCGGAGCCACCCATCAGGCCGGCGTCGCCTCGTCGGGACGGTTGTTCACCGATGCCCCGGGTACGACCGAGGCCTTCCAGGTGACCCGGAATCCCGGCGGGACCTACAACCTCGGATCCGGAACGCCACGCCGCTGGGGCGACTACTCCCAGACCGTGGTCGATCCCAGCGACAACATGACCTTCTGGACGTTCCAGGAGTACGCGAATGCGAACAACTCCTGGGGCGTGCGGGTGATCAAGCTGCTCGCGCCTCCACCGGCGACACCGTCGACCGCGGATCCCAGCACGGTTCCCCTGGGTCAATGCTCGGTGGCGGTGGACGTCGACGGGTCCTCGACCGGCGGTTCCGGGTTCTTCGACCCGGGGCCGGATCCGGGTGGCCCTGGCTATCCCAGTCACATCACCGCCTCGGCGACCGGAGGCGTCGCCGTTAACGGCGTCACGTACGTGGACCCGACCCACGTGACCCTCGACCTCGATACCCGCTCGGCGACGAGCGGCCCGAAGAACGTCACGATCACCAATCCCGACGGCCAGTCCGTCACCGCGACCGGACTGGTGAGCGTTGGCACCGCCGGAGCAGATCCGACCATCCCCTGTCTGAACGGCACGACGCCGGACTCGCCGGCCAACGAGAACGAGCCGGAGATCTTCGGCAGCACGGACGCAGGTTCGACCGTGACGCTCTACACCGACTCCGACTGCAACGGGACTCCCGTCGGCTCTGGGTCCGCCAGTGAGTTCGCCGCACCGGGGATCGAGGTGGATTCGGTGCCGGAGAACTCAAGCACCACCTACTACGCGACCGCAACCGACGTGTCGAACGACGTCTCCGACTGCTCGTCGACGCTAGGCACCTCCGCGGCATCGGAGACGTATGTCGAGGACTCGATCTCCCCCGTCGCCAACGTGACGGGCGGTCCGAACGGCATGACCAACGACCGCACGCCGACGTTCTCCTTCACGGCAACCGATGCCGTGGGACCCCTGAGCTTCGAGTGCTCGATCGACACGGGCACAGCGAACTACGGCGCCTGCGCGGGGCCCGGCAACACCCACACCCCGGCGAACCCGCTCAATGACGGCTCCTACACCTTCCGAGTGAGAGCAAAGGACGCGGCCGAGAATGTCTCGGGGGAGGCGACCCGGACGTTCCAGGTCGATGGAACCCCGCCCTCGGTGAACATCGAGAGCGGGCCGAGCGGAGTGATCATCGACCATTCGCCCACCTTCACCTTCAGCGGCAGCGACACGGCGGGCGCGGTGTCCTTCCAGTGCTCGGTCGACACCGGCGCCGCCGCCTTCCGCGGCTGCTCCGGGCCGGGGAACAGCGACACCCCGCCAAGCCAGCTGGCGGACGGGTCGTACACGTTCCGGGTCCGAGGCACCGACGGGGCAGGCAACTCCTCCATCGCGACACGCTCCTTCTCACTGCAGACTCCGAAGCCGGCCGGGACTCCGGAGACGACGATCGCCAAGGGGCCGAAGAAGACCCGCAAGACACGGCCGAAGTTCAAGTTCAGCTCCAGCGATCCGGCCGCGACCTTCCAGTGCAAGCTCGACAAGGGCCAGTTCGCGGCCTGCGCCTCGCCCTTCAGGACGCCGAAGCTCCGTCCCGGCAAGCACAAGCTCAAGGTGAGGGCGGTCGGCGCCGGCGGGACCGATGCCACGCCGGCGGTCCGGAAGTTCCGGATCCTGCCGCCAGGCTGAGGAAATCGGGGCGCCCGGATTTGAACCGGGGACCTCACCGACCCGAACGGTGCGCGCTACCAGGCTGCGCCACGCCCCGAGAGCGCCAAGGATAGAGGCGTGTGGGCCGGGGCGGTCGTCCACCGGATAGCGTTGGATCGTGGCCGACAACGCCAGCGTGATCCGGGAGCTGTACGACGCGCTCGACCGTCACGACGGGGAGACGATGGCTCGGCAGTACGCGCCCGAGGCCCGCTTCAAGGACCCCGCCTTCGGCGAGCTCAGCGGAGCGGAGGCCGGTGACATGTGGCGGATGCTCGCCGGCCGAGCCGAGGACCTGAAGGTCGAGCTCCCGGAGCACTCGGCCGATGGCGACTCGGGTACGGCCCACTGGATCGCCACCTACACCTTCGGCACCGGGCGGCCGGTCGTCAACGACATCCATTCCCGGTTTCGTTTTCGAGAAGGGCTGATCGTCGACCAAGAGGACTCCTTCTCCTTCTGGCGATGGGCTCGCCAGGCACTCGGTCCGCCCGGCGTGATCCTGGGGGTTCCGCCTATGAACCTGGTGGTTCGCAGCCGCGCCCGCCGCGAACTCGCCCACTTTCGCAGCGCGCCTTGAGCGGCCGGGTGGCTGCCGGCGAGGATCTGACCAGCCCGCCCGACCGCTTCCGCGTGCTCTCGATCGACGGCGGCGGCATCCGCGGTCTGATCGCGGCCCGCGTGATCGCGCGCCTCGAGGAGCTGGTCAGCGCGGAGGCAGGGGAGGAGCGCAGCCTGGCCGACTGCTTCCACATGTTCGCGGGGACCTCGACCGGCGGCCTGCTCGCCCTGGGCCTGACCGCGCCCGACCCGGAGAACGAGACGCGGCCGCGTCTGAGCGGGGCCGACCTGGTCGAGCTCTACATGAACGAAGGTCCGCGGATCTTCGGGGACAAGCTCCAGCGGCTGCTCAGCCTGGGTGGCTGGATCGGCCCGAAGCACTCGGAGGCGCGTCTCGAGCGGATCCTGCGCGAGCGCTTCGGCGAAACTCGGCTCCGCGACGCCCTCCGCGAGCTGATCGTCACCTCCTACGACATGAGCGAGCCCGGGCCACATTTCTTCAAGCGCTGGCGGGCCCGCGAGTCCCGCGACCGCGACGTGGAGATCGTGGACGTGGGCCTGTCCACCTCGGCTGCTCCGACCTACTTCCCCTCGCATGGCGTGGGTGGCCGGGCGCTCGTGGACGGCGGCCTGTTCGCGGCGAATCCCTCGGTGGCCGCCGTGGTCGAGGCGCTCAAGCGGCGGGACACCGAGCCGCGCGACCTGAGCGCGGGCGACCTGCTGCTCGTCTCCCTCGGAACCGGCCAGCACGAGACCGGACACCCCCAGAGCCAGGTGCGCCGCTGGGGACGGATCGGCTGGATCCTTCCGCGCCGGCAGGACCCGGCCCTGATCGCGGCGTTTCTCGACGGGCAATCCGATGCAGCGGATCACTGGGTCGAGATCCTCCTCAACCACGAGCCGGGGCGGGCCACTCTCGACCCGGCGTCCCGGGGGGCCGGTCCGCGCTACTTCCGCTTCCAGACGAAGCTGCCCGTGAGCACCCCGCTCGACGACGCCAGGCCGAGGGCGCTCTCCCAGCTCAACGAGGCGGCCGACCGGCTGCTCGCGGAGCAGGACGAGCGCCTGCGCGAGCTGGCGCGCCGCCTGGCGCGCGGTGCCCCTCTGCCCCGCTAGCTCTTCTCCGGCTCAGGGTTGGCTTCCGACTGCGGCGCTTGATCGCGGTCTCGGGTCGCTCGCGGTAGCAGGTAGCGAATTCCCACCATGCCGAGCAGCAGGACCGCGCCGCCGAGCCAGAGGATCGGGTCCTCGGCGGAGAAGCCCTCCAGCTTGCTGCCGAGATAGGTGAAGTACGCCGTGATCGGCGCGTAGCCGACCGCCGTCGTCCACGTGAAGCGAAGCAGTGGCACGCGGGCCGCGCCGCAGACGTAGCCCATCAGGCTGAAGGGCATGATCGGGATCAGCCGCATGCCGATCAGCGCGATCGCGCCGCCGCGGTGGATCAGCTCCTCGGCCCGCCGGAAGCGCTTCTCCCCGGCGACCCGGTAGAGCAGCGGCCGCGCAAAGTGCCTGCCGACCGCGTAGGAGGCGAGCCCCGACAGCACCCAGCAGGCCATCACAAGGGGGAAGCCGGCGCCGAATCCGAAGACATAGCCCGCGGCGGCATCCAGGATCTCGGCCGGATACCAGACGATCACGTGGACCATGGAGAGCCAGAGGACGAGGAGGGGGCCCGACGCGCTGTTGCCGAGGTCGTGGCGGACCTGCTCCGTATTGCCGTGGAAAGCGTCGCCCACCGCGTCGCGGAGCGACGGCACTGCCACCGCGACCGCCACGCCGATCAGAACCCCGCCGATCGTCACAACGACGCCGGTCCACGTTCCTCCGCCGGGCGGGCCGCTGCGCACGATCGTTAGATTAGAAGCACCCGATCACCGAGACCCTAAGGAGGGCAGATGGCGTTCGAGGTTCCCGACCTTCCCTACGACTACAACGCGCTCGAGCCGCATATCGACGAGCAGACGATGCGCGTCCACCACGACAAGCACCACCAGGCGTACGTCGACAAGGCCAACGCCGCCCTCGAAGGCACTGAGTGGGCGGACAAGGACGTCAACGAGGTCCTTCAGAACCTCGGCCAGCTGGGTGACAAGGAGACGGCGGTGCGCAACAACGCCGGCGGCCACTCCAACCACAGCTTCTTCTGGGAGATCATGAGCCCGGACGGTGGTGGAGAGCCGGAGGGTGACCTCGCCGACGCGATCAACGAGACGTTCGGCTCCTACTCCGATTTCCAGGAGGAGTTCAAGAACGCCGGCGTCAACCAGTTCGGCTCAGGCTGGGCCTGGCTGATCCACGACGGCTCCGGCCTCGCGGTCGTCTCCACTCCCAATCAGAACAGCCCCATCTCCGACGGCAACACACCGATCCTCGGCTGCGACGTCTGGGAGCACGCCTACTACCTGAAGTACCAGAACAAGCGCCCGGACTACATCGATGCCTGGTGGAACGTCGTCAATTGGTCAAAGGTGTCTGAGCACTTCGCCTCGGCCGGCAGCTGACGGCGGGAAGCGCGGCGATACTCGCGCGGGTGGCGCCGTAGGAGGGGCCCACGGACGCGATTACTGAGCGTCCGTGGGAGGTTCCTACGGCGACAGGACCCGCGCGCCTACCGCTACGTCCTCCTTCGCCGGCACGTGCGACATCGCGTGCTCCGCAAGGGCCGTGATCGTCAGGCTGGGGTTTACGCCCGGGTTGGCGGGGACGGCGGCGCCGTCGCAGACCATCAGGTTCTCGTAGCCGAAGACTCGGTTGCGGGTGTCGACCACGCCGCGGTCGGGGTCGGCGCCGATCGCGGCGCCGCCCAGGATGTGGGCGGTCGTGGGGATGTTGAAGATCGCCTCGTTGATCCCGCTCTGGGCGACGCCCCCGGTGCGCTCCGCCATCCAGCGCGCCACGTGGTCGGCCGCCGGGATGAACGTCGGGTTGGGCTTGCCCGGGTCCTGCTCCGTCTGCAGCCGCACGCCTCGCCCGAGCAGACGGCGCTTCGGGACCAGCCGGATCGCGTTGTCGAGGGTCTGCATGACGAGCAGGATCACCGTGCGTCCTGACCACCGGAACGGCCAGAGCAGGCGGACGAAGCGGAGCGGGTGGCGCAGGATCTGCCCGAGCCAGAGCAGCGGACGGGTGAGCTTCGTGCCCTGGCCGGTGAGGAGGGTGAACAGGTAGCTCATCGAGCCCGCGCTGCGCCCGTAGGTGACCACCTCGACGTGGGTGTCGGGGTCCGGGTAGATGCTCGAGCTGATCGCGACCGACTTGGCGAAATCCCGCTCGTCGCTCGGCGCGGTCACGGCGTTGATCGACTCGCTGTTGGTCCGGACCAGCTCACCGAGCCGTGGCGAGATCCGGGGCAGCGAGCCGCGGTGCCGGCAGTTCGCGAGCAGCTTGTTGGTCCCGAGCGCCCCCGCCGC
>Ga0126307_10000681_pt1 | contig 22181 bp, 23 predicted proteins | sample Plot28_FD_89955 | JGI IMG/M metagenome (GOLD analysis project Ga0126307, IMG submission 89955) | Serpentine soil microbial communities from UC McLaughlin Reserve, CA, USA - Plot28 | ecosystem: Environmental > Terrestrial > Soil > Grasslands | place: USA: UC McLaughlin Reserve, Lake County... | reverse complement strand
GGAGGTGGCAGCTTTTGGAGATGAGCGAGCCCTTCTCGCAGTTGCGCTACGAAGATCCTGAGCTAAAGGTGAGGGTCTTCGCCTACCAGGTGCGCTAAGCGCGCCCGCGGCTCGTCGCCGGTGACTCCAGAGGCTTACAGCACCTTAGGCAGGTACGAGGGACGCGCCTTCTCGAAGGCTTCGAGGTCCTCCTCGTGCGTCTGCGTCAGGCTTATGTCGTCGAGACCTTCCATGAGCCGTTGGCGGGTGAAGTCGTCCATCTCGAACGTCTCGTAGACGTTCGGGCCCGAGACTATGCGCTCCATGAGCTCGACGGTTATGACGGTCTGCGGGTCCTCGCGTACGGCGTCCAAGAGCTTCTGTACCGTCTCCTTTGGTAGCTCGACGGCCAGTAGACCGATCTTTGCGCAGTTGTTCTTGAAGATGTCGGCGAAGGAGGGGGCTATGATAGCCCCGAACCCGTAGTCCTGAAGGGCCCACGGCGCGTGCTCGCGGCTCGACCCGCTGCCGAAGTTTTCCCCCGCCAGGAGGATCACGGCGTCCTCGTGTTCGGACTTGTTCATCACGAAGTCCGGGTCCTCGCGCCATCCGGAGAAGAGGAACTGGCCGAAGCCGGTGCGCTCGATGCGTTTCAGGGCGTCGCTCGGCACGATCTGGTCAGTGTCCACGTCGGAGTACCCGAGCGGCAACGCTTTTCCAGAGACGCGCTTTACCGGATCCACTAGCCCACCTCCAACAGCACGCCAAGGTCGGACGGTGAGGCGAAGCGTCCCATCACAGCGGTAGCCGCCGCGATGACCGGGGACACGAGGTGTGTGCGCCCGCCCTTGCCCTGACGGCCCTCGAAGTTGCGGTTCGAAGTGGACGCGCAGCGCTCCCCTGGAGAGAGGATATCGGGGTTCATCCCGAGACACATCGAGCAGCCGGCGTTGCGCCACTCGAAGCCTGCCTCCGTGAAGATCTCGTCCAGACCCTCCTCCTCGGCCTGGGCTTTCACGCGCATCGAGCCGGGGACGACGAGCGCCCGGATGCCCTCCTTGACCTTGCGGCCTTCGAGGACGGCGGCGGCGGCTCTGAGGTCCTCGATGCGAGCGTTGGTACAGGAGCCCAGGAAGACAGTGTCCACCTCGATGTCGCGGACCGCAGTGCCGGGCGCGAGGCCCATGTACTTGAGCGACCGCTCGTGGCCCTCGTTCTGGGGCTCGGGGACCTCGCCGTCCAAGGCCACGGTCTGTGCCGGGGTCGTCCCCCAGGAGACGTACGGCACGAGATCCTCGGCCCGTATGACGACTTCCTTGTCGAACTTTGCGTCCTCGTCGGTCCTCAAGGAACGCCACTCCTCGACGGCCTGATCCCAGTCCTCGCCCTTTGGGGCGTAGGGCCTGTCCTTTAGGTACGAGTAGGTCGTCTCGTCGGGGGCGACGAGGCCAGCCCTCGCGCCGCCCTCGATGGACATGTTGCAGACGGTCATCCGGCCCTCCATCGAGAGGGAGCGCACGGCCTCGCCCCGGTACTCGATGACGTGTCCGACCCCGCCGCCGGTCCCGATCCGGTTGAGGATGCCGAGCATGAGATCTTTGGCGGTGACGTCTGCTGGGAGCTCGCCCTCGACCGTCACTGCCATCGTCTTGGGCCTGCGCTGCGGGAGGGTTTGCGTCGCGAGGACGTGCTCTACCTCGCTCGTCCCGATGCCAAACGCCAGCGCTCCGAACGCGCCGTGGGTCGCGGTGTGGGAGTCGCCGCAGACTATGACGAGCCCCGGCTGGGTCAGGCCCATCTCCGGGCCTATGACGTGCACGATGCCCTGCCCGATGGAGCCCCACTCGTTCAGCTCTATGCCGAACTCCTCGCAGTTCTCCTTTAGCGCCTCCATCTGCTTCGCGGAGACCTCGTCCCTTATAGGGAGCCCTATCTTCGTCGTCGGGACGTTGTGGTCCATCGTGGCGAGCGTGAGGTCGGGGCGGCGTACCTTACGGCCTGCGAGCCTCAAGCCCTCGAAAGCTTGCGGGGAGGTGACCTCGTGCACCATGTGCAGGTCTACGTAGAGGAGATCCGGCTCCCCCTCGGCGCTGCGCACCACGTGCTTCTCCCAAACCTTCTCTACGAGCGTCTTCGGTTGGTTCACGCCTCCTCCTCTACCCTGTCTCGCAAAACGTCTCTCTCGCTCCTCTTACCGGTCGCGTCTGATCCGGAACGTGCCGCCAGGATGTTCAGTCGCACGTAGTCCATGACGGGCGGCTCCTCCACGGACGCGACACTCTCGGCCACCTCTGCGACGAAGGGGTCGCGATCCTCCTCCGGCAACCTCTCGAGGTGCTGGCCCAACACCACCGCCTTGAGGAAGCGGGCCAGCTCTTCGACTGAGCCGAACTTTGTGGGTTCTTCGTGCAACCAGGTCTCGACCTCTTCGAACCCGGCGGCCTCCAGGCGAGCTTTGGTCGTCTCTGGGTCAGCGTATACCTTGGGGTCCTCCCAACCGACAAAAGCCTCCCGGAAGCGCTCCTCGCCCATGGCCTCCTCCGTGGCCCTGGTCACCCGGGAGATGTTGCCCTTACCTCCGCACTGCGCCACCAGTCGACCTCCCGGCTTTAAAGCTCGCGCGAGTCGACCGAAGAGGCGTTCGTGGTCCTTTATCCAATGGAAGGTGGCAGTCGAGAGGATCAGATCGACCGGCTCCTCGACCTCCAGCCAGAGGAGGTCCTGCCACTCGACCCTCACCCGCGGGTTTCCGGCAAAACGTTCCCTCGCCGCCTCCACCATCGCCTCCGAAGCGTCCACAGCCAATACTGTCCCTCCAGGTATGTGCCGCAAGAGAAGCTCCGTCACCCTGCCCGTCCCGCATCCCGCGTCCATGGCGGCCTCTTCCCCCCACAAGACCAGCCGCTCCAGAAGTCCCGCCCCCCAACGGGTCTGCGGCGCGGAAAGCTCCTCGTACTCTGCGGCGTCCCATTCGAGCGTCAAACTTCTCCCGCTCCCTTGCTTTGTCTCATTATATGATATACGATAATCGTTATATGGACAGTATAGACGAGGCTTTGCTCAAAGACAAGGGTACTGTGGTGAGCGGGGTTGGGGTTTTGGACAAGGCGGTCGCGATCCTGACTTTCCTCTCGGAGAGTGGCCCGGCGAGCCTGACGGGGGTGGTCGAGGGGACAGGGTTGGCGCGGCCGACGGCGCACCGGCTCTTGACGGCGTTGGAGGCACACCATCTGGTGGCGCGTAGTGGGGGCCGGTATGTCCTGGGGCTGCGGTTGCTGGGGTGGGCAAACAAGGCGACGGCGGGAGCTGGCCTCGTGGAGGCGGCGCGGCCAGCGCTGACGGCTTTGAGGGACGCCGCGGGCGAGAGCACGCAGTTGTACGTGAGGGAGGGGGAGGCCCGGGTCTGCGTGGCGGCGGTCGAGCGGGCGACGGGGCTCAAGACCACGGTGGCGGTGGGGGCGGTGTTGCCGCTCGTCCGCGGATCGGCGGGGAAAGTGTTGCTCGCGTGGACTGAGGACCGGGAGCGGTTCGCGGACGAGGTCGACCTTTCGGTGCTGGAAAACGTAAGGCGCAAAGGGTGGGCGGAGAGCGTGGCCGAGCGCGAGGAGGGGGTAGCAAGCGTAAGCGCCCCCGTCTTCGGTCCCGATGGAGAGCCAAGGGCGGCGGTTTGTGCGAGTGGCCCGATCTCACGCCTAGGAGAGCGTCCGGGCGAGCGTCTGGCGGAGAGGGTAGTGGCGGCTGCGCGGGAGATCGAAGGAGCTTTAGGCTCTTAGAGAAGGGCTTGAGGGGTTCGAGTCTATTCGGCGCCCAAAGGCGTGGTCTAGCCCACCTTCCCGGGGGGATGCAACTCGATAAACGTCTGTGCCACCTCGGGCATCTCTTCGCGCATCCTTTGGGTTATGCGTTCGAGGAGATCCTCGATCTGGTCGGTATCGAGCCCGTCTACGACGTGGATCTCGGTGTTCACGAGCACGGCGTCCGGTCCCAGGTGCATAGTGAGCAACCTCAAGACGTCCGTGACCTCCTCGAAGGAGGTCATGATCTCGCGCAAGCGCTCCTCGTCCTCGGGGAGCACCGCTTCGCCCAAGAGGAGCGCGCGTGAGTCGGCGCCGAGCTCGAAGGCGACGAAGCCCAAGATCACGCCGACGCCGATGGAGGCGAGGCCGTCGTAGAGGTGGTTGCCGGTTAGCTGGGTAAGCAAGAGCCCCGCGGCCGCGATGGCGAGCCCCGCGAGCGCCGCTGCGTCCTCGTAGAGCGGTACCTTCATCGTCGTGTTGCGCGTGGTCCTGAAGTGTCCCCAGAAAGAACGGTTCTCGTCCCTCGCAGACTTCAAGAACTCGCGGGTGCTGACGACCAGAGCGCCGCTTTCGAAGACAAACGCCGCGCCCAGGACTACGTAGGCGATCAGGAAAGACTCCCCCCCCTCCGACTCGCCGGTTATCTTCGTTATGCCCTCGTAGACTGAGAAGACGGCGCCGGCCACGAAGAGCCCCACGGCGACCAGGAGCGACCAGAAGAAACGGTCCTTTCCGTGACCGTAAGGGTGCTCCCGATCCGGGGCGCTCTTAGATAGGGGCAGGCTGATCAGCAAGAAGACCTGGTTGACGGTGTCGGCCACCGAGTGGGCCCCTTCCGCCAGCATGGCGGCGCTCCCGGAGATGAACCCGGCGACGAACTTGGAGATGGCGATCAGAAAGTTGGCGACGAACGCCGCGAGGACGGACCGCTTCGTTCCCCGTTCTTCGTCGCTCGCGCCCTTGTTCGCCGCCACGTAACACTCCTACAACGCCCCGTGCAACCCGCTTTGGCTCTCGCGGGGAAGGCAAAACCGTGCAAAGGATATTTGATCCACGGTCATCTTTCTACCCCAACGGCCACCTTGCCCAGCGAGCTAGGCGAGCCGGTGCTCGTAGATCTTCTCCAGGTTCGGCTCTCCGGAGTGGTCCAGGACGGCCTTCTCGAACGTCAGCGTGGCTCGCTGGTTCTCCAGCTCCAGGGTCGCAACCTGGTTCTCGAACCACAGCTCCTGATGGGTCAGGCGCCAGTCGGCTCCTTCTTTACCCAGCCACGCAAGCCGGGACAGGAGGTGCCCTACGAGCTCTCCCGGCTTCGTCCAGCCAAGGCTCTGGAGACGCGACTTCCTCCCGGGGAGGGAGTCGCGAAGAGGGGAGCAAACCGCCTGGTAGATCGGGCTCTTTACGTCCTCGTCGCGGAACGTCGCCTCGGCCAGGTAGCCGTGGTGCACTTCGCCGGAGAGGATGACGATGGAGGCCGGCGCTTCTCCCCTCTCCCCGGCTCCGACGCCGCGGATCAGGTCGAGGAGCTCGATGAACGATACGTGGAACGAGCTCCAGTGGTCCAGGTCCTGAGAGCGCCGGATCCTCTCCCCCATCCCTTCGCCTTTTCGCCCCACGCCCCCGAGCAGACGGCTTCGTTCCAGGCCTGCAGGTGGTGCACGCCAGGTCCGAGCAGGACCGGGAGCGAGGTGCCGAGCAGGAGGTGGTCGAAGTCCCCGGTCGCTTTGTCCTTTATCCACTCCCACTCATCAGCGTCCACCATCGAGCGGTGACCCTTCTCCAGCACCCGTCCGCCGCGGGAGTCCATCATGACCAGCCGGGTGTCGCCGAAGTCGCGGTGGAAGCTCCAGCGGGCTCCCGCGGTCTCCCGGTGCGTTTCGTACGCGAACTCGCGCAAGACGGGTCCCGCGTCGTCGGCCGTCTCGACCTTCTAGTAGAGATCGTGTCCTTCGAGCTCTCGGGGCGAGAGGTTGCCGAGGTGTTGGTGGATCCAATAGGAGACGTGGCCGCCGACTATCTGTTCGTTCCACCAGGGATGGGTTCGCACCTCCTCGACCCAAGCCTCGGAGATGTTCCAGTCGTCGCTGACCTCGTGGTCGTCGAAGACCATAGCGGAGGGCACGGTCGAGAGCAGCCAGCGGATGGCTGGATCGCTCCACGAATCCCTGTACAGATAAGCGTACTCCTCGAAGCTTGCAACCTCTTCCCCGGGCGGCTCGTCGACGTCGCGGCGCGACCGTATGAACTCGAGCGTCTCGAACGGGAGCTTGTGTGCGTAGATCTGGTCGCCCAGGAGCACCAGCGCGTGCGGCAAATCTTCGGCGGAGCTCTCGCGCAGCCGCATCGCCATCGCGTACAGGGCATCCACCCCGAGGCCCCGCTCGTCCTCCTCGTGGCTCAAGGTGTATGGTGGCTCGTGCGGGGCACAGATTCGGCACGAACCGAAGACGAGCTCGAGGCGCGCTCCCTCCTCCGCGGTGTGGATCACGCTGGGCGGGAAAGGCGAGCCGGGCTCCGGCCACTTCTTCTCGCCGTCGAGGAGGACCTCGTACTCGTACGCGTCCCCCGGTTTGAGCCCCGAGACCCGCACCAGAGCGCAGTGGTGCCCCTCGACGTGAAAGGTGCGCGAGCAGGATCCCAACACATCGACCTCGCAGGGGGCGTCCGTCTCGACCCAGATGGTGGCCTCGGTCTCGTCGGCGTAGCGCAAAAGCGGGCCGAGGACGAGCTCAGGCACGGTCTTCCCCGTCTCCGCCGGAGTGCGGAACCCCTTCGCGTCTCATAGGGTCGTTTCCTTCAAGTTGCCCGGAAGGATACACCAACCGCCGCACGCCGCGTCCGCTAGAATAAGCCTCATGCAAGAAGAACAGCGAGTATTCAGCGGTATACAGCCGAGTGGGACTTCCCACCTCGGAACATACCTGGGCGCGTTAAAGAACTGGGTCTCCCTGCAGGACGGGTACGAGAGCTGCTTCTGCATCGTGGATCTGCACGCCATAACCGTCCCCCAAGACCCGAAGGTTCTCAGACACAACGTGCGGGAGATGGCGGCCATCTTCCTCGCGGTGGGCCTCGATCCGGAGCGGTCCGTGATCTTCCGCCAGAGCCGGGTCTCCGAGCACACCGAGCTCGGCTGGCTCCTCAACTGCATAGCGAGGGTGGGAGAACTCTCGCGTATGACGCAGTTCAAGGACAAGACCCAAAGGGGGGGCACCGAAGGCGCGAGCGTCGGACTCTACGACTATCCCGTGCTCCAGGCGGCCGACATCCTCCTCTACAACGCACACCTGGTGCCCGTCGGGGAAGACCAGCGCCAGCACCTGGAGCTTACACGAACGCTGGCGCGCCGCTTCAACGGCCTCTACGGCGAGACCTTCGTCGTGCCGGAGCCCATGATCTTGAAGACCGGGGCGAGGGTCATGGCGCTCGACGATCCTACGGCCAAGATGAGCAAGAGTTCGCCTACGCCCGCCGGGTACGTTGCGCTCCTCGACGAGCCGGACGTCATCCGGCGCAAGATCCGTCGCGCCAAAACCGACTCCGGCACCGAAGTCGTCGCCTCCCCCGAGAAACCCGCCATAACGAACCTTCTGGGCATCTACGCTGGTCTGATCAGACGCGCCGTTCCGGAGATCGAGGAGCAGTACCGGGGCAAGGGCTACGGGGACTTCAAGAAGGACCTCGCCGAGGTGCTCGTGGAAACCCTCTCCCCCATCCGGGAGCGGGCTTTAGAGCTGATGGACGACCCGCGGGAGCTGGACGAGGTCCTCGAGGCCGGGGCCGAGAAAGCGCGCGGGGTGGCCCGTTCTACCCTGCACGACGCCTGGGCCAAGCTGGGCCTCGCCTAGTGCAGGAGACGAAGGCGAAGATCCTCAAGGTTTTGGGCGCCATCCCGAAGGGCGTCCTCTACTCCACGACCGACTGGCACCGCATCCTGGGCGACGACAAGCGCGAGATCCGGCACGCCTTAGACGAGCTCGAAGCGGAAAAAAAGATAGAGATCGAAAAGAGCGGTCGCTCGGACAAGCCGCTTTACAGGCTCCGAGAGGAGGTGAAAGAGTGAGCGCATGCTACGCAGTAGACGAGAACGGCAAGCGCGTAAGCGTCATCTTGCCCGTCGAGGAGTACGAGCGCTTGTTGGAAGAGCTCGAAGAGCTGGAGGACATCAGGCTCTACGACGAGGCGAAGGCGGAGATCGAGCGCGAAGGGAGCGAGGTCGTTCCGCTCGAGTAGGCTATGCGTGAGATCCGGGAGGGCAAAGTTATCGGGGAATGATGGGTTACTCCGGCGGCGTCGAACGCCGGGCGCAGGAGCAGATAGCCCGACTCTCGACTCAGGCGCAAAATCGCGTGGAGAGCTCCCTCAAGGCCCTCGCCGACGACCCGCAACCGCGAGGAATCAAAAGCCTGCAAGGCCGTTCCGGGTACTGCCTCCGCGTCGGCAATTACCGCGTTATCTACGAGGTGGACGACGCGCGAACGGTTACGGAGCGGTTACGATAACCGCCGTTGGACATCGTAGAGACGTCTACCGCTGAGGGAAAAGATGCGACGCCTTCAATCTATCCTCGACCGCATGGACCGCAAGGGCTACGGCGCCTACAAGGACCTCCAGGGCTCCTACGACCTCGAAGGGTTCACCCTCTTCGTGGACAAGGTACAGCGCGACCCGTTCGCCCCGCCGTCCCTCGTCCGAGTCCGCACCACCGAGAACCGCTTCGATCCCGTGCTCTTCGAGAGCCCCGTGCGCCGGGTGGCATTCGAGGACTTTCTTACGCGCTCCGTGCAGGCGGCGTTGCGTAGGGCCGTCAAGGGGAACAGAGGCTCGGGCGGAAGCGGGCGGATCGAGATACAGCGCCCCTCCCAGGTCGTCTTGCCGCGCACCTCGATGGTCGTGGAGCCGAACTTCGTGGAGGCCCGCCTCGGGGTCGGGTTCCCGGCCCGGGGGCGCACGGTGGATGCCCGCGCCGCCCGGACGATGCTCCTTGAGGAGCTGCCGCAGGTCGTGCGCTCGGCGCTCACGCCGGCAGGCTCCGACGGGGGAGTGGCCCGGAGGCACGTTGAGGTCGTCGAGGACGCGGACCATTTGCGAGAGCGGCTTTCTTCTTTAGGGCTCGTCGCGTTTGTCGCCGACGGGGCGATGCTGCCGCGGGAGAGCGGGGCTAGCGACCGTCCCTTGCGCGATGGAGCAGTGCCTTTCGAGAGCCCGGAGGAGTTCCGCGTCGCCGTGGAGCTGCCCAACCGGGGCGAGGTTTCCGGGATGGGGGTCCCGGAGGGGATCACGCTCGTCGCGGGGGGCGGGTTCCACGGGAAGAGCACGCTGCTCTCGGCGCTCTCGTGGGGGGTCTACGATCAGGTGCCGGGCGACGGGCGAGAGTACGTGGTGTCGCGGGCGAACACGGTGAAGGTTAGAGCCGAGGACGGACGAAGCGTCGCCGGGGTGGACATCTCGGGCATGATCGGGGACCTCCCCGGCGGTCGCCCCACGACGAGCTTCTCGACCCCGAACGCCTCGGGCTCGACCTCCCAGGCGGCGAACATCGCGGAGGCCCTGGAGATCGGGACCTCGCTCCTCCTGGTCGACGAAGACACGAGCGCGACTAACTTCATGATCCGGGACGAGAGGATGCGCGAGCTCGTGCAAAAAGAACCCATCTCCCCGTTCATAGACCTCGTGCGGCCCTTGCGAGACGCCCTTGGCGTCTCGACGGTAGTGGTCGTCGGCGGGGTAGGCGACTACCTGGACGTTGCGGATCAAGTGATCCTGATGGAGGACTATGAGCCCCGCGACGCCACGGAGCAAGCGCGCGAGGTCCGCGAAAAGTTCCCGGCCAGGGTGCCGCCCAAGAGCGGGGAGGCAAGCCGTCCGAGGGACCGCCGGGTGCGGGCGTCCTCGATAGACCTCCGGCGCGGCAGGCGCGAGACGGCGCGGGGCAGAGGCTTAAGCACCATAGAGCTCGGCCGGGAGCGGGTGGACCTCTCGCACCTGGAGCAGCTCGCCGAGTCTGGCCAAACCGAGGCCATAGCCCGCCTCATCGGCGAGTTCGCCTCCGGGAGCGAAAGTCGCGGTGTCGAGGATGTGGTGCGCGGCGCACTCGATGGGATCTCGAAGACTGGCCTCGACTCTCTGGGAAACTTCCGGGGACATCCCGGGGAGCTGAGCCTGCCCCGGCCGCAGGAAGTGGCAGCGGCGATCAACCGCGTCCGCTCCCTCGTGGCCTCCACGCAGAAGGGGAAGTAGAACCACTCATAGACTGCTACGAGAACCAAGGTAGTATGGCTCTCTATGTGAACGAGAAGGAGGACCATGGCGCACGAAAGCTACAGCAGCCCGCCAGAGATGACGATCTCCCCCGACAAGGACTACTATGCGACCTTTCGCACGGAGAAGGGCCCGATCCGCATCAAGCTCTTCGCCGATAAGGCGCCGGAGACGGTGAACAACTTCGTCTTTCTGGCGCGCGAGGGCTACTTCGACGGGACGACCTTCCATCGGGTCATAAAGGATTTCATGGTCCAGGGCGGCGACCCGACCGGGACCGGCACGGGCAGCCCCGGCTACCGCATCCGGGACGAGTTCCATCCGGACCTCAGGCACGACAAGCCGGGCGTACTCTCGATGGCGAACGCGGGGCCGAACACCGGTGGTTCCCAGTTCTTCATCACCTACGTAGCGACGCCCTGGCTCGATGACCGGCACGCGGTCTTCGGCGAGGTCGCCGAGGGCATGGAGAGCGTGTACGCCATCCGCGAGCGCGACCCGCAAGCAGATCCCGAGCCCGGCGACCGCATAGAAACGGTCGAGATCGAGGAAGTCTCGCGCGGCTAGGATGCTGTCGGCTATAGAGTCTTCGTGCCCGCAGCCCGCCCGGATCGGGCTTATATTGCCATTATTTAAATCAGCGTTAATGACTGTTATTATCTGGCTGAGGCACAGCCTGTCGGACGTAGTAGAAAGGAGACCGGATGGAAGAGTTCAACGCGGGTAGCACGGCAACGGTCTCGAACTGGTTACGTCTGCGCGCTTCGGCGGTGCACCTGTACACGGCAAGCGGGGCGGTACTGACGCTCCTGATCCTGGTCGCCGCATACAACGGCAACGCCGTGCTGGCGCTGTGGCTCATGCTCGCGACCCTCGTGATAGACAGCACCGACGGCCTCCTCGCCCGCCGCTTCCGGGTAAAGGAGCTCATCCCGTCCTTCGACGGCGGCCTCCTGGACAACATTGTGGACTACATGACCTACGTCCTCGCCCCCATCCTCCTGCTGTGGACCACCGGCTACCTGCCCAACGGCGCCTTCGGCGTGGTCCTGGCGACGCTTCCCATCCTCGCGTCGAGCTACCAGTTCTGCCGGGTGGACGCCAAGACCGGGGACGACGCCGAGACCGACCACTTCTTCCTGGGCTTCCCGAGCTACTGGAACGTGGCGGCGTTCTACGCCATCGTCTTCGACCTCGGTACCGGGATCGTGGGCGCGACACTGCTCATCTGCTCGATCCTGGTCTTCGTGCCCATCAGGTACGTCTACCCCTCGCGCACGATGGCTTTCCGCAAGATCACCTTGGCGCTCACGTCGCTCTGGCTCGTCTCCTACATCGTCATCCTCGTCCAGATGCCGAACCCCAGCCCCGTGCTCCTGGCCTTCTCGCTCCTCTACCTCGTCTACTACTTCGGCTTGAGCCTCCACGTCACCGGCAAGATGCTCAAGCCCCACCGCGTGGCGTAAAGAAGCCTGGAACCGGCCTTTAGCATCCTCAATCCCCGTGAACGGTGTCCTCACCCGACGCGGTAGAGCCCGAACGCCAAACCGCCTCGCTGATAGGCGGCCGTTGTCCACGCCGCAAAGAATTTCGCGCTTCCTCAGAGTAAATGGCGAGTTGCACTTCCGCTTTCACTTGGATAGCCAACAGTAGTTTGGAGCCTACCTAGAGGATTTGAAACATCATCGTCCAACAATTCACCCGCCTGTCTGCACCTCGTCTAGAGCTTACTTGTAAGGGATCGTAACTTTACCGCTCCGTCTGCCGAGCGAGATCCTGTACGAGTAGGCTGATTTACAGCCCTCCCAGAGGGGTAACTTTACCCTTGCTCCTGCACCAACGGCTATTAGAGGGAGGTAGCTTCGTGTCCAAAGAGGTTGCGGACAGGTTTGTCGAGGCCCTGTGGAAGCTCGAATAAGACCTGGACGCGGAGGCGCTAGTCGAGATCCACGCGGAGGACTGCGTCGTCGGCAACGTCGCGGTGCCAATGACCTTCAGCGGCCATGATGGCCTGCGCGAGTTCTGGACGAGCTACCGCAGCGCCTTCGACGAGATGAAAAGCGAATTCCGCACCGTCTTGGCGGACCAGGGCCACGCCGCCCTGGAGTGGACCACCGAGGGCACTTCGAGCCGCGGCACCGTCTCTTACGAAGGCGTGAGCATCCTGAAGATCGAGGGCGACAAGGTCAAACGTTTCATGGCCTACTTCGACCCGCGCAGCCTGGTCGAGCAGGTCGTGGAGTAGGGTTCGCTAAAGGAGCCCGATCCCGGAGACGGGCCAGAAGCGCAAGAACGCCTCGCCCTCCACGTTATCCAGGGGCAGGGGCCCGAAGGCGCGCGAATCGGCCGAGTTGTCCCGGTTGTCACCCATCACGAAGACCCCGTCCTCGGGCACGATTGTAGGGCCGTAGAACTCGGTCGACGGCGCTTCGTGGTTCAGGTACGGCTCGTCCTGTACCTCGCCGTTCACGAAGAGGAGACCGCCCTGTACGCGGATCTCGTCTCCCTCCACCCCGACCACGCGCTTGATGAGGGTCTGGTCCTCCCCGTCAACGCTCTCGAAGACGACGATGTCCCCCCTCTCGGGCTCGGCGAAGCGGTAGACGAACTTGTTCGCCAGAACCCTGTCGCCGATCTCCAGCGTAGGCACCATGCTCTCGGTGGGGATGGTGTAAGCCTCGACTACGAACGGCCTTACGAAGCCGAAGACCAGAGCGAAGGCGACGAGCATCGTGAGCAGCATCTCGGTGTACCAGCTCAACCTCTTCTTCCTCTGGCGCTCCCAGCGCAGCTCGCGTCGGCTCTTCGAGGCTTCGTCTCTTTGGAAGCTTTCCTCGGTCACCTAAAGGAGATCCACATGTGATGGCGGCCAGAAGGTCAAGAACGCCTCGCCCTCGACGTTCGAGATGGACACCGGCCCGAAGAAGCGTGAGTCGCGGGAGTTGCCCCGGTTGTCGCCCATTACGAAGACCGAGTCCTCTGGTACCGTCGTCGGGCCGAAGAAGCTACCGTCCGGGAACGCCTCGTTGACGTAGGGCTCCTCCTGCGGCTGGCCGTTCACGAAAAGCACGCCGTTCTGGACCGCAACTGTGTCCCCCGGCACCGCTACGACGCGCTTTATCAGGTCCTGCTCACTGCCCTCGATGCTCTCGAAGACTACGATGTCGCCTCGCTCGGGCTCGGCGAAGCGGTAGATAAACTTGTTGACGAAGACCCTGTCGCCGACCTCCAGCGTGGGCATCATGCTCTCCGAAGGGATGTAGAAAGCCTCGACGATAAAAGGTCTGACGAGGCCGAAGACCAAAGCGAAGGCGACGAGGAGTATGATCAGGAACTCGAGTAAGCTACCCCTCTCCTTGGATGAACGGCGCCACCGATGGTTCTTGGATTTCGTCCCCGTCTCGGAGCCTTTCTCGTAGAAGCGCTTCTCGGTCATCACCGCTTAGGATACCGCATGTAGGTGCACGAAGCTCTCAGTGCGAGGCCCCGGTCTCCCGCTGCCGATCTCCCCTCAGGCTGCGGTCGTCTTCGAGGTGTATGAGGACATCCGAGTTCGGCAGGTGGCGCCGGATCCTCTCCTCCAAACCGTCGGAGATCTTGTGCGCCTCCTCAAGGGTGGTCTGTGCCTTGAGCTGCAAATGGAAGTCTATGTGCCGTTGGGGGCCGCTCTTGCGTGCCCTGAGCTTGTGGAAGCCCCGAACCGCTTCTTCGCTTTTGATTTCGCCCTCGATCACGCGCTCTAGCACCTCGAGCTCCTCCCCCGGCAGGCTCTCGTCCAAAAGGACGCGAGTACTACCCGAGATCAATCGCAGCGCCGTCCACAAGATCGCAAGCCCTATCAGCGCCGCGATGATCGGATCTAGAACCGTCCAACCTGTCGCTAAAGCGGCGGCGAGCCCCGAGGCCACACCCGCAGCACTCCAGACGTCAGTGCGCAAGTTGTACCCCTCGGCCTCCAGAGCCCGAGAGTCCGTCTCGCGGGCCACCCGCAAGAGCCAGCCGGAGACGAACAGGTTTACGAACGCCGAGAGGGCCATCACCCCGATACCCAATCCCAGGAGCTCGAGCTCCGCGCCGTTCACGATGTTGTCGATAGCGCCGAAGATCACCCACCCGCCGACCCCGAGAAGTATCACGCCTTCGAAGACTCCTGCCAGGTTCTCGAAGCGTCCGTGCCCGTAGTTATGGGCCTCGTCCGGGGGCGAGACGGAGCCCCGGACGGCGACGAAGGCTACGATCGAGGCAACCAAGTCGGTCGCCGAGTGAACCGCCTCGGAGAGCACGCTCACCGAGCCCGTGACGATGCCCGCCAGAAGCTTCACGGCAAGCAGCAGAGCGTTAGAAGAGATCGAGAAAAGGACCGTGCGCGATCTCTTGTCCATACCGAAGGCTAGAGTATACCCACGGCTTCGCCCAAAGTACGCAAGGCGATCAACACCATAAATCCGGCGAAACCGACCCGGATCGTCCTCTCCGGCAGCCGGTCCCGCATTCGTACCCCGAGCCACGCCCCAACTATGGAGCCTACGACGAGTGGTGGCAGGCTCAAGAGATCCGAGAACCCCGTCGCGATGTACCCGGTGGAGGCCACAAGCCCGGTAAAGAGGATCACGGCCAGGCTCGTCGAGGCTGCCCTCTTCGTCGAGAGGCCGAGGCCCAGCACCATCAAGGGCACCATCACGACCCCTCCCCCGACGCCTACAAGCCCCGAGAGCGTCCCGATGCCAACCCCGGCCAAAAGGACCAGTGAAACCGGGATCTTGCGCCCGCCTTCGGGGGCACCGACGCCGCCGCGGGCCGTGGGGTAAGCCAGGGCCAGAAGCACCCCCGCGAAGACGACCCGCACCACCGAAGAGGGCGAGACGCTGCTTACAAAGACCCCGATCAGGGACGCCGGCGCGACCGACGCGGCGAAGATCGCCGCTGCCTGCCAGTCAACCGGGTCCTCACTCCGGGCATTCCGGATCGTCCCCGAGAGCGAGCTGAAGACGATGATCACGAAGCTCGCCGCGACGGCCTCTTTTATGTCCCACCCCGCCACGTAGACGAGCGTCGGCACGAAGACTATCCCGCCGCCCACTCCGGCGACTCCCGCGAGTACACCCCCAAGCGTTCCTAGGATCGCCAGGAACAGATGCTGCAGAACGTCCGTCATTAGCCTATTCTAGCCGAGGCGCGCCGGCGAAAGTATCCCGTGGATACCCCTAAAACCGGGAAGACCCGGACGAACGCCAGCGCAAGAAGAGATAGACGGCCCCGGCGAGAACCCCCAGGGTGACCGCATAGTCCAGATAGTGCAAGTAGTCTCCTATCATCTCCCAGTTCTCGCCGAGAAGGTAGCCGAGGTAGGTCAAGGCGAAGACCCAGGGCACGCACCCCAAGAACGTGTAGAAGGTAAACTTGGCTAAGTTCATCCGGGCGGTCCCGGCGGGGAAGGAGATGAACGTGCGCACCACGGGCAGGCAGCGCGAGATAAAGACCGTAAACTCGCCGTACTTGTCGAACCACTTCTCGGCAAGTATGAGGTGGTGCTGGCGCACCCCGACGTAGCGTCCGTAGTGAAACCACAGCTCTCGCCCACCCCAGAGCCCGATAAGATAGGCGATCCAGGAGCCGGCTAGGTTCCCCAAAACCCCGGCGGAGACCGCCCCGAAGAGGCCTATCCGTCCCTGGGAGACTAGGTAGCCGGCGAAGGGCGAGATCGCCTCCGAGGGGATCAGGATCCCCATGCTCTCCAAAAGCATCAGCCCGAAAACGGCGAAGAGCCCGTAGTCCCCGATGGTCTCCGTAACCCAGTCTATGAGCGGTTGCAGGATCGCTTCGAGCACCCGGGGAAAGTATCACCTCCAAAGGGAGGTTTCCAGCACCTTATCACACCGAATCTACTCCTGCGCGCACCGAGCGCCAGAGGAAGTAGGAGATTCCGACGGTGCTCACCCAGGCAAATGTACTGAAAAATTGGAAAAGTATCAGTATCATAAAGATTGTATGCTTATTTGCGGGGCTTTTGCAAATTTTAGAAACCTCCAGAAAACTATGGTGCTGCCTTCACGCGGCAGAGGTTGCTGGTTCGAACCCAGCATCGCCCACATACAGTAATAAAGGTGGCATCGGAACTCATCCGGGACCTTTATGCAGCAACGCGGACAGATCGGCAGGATCGATAGCCTATGGTTGACGTCAAGCCCCACCTTGGGACCAGCTGAACTCCGTGCCATCAGGAGCCCTGAATGGCATCTTAGCCGATATGATAGTTTGAGCCGTAGGTCCAGAGGCGTCGTGGGCTAGACGTTCTGAACCTCCGATACCTCAAGCGTGATCTGGAGTGCAGGTTCGACGACCACTCCGTAACCGTCTCTCAAGGTCATGGCTAACTGCCCGGTATCTGCTCCCTTTCGTTAAGAAGAAGCTTGGTCCTGTAGACTACGGATCGGGGCAGTGTGGATCAAGGGTGAAGCGATCGGTCCGTCGCCCTAGGATTACGGTGACAGCAGTAAGCGTTAGGTGCTCTCGTCCTCGGCCTCGAGATGAGTCGCATATGCCTTCAGGTAAGCCAGCGCGGTTTGCTCCCCCTTACCGAAGTGTCCCTCGTCTCCGGATAACCTTGAGTCAGAGGGTTTGTAAATCCACTCGTCAATGTCCTCGGCTCCTATTGAGCCGGGATGGTTTAGCTTCTTATTACGCAACTCGCTCAGCTCCACCGCGAGCTCAACGAACCTCTTCTCCACGCCCAACATACGCCCAGCAGTTTTGAGCTTTAGGTTCTGGAAGAACCTATCGGCGCGTTGCAGGTCGCGGTACGCCTCGCGCACGACGGCTACCTTCTTCTGCACGTCGTCTGTACCGCCTAACTCCTTGAGCTTCTCGGCGAGCTCGTGCACCACCGTCTGCTGCCGTACTCGCGTGGCCTCCTTGTTGCTCTTCCTCCAGTCCTTGGTCACCTCGTTCGCTACGGTTTCTAGGACCAGGAAGCAGTTGGACAGTACAGCTTTATGGATGGCTGGATCGGTCAAGGGCACGTCTCTCAGCAGCCAGGCTGCGCGTAGGTAACCGACTGCCCTGCCGAAGGTTTTGTTCTCTCTGGAGACCTGCAGCAGGGTCTTGACATACCACTCGTCGCCGACATTCAATGTCTCAGGATAAAAAACGCTGGCCACGCCAACCCCTGAGGGCACGTACTGATGGAGGTCAGAGCCGCTGGAGTCTAGTAGTTTCTCCGCCACCGTGGGCTGAAAAAGGTACCTCTGTTCGCCTACGGCGAGACTCAAAGCAGCGAGGTATTCGTCCGCCTCCTGGACGGCTTTAGTGGCGGCGAGTGGTGGGTTGGGCGCAACAACGGTTATGGCCAGCTCGTGCTTGCTCTCTGTGTAGTGTGTGAGCGGCAAAACCAAGCTGAAGGCACCCACGGGTCCGAACTCTTGCCGCAAGTTCTCCAGGGGATCCGCGCGAAGCCGCGCGGCCCGTTGCAGGTGAGCCTGGCGCTCGCCCTCAGTGATCCTCTTGATCCAACAAGAGTACCCGAACTTTACTGAGTTCTTGGGCAACCTCGGACCAACCACAAGTCCTCGAACCAGCCACCTGTTCGTCGGTTTCTCCTCCGGGAACATGTACAGATACTACTCGTAGGTCATCTGTCCTCCAACAGGGGCTGTTTGGGTCAAGCGCCCGACTGCATGCCAGGCACCCAGGTGTGAATATAGAATCATCTAACCTTGCTAACCGTGAGCCAAATCCTCTACCTAATCGAGCAGTATGGGTATTTGATCGTCTTCCTAGGTGTGCTACTAGAGAGTGCCGGGGTGCCGATCCCGGGCGAGACAATTCTCATAGCCTCCAGCGCACTAGCCCAGCAGGGACACCTAGACCTGGGAGACGTTATACTGTTCGGTATTCTCGGGGCCGTTTTAGGGGATCAGATCGGCTACTGGGTAGGCCGCGAAGGGGGGCGGCCATTTGTCCTGCACTGGGGACACTACATAAAGATCACCCCTGAGCGACTAGGACGGGCGGAACAGTTCTTCGCCCGACACGGGGGCAAGGCCGTCTTCCTGGCTCGCTTCGTCGCAGGCTTAAGGGTCTTTGGTGCCTTGGTCGCGGGCATAAGCCAGATGCGCTGGAGGACCTTCCTCTTTTACAATACCCTCGGTGGGGCCGTCTGGGCTACGATAGCAGCCCTAGTAGGGTACCTGCTCGGATGGAGCTTAGACCTCGTTGAGCGGTGGGTGGGACGTGCTTCTATCCTGCTGGGCATCCTGCTCGCCCTGGTGCTTGTCTTCTACCTCTCTTATCGCTGGGTCGCGAGCCATCAGTCGCTACTCGTAAAGGATCGGGACGCCGTCCTGTCTTACCCGCCGGTAGCTCGCTTGCTTACCCGCTACGATCGCCAGCTTAGTTGGCTCCGTCGACGTCTGACTCCCGGGGAATACCTGGGGCTTCACCTTACGCTCGGTCTTCTGGCGGCGGTCGGATGTCTGTGGCTCTTCGGCAGCGTAGCTGAGGACCTTCTCAACAACGATCCGCTCGTGCGCTTCGACCAAGTGGTGGCCACCACCTTGCATAATCTGGCGACGCCAGCTCTCACGACATTCTTTGTGGTCATCACATCTCTGGGCTCTCTCGAAACCATCGCCCTACTGGGTCTACTCGTCGCTATAATTTATGGCTTGCGGCAACGGTGGCTCTACGTCGCGACGTGGCTTGCGGTGTTAGCTGGAGGTGAAGTCCTCAACCAGATGCTCAAGGCCGTCTTTGCCCGCCCCAGGCCTTACTTCGTCGATCCGCTGCTGCCCGAGAGCGGCTACAGCTTCCCAAGCGGCCATGCGATGGAGTCGCTGGTCGTCTACGGGATGCTAGCCTACTTCGCCGTGCTCGCCCTATCTAACTGGAGGGCTCGCACGGCTGTGGTCTTTGGAACGGCGCTACTGGTGGTGCTGATCGGTTTCAGCCGGATGTACCTAGGGGTTCACTACTTCAGTGACGTGGTCGCGGGCTTCGCAGCGGGCGGGGTATGGCTGAGTGCCTGTATCACAGCGATAGGATCCATTCGCCGAGGTCGCCATCGGACCAAGATCGCCAGTAATACCGATCCCCACCATTAGAGAGCTAATGTTTGTTCGTTCTACCGTGGGTAACGCCCATCCACATCAGCAACCTGCGGAACCTGCAGAGCCAAGCGAAGGCCTCTCCACTGTCCAGCGCTCCTACAGCAGATTGCCCTGTTATTGACCCACCAGCGACTGATCTCTTTGGGTAGCAATTCTTTCAAGAGCATAGAGGGATTCTACTCCGGGGTAGCCGCGGCGGGCCGCGTATAATCCTTCTAGCGGAGGAAGAGCCACAAGGAGGTCCCCTTGCAGAACGCGGAGATCGTGCGGGCTTTAGAGACGATCGCGACGCTCATGGAGATCAACGACGAATCCTACTACCGCATCTTGGGCTATCGGCGCGCCGCCGAGTCAGTGGCCTCTTTGGGCCGTCCGGCGCGCGAGGTAGAGGACCTCGAGAGCCTGCCCCACGTCGGGGGGACCACGGCCGCGACGATTCGGGACCTCGCCGAGGACCGCACCCCCCAGATCCTCGCGGATCTTCTCAAAGAGGTGCCCTCCGGCCTCGTCGAGGTCACCCGCCTGCCGGGCGTCGGCCCGCGCACCGCGGGTCGCCTGTGGCGGGAGCTCGGGATCACCAGCGTCGGGGAGGTCGCCAGGCTCGAAGAAGGTGATTTGGCCACCCTCAAAGGCTTCGGCAAGAAGAGCGAGGAGCGGATCTTGAGGGCCGCCCGCACATACAACTCCCAGGAACGCCGGATGCTCCTGGACGAGGCCACCGCCCTCGCGGAGCACATCCTCTCCTTCGTTCGCTCCCACCCGGCCTGCGAGGAGGCAGAAGTGGCAGGCTCTCTACGCCGTCAAAAAGAGACTATAGGCGACCTCGACCTTGTCGCCGCGAGCAGGGACCAGAAAGCCCTGGCCAACGACTTCGCAGAGGCGCCGTTCGTGGATGAGGTTTTGGCCCATGGCTCGACGAAGGTCTTCATAATGTGCGGCGGGGTGGAAGTAGACTTGAGGATCGTGGCGCCGGAGGCGTTTGGCTCGCTCCTTCACCACTTCACTGGGGGCCAGGCCCACAACATCGCCCTGCGGGAGCGGGCCGTCAAGATGGACTTGAACATCTCCGAGTACGGCCTGGCGAAGGCCGGGACCGGAGAATACGAGCCGGTGGCGACGGAGGAGGAGCTCTACGCGAGGCTCGGCCTCCCGTACATCCCTCCGGAGCTCAGGGAGGACACGGGCGAGATCTCCGCCGCCGAAAATGGGGAGCTGCCGGACCTGATCGAGGTCTCCGACGTTCGGGGAGACCTGCACGTCCACACGAACTACTCCGACGGGAGGGGGACCATCGAGAGCATGGCCGAGGCGGCGATCGAGCTCGGTTACGAGTATCTCGTCTTCTGCGACCATTCGCAGAGCCTCAAGGTGGCAAACGGCCTCTCGCCCAACAGCCTGAAGAATAAGCTAAAGGCCGTGCGCGCGGCAGACGAGAAGTACCCGGAGATACGCCTCCTCTGCGGCACGGAGGTGGACATCCTCAAAGACGGCACGCTGGACTACAAGGACGACCTGCTCGCCGAGCTCGATTTCGTCGTGGCGTCCGTCCACACCTCGTTCAGGATCGGCGAAGAGGCGCAGACGGAGCGGATGATCCGGGCAATGAACAACCCTTACGTTCGCGCCATCGCCCACCCCACCGGGCGCCTCCTCAACCGCCGCGACCCCTACGAGGTGGACGTCTTGCGCCTCATACGAGAGGCCGTCGCGACGAACACGGCGCTGGAGCTCAACTCGTACGTAGACCGCCTCGACCTCTCCGTCCCCTACGTGCGAGAAGCGATAAACGCCGGTGTGAGGATCACGATAGACACCGATGCCCACGACGAGACGGCTTTGAGCTTCGCGAAGTTCGGGGTCTCCCAGGCCCGGCGAGCGTGGGTCGAGAAGGGAAGCGTCGTCAACTGCCTGCCCCTCGAAGAGTTCGAGGGGTACCTGAAGAGAGGGAAGTAGCCCGAAGGAGCACGTCCCTTGGAAGACCCTTTCTACGGGTTCGCCGATAGCTACCTCTCGAAAGTCGGGACGCTCCGCGCGGTAGTCTGCCACTCCTTAGTCGCCCGGCAGCCCAGCGCACACTTGCCCCAACCTCCGGCCCGAATCGCCGATATTGGCGGCGGGGCGGGTCATCAAGCCATACCGCTTGCCCGGGAGGGCTACGAGGTCACGCTGCTCGACCCTCCCCGAGCGATGCTCCGGAGGCCAGCAGGATCCTTGAATCAGAGGAAGAGAGCACGCAAAGGCGGGTACGCCTGGTCGAGGGCGCGGGCGAACGAGCCCGTGAGATCCTCGGTGGATTCCCGTTCGATGCGGTGCTGTGCCACGGCGTGCTGCAGTACCTCGAGGACCCGTACCCCCTGATCCAGAGCCTCGCTTCCGTGGCCCGCCCGGGCGCCGTGATCTCTGCTCGCCAAGAACACCAACGCTATGGCCGTGCGTCCCGCCCTCGAAGGGCGCTACGAGGACGCTTTGGCCGCGCTCGACGCGGACCAGGCCCTGGGTCGCCTGGGTGCGGTGACCCGAGGAGACACGGTCGCGGATTTACACGGGTTGTTCGAGAAGGCCGGCGCTGAGCCCGTACGGTGGTATGGGTTCGGGTATTCACCGAGGATCTCGGCGACCGCCCGCCCGACGCTAGCTTGCCAGACGTCTTGCGGTTGGAGGAGAAAGCCGGTCGGAGAGACCCTTACAGATGCGTGGCACGCCTGATCCACCTGTTCGGAACAAAGGCCTCTTTGCTGACCACCGTAAGCTACTAGAGAGCCTCCTCTTCGGTCTTCACTTCCCCTATGGCCTCCTCGTAACGACGCTCGGCCTCCCTTTCCTCCCTGCGCCGCTCCTCGAGCGCCTTGTTCGAGCGGTGACCGTCTCCTGTCCCCAAAAATGGGCGGAACATGTCTAGGGGGACGGGGAGGATGATGGTGGAGTTGTTCTCGGAGGAGATCTCGTTCAGCGTCTGAAAAAGCCTAAGCTGCAATGCGGTCGGGCTCTCCAGTCGGTCCGCCGCCTGCCTGAGCCTCTGAGACGCCTGGTACTCCCCCTC
>Ga0126307_10000680_pt1 | contig 22191 bp, 25 predicted proteins | sample Plot28_FD_89955 | JGI IMG/M metagenome (GOLD analysis project Ga0126307, IMG submission 89955) | Serpentine soil microbial communities from UC McLaughlin Reserve, CA, USA - Plot28 | ecosystem: Environmental > Terrestrial > Soil > Grasslands | place: USA: UC McLaughlin Reserve, Lake County... | reverse complement strand
TCAACGACGGGGCCACATGGGCCGGGGCCTCAGCTCCGACTTACCTGAGGTGGCTCCGCGAAGGTCCGAGTTACCGGGGACGCGGTGCGCCGAGAATATGTGTTGGCGCTTCAGGCGTAATTTACTATCGGACATCTTACAGACCTTTTGCCGGATTTGTCAAGGGCAATATTAATGGTTCAACCGTCTAGGCACTACATCTAGTGGTGTGTGAGGTGAATGGGAGCCTGAAGAGACTCCTGCCCTTCTCACCCTTACCGCTGAGCCACCCTCAGCGGGTGAAGTGATGGGTTAGGTCAGGCCCCTTCACCAGTTAGGGGCACGCCACCGTGGAGGGCGTCCATCCCCAGGCTCGTGATTCGAGACGCTTAGGAGCCATTCTGTGGCCTCTCAGGGGTCCAGGTAGCTCGCCCCATCTGCGCTTGGACCGGAGACGATCTCGCCCGCCCCTAGCCCAGTATCGCCTTACCGCATGTCGTAGTGCCAGGCCTCCCAGCTGTAGCGCTGGATGAAGCCGAATCGGCGCGCCTTTGCGGCGAGCCAGCCGTAGGCCGGGGACGGGCCGAGGTCGAGCTCGGTCGCACAGCGATGCAGGGAGTGGCCGGGCGGTGCGACCCAGCGCGGGTCCGGGTGCCGCGCGAAGAGCTCCGCCTGCTCGGCGTCCGAGCGGAACCCGGAGACCACCACGAGCTCGAGCCCGGCGCGCCTCGCAGCCGCGCTCATCCGGTCGTAGGCCGCGGCGACGTCGGGCCTCATCCCCTCGCCGTCCCGGTAGACGAGCGGGCCCGAATACCCGCCCCCCTCCGCCATCTCGGGCATGCCGGTCCAGGAGCTCACCGGAGCCGAGGCCTCGGCGACCGCGTTTGCAACCACGCGGATCGGCCTGTGATCGGCGAGGCGCTCGCCGCCGGGCAGCTGCGCAGGATCGACCTCGCCGGCGACCGTCGCGCGGACGCGCAGCGGTGGGTACGCGGCGGCGTCGGGAAATTCGATCCGCAGGCGGGCGGGATCGACGCGGTTGCGGCGTGCCGCATCGAGGGCGGCGAGGCGGGCCCGGGCGAGGTACTGTCCGCGGGACAGATGCCGCGGGTTGGCGGCGCCGCTCGGCAACGTTTCGGGAGACAGCAGTCTCGGCACGTCATCGCGCATGCTGCGTGCCGCCGAGAGCGCCGCGAGGTCCGCCGCGCTCTGCACGCGCCACCGGCCGGTCGCCGCTCCTCCGATCGCGGCCAGCGCCATCGCGGCCAGGATCAGGATCAGCCCGGCGCCGAGGAGGGCGGGCAGCGCCTGTCCCCGCCTGGCCGCCGGAGGATCGACCCGCTCGCGGCGTGTGCTCCCAAGCCCGAGCAAGCGCCTCGCGATCCGGCGCGCGGAGTCCGAGTGCGGACCACCGGGCCGCGAACCGGCGAGCGCCCGGCGGGCGGCGAGCGGTCCGGGAGCCCGTGTCGCGATCCGGACCGGGACCCCGCGCCGCTCGAGCTCCCCGACCGCCAGGGCGGCCAGCGAGCACTCGCCCGGCAGCGAGGCCAGCAGGCAGGCGCCGGCGATCGGCAAAGTGGATTCGAGCACCGGCACCCAGAGCGCCCCGGGCAGGTGGACGACGACCAGCTCCGCGTCGGCGCGGTGTGCGGCCGCGATCGACTCGAGCGCCGTGGCGGAGTCGGGCAGCGGCAGGTGGCAGAGATGGCCGCGCGCGGAACCGCGCAGGCCCACCCGCGCAATCGCCTCCTCGATCCGGCGGGCCCTGGCCGCGGCGAGCAGGGTCGGGCTGCGTCGCCGCGCCCCCTCCCCCGCCTCGACCAGCAGTGTCCCGGCCCCGGTCAACACGGCGGCCTCCACCGCGACTGTGGCCGCCAACCCCAGGCTGGAGCTCAGATCCGTGCCGCTGACCACGATCGCCGGCGTCATCGGCCCGCGCCGCTCGGTTGCCGGGCCCAAGCCTCGGAGCTGACGGTGAGCGCGTCCGCGAGCGCGGTGAGCGGGGCGGGCGACCGCAGCTCCACCCGGACGCGGCCGTCCGCTGCGCTCACCCGCGACCTTCCGCGGGCCCAGCCTGGAAGCGCTTCCCGGGCCGCGTCCCGGGCATTCCGACCGGCGGCGCCGGCCAGCGCGCCGGCCTCCGCCGCCCCGTCGGCGATGGTCAGTGAGTAGCCGACCAGCAGAAGCTGGAGGGCGAGCGCCGCGGCGAGGGCGAGCGTCGGCAGCGCGGCCAGCAGCTCGACCGAGGCCTGCCCGGAGGCCCGCGATCTCTCAGCCAGCGGACGCATCGAGAGTCGAGGAGGCGGTGACCGAAGGCAGCGCGACCCCGGGGACGAGCGGCGGGATCCTGACCCTGACGCGGACGCCGTCATCGGAGCGAACCACCGCGCCACGCCGGAGCGGCCCCGGGAGGGCGCGGCGGGCGGCGGCCTCCGCGTCGCCGCCGACGTGCTCGGCCCTCGCTCCCGCTCGCGCCGCCACGCCCGCCGACCAGAGCGCCCAGCCCGCAGCGAGCGCCTGCCCGGCGAGGATCAGGGAGACCGCGAGGGCCGGCAGAACGGCGACGAACTCGACCGATGCCTGTCCGCGGCCCCAATCCGTTCTCTGCGGCGCCATGCCGCCGAAGCTAGGAACGGCGAGGCGACGCGATGCGCGAACGCAGCTACGAGAGCGATACGAATCGGCGCTGAATCAGCGTCAGTAGGTGCTGGCGTTCCGCCAGATCGTGAAGATCGCCGCCACGCAGGCCGCCATCAGCCCGATCCAGAGCAAGAGTCCGCCGGTCCAGGAGTGGAACTCGTCATAGGCGACGATCAGCAGCGCGATGCCCCCCACCGCTCCGAACAATCCCGCCTTCTGCGCATCCGTGAGCGTCGCGAGCGTGAGCTGCTGCTCCCGGTAGAGCCGGTAGACGAACCACGCGATCGCGGCAAGGAAGATCAGCGTCAGCGCAGTCATCACGGTGTCCGCCGCCGCCCCACCGCCGGGCAGGAAGTCGACCACCGCCGCCAGCGCGAGGATGATCCCGACGTTCCGGAGCGTCTGCAGCACTCCGGCGATTCTAGGTCAGCGCCGCCGGCTCCAGATGTGAAGCATTTGTGCAGGACTTTTTTTGGAATTTGCGCGGAGCCGCCGCGCGCAAATTGCGATTCGAGGAGTTCGTCGTTAGCGTCTCGTCACGTGACCGAAGTCTCGACCCGGCCCGAGCCCAGCGCCAGCCCGGAGCTGGCCACCGCGGCTCTGCGCTTCGCCCGCCGCGTCCACCTCGGCCAGCATCGAAAGCAGACCGGCGAGCAGTTCGTCCAGCATCCGATCGCCGTCGCGGACCTGCTCCTCGATTCCGGATACGACGGCGCGCTGATCACGGCCGCTTACCTGCACGACGTCGTCGAGAAGACGCACGTCGAGCTCGATGAGATCCGCGAGCGGTTCGGGCCGCAGGTCGCCGGCCTGGTCGACGACCTGAGTGAGGACCCGGCCATCGAGGTCTACGGGGCTCGCAAGCGCGCCCTGCGGCGGGGGATCCTCGAGGCCGGTGGCGGCTCGGTGATCGTCTACGCGGCCGACCGTGTGGCGAACATGCGCGACTGGCGCAAGGTCCCCCCTGCTGACCGGCCCGCCTGCGGCGAGCGGCTCGGGACCAGCCTCGACGAGCGGCTCGAGCTCTGGCGGGAGGACCTCGAGGCACTCCATGAGCTGGATCCGGACACGCCGTTCCTGGAGGAGATGGAGTCCGAGCTCGAGGGACTGCGCTCCGAAGCGCTGAGCTGAGCCGGAATCTCAGCCTGGCGGTCTGCGCGGCGGCAGCTTCGCCCGCCGGACGATCGGTGCGGCGAACCAGAAACCCGCGAAGGCGAGCGCCATCACGATCGTGCTGACGATCGCGGTCGTCGCCCCGAAGAGGAAGCTGCTGATCAGGCCGATCGCCCCGCACATCGAGACCGCCAGCAGGGACATCCCAACCAGCGCGAGATTGTTGGAGATCGTCACCAGGTACTCCTTCTGCTGGCGGCGGAAGAGGATCCGATGGCCGACGGTGGGTGCAACGAGGAGCACCGTGGCGAGCGCGACGGCGATCAGCACGCCGTAGTAGAGCTTCTCCTCGAAAGGGGTCAGGTCGCTGAAGCGGTTGGTGAACGGGACGGTGAGCAGGAAGGCGAACAACACCTGGACCCCGGGCAGTGCGACCCGCAGCTCCTGGAGCAGGTCCGAGAGGTTGCGGTCCGCCCGCTCCTCCTCGCTCTCGGCGCGTCCGCTCTCCTGGATCCGGGACGTGTCTGAGCTGCTGGGTTCGTCGGCCACCGGGGATTACTTCTGCGTCATCACGACGATGCCGAGCACGATCGCCGCGGTCACCACCGCGAATGCGATCACGGCCAGGCCGCCGGCGGCGGCGGCCGCCACCGGCCGCTCGTTGCGCACCATGTCGGCGGAACGGCTCACGCCGAAGACGAGGATCGCGAAGACCGTGGTGACCCCGATGCCGGCGACAAGTGACGCCACCACCGTGTCGAACAGCTCCTTCGTCTCTACGACCGTCGCCAACCGATCCTCCTACGCCGGAAGCGGTCCCTGCCGCAGGCGCCGCGCGAACGCAAGCCCGGTCGCGGCGATTCCGAACAGAGCGATGATCACCGGGCCGGCCGCGCCGTCTCCGAACAGCTGGCTGAACCCATAGGTCGCGCCGCCGATCAAGGCCGCCGCGGGGAGCGTGAGCAGCCAGGCGACGACGATGTTGCCGGCGACGCCCCAGCGCACGGCGGACACCTTCTTGCCCGCCCCTGCGCCCATCACGCCTCCGCTGATCACCTGCGTGGTGGAAAGCGGAAAGCCGTAGTGAGAGGAGGCGAGGATCACGGCGGCGCCGGCGCCCTGGGCGGAGAACCCCTGTGCGGCATCCATCTTGATGATTCTCGTGCCCATCGTGCGAATGATCCGCCAGCCGCCGAAGTAGGTGCCGAGCGAGATCGCCGTTGCCGCGGAGATCACCACCCAGGTCGGGACATCCGAGTCCGACGAGAGGTTGCCGTTGGCGATCAGCGCGAGCGTGATCACGCCCATCGTCTTCTGGGCGTCATTCGTCCCGTGCGCCAGGGCGAGTACGCCGCCCGAAACCACCTGCCCGAGCCTGAAGCCGCGGTTCACCGGACCGGGCCGCTCCCTGCCGACGATGCCATAGACGATGTTGATCGCGACCACTCCGATGATGAACGCGACGATCGGCGCCACGACGGCCGGGATCAGCACCTTGCCCAGCACCCCGTCGCCGAGGATGGCATCCGCCCCGGCGGCCGCGAATGCCGAGCCCACCACACCCCCGATCAGAGCGTGCGAGGAGCTCGACGGCAGTCCGAAGTACCAGGTGGCGAGGTTCCAGGCGATCGCTCCGATCAGGCCTGCGAAGACAACTGTCGGCGTGATCACGTCCGCGTCGACGACGTCCTTCGCAACGGTCGCGGCCACGGCCAATGAGATGAAGGCTCCGACGAAGTTGAAGATCGCCGCGTAGCCGACGGCGATTCGCGGCGGCATCGCGTGCGTGGAGATCGAGGTCGCCACCACGTTCGCCGTGTCGTGAAAGCCGTTGGTGAAGTCGAAGAGGAGCGCCGTCGCGACGACGATGACGATGATGACGTCGTCGCTCACGCGTTCTTGACGACGATGCCCTCGACGACCGAGGCCGAGGTCTCCGTGGCATCGATCGCCCGCTCAAGTCTCAGGAAGATGTCGCGCCAGCGGATCACGACCATCGGGTCGATCCGGTCCGCGAACAGCGAGGCCACGGCGTCGCGGTAGATCCGGTCACCGTCGTTCTCGAGGCGGTGGATCTCGATCCAGTAGTGGTCGAGATCCTTGAAGTCCCGCAGGTGCTGAAGCAGGCCGTAGAGCTGCTCGCAGCACTTGACCAGGACCTCGGCCAGCGCCTGAGACTGGTCCATGGGGGCCTCGATGCTGTACAGCCCCATGAAGTCCGCGACCTCCTCGATGTAGTCGACGATGTCGTCGAGCTGCGTGGCGAGGGCGTAGATGTCCTCGCGGTCGATCGGCGTGACGAAGGTCGTGTTGAGGCGCCGGATGATGTCGTGGGTGATCCGGTCGCCCTCCTGCTCGGCCTTGAGGATGTCGGTCGCCAGGCCGCCCTCGTCCGGCCAGCGCTCGAGCAGGTCGCGCAGCAGCTTCGCCGTCCGGAGCGTGTTCTGGCCTCCCTCGGCGAAGAGATCGAAGAAGACGCGGTCCTTGGGAACGAGTGAGAACCGGGCCACGGGTGGGTGAACCTAGCAGGAGGCTCAGAGGCCGGGCGAGCTACCTCAGAGGGTCTGCTGAGCGACCTCCTTGGCGCGCTCGGCGTGATACTCGAGCAGCTCGGCCTGGAGGTTGCGCGGGGAGTCGCCGTCGGTCGCCACACGCGACCAGACGCCATCGCTGCCAAGCTCCCAGGAGTTGGTGTCGTCGGCGAAGGCCCGGTCGAGGACGTCGACGAGCTGTTCGCGGTTCGCCTCGTCCTCGACGGGCGAGAGCAGCTCGACCCGGTTGTAGAGGTTGCGCGGCATCAGGTCGGCGGAGCCGATGAAGATCCGGGTCTCCTCCGGACGCTCGAACGAGTAGATGCGCGAGTGCTCCAGGAACCGGCCGACGATCGAGACGACGCGGATGTTCTCCGACACCCCGGGCACACCGGGCCGCAGGGCGCAGATCCCGCGCACGTTGAGATCGACCTCGACCCCCGCCTGGGAGGCGCGATAGAGCGCCTGGATGCAGGGCGCGTCGAGCAGAGAGTTCATCTTCATCCGGATGCGGGCGGGCCTCTCCGGCGAGTGGGCCTCGATGGCGCGGTCGATCTCGCCCACGATGCCCTCCTTGAGGTTGAACGGCGCGACCAGGACCTTGCGATATCCGCTCGGACGCGCGTAGCCGGTCAGGTAGTTGAACATCTCGGCGATGTCGTCGCCGATCTCCGTATCCGCGGTGAAGAGGCCGAAGTCCGTGTAGATCCGCGCGGTCTTGGGGTTGTAGTTGCCGGTCCCGATATGGACGTAGTTGCGGACCCCGTCACCCTCCCGCCGGGCGACGAGGACGCACTTGACGTGGGTCTTCAGGCCAGGGATGCCGTAGACGACGTGCACGCCCGCCTCCTCCAGCGCCCTCGCCCACCGGATGTTGGCGCTCTCGTCGAAGCGAGCCTTCAGCTCCACCAGGCAGACCGCCTGCTTCCCTCGCTCCGAGGCCTCGATCAGAGCCGGCACCAAGGGCGAGTCGGCGCTCGTCCGGTAGACCGTCTGCTTGATCGCCAGGACGTTCGGGTCGTCGACCGCCTTGCGGACGAAGCGCTCGACCGATCCCGCAAAGGAGTCGTAGGGGTGATGGACGAGGATGTCGCTCGACCGCATCGCGGAGAAGACGTCCATCTCCCGGTGGGTCCGGCTGCCCTGCTGGAACTGTGGCGGGGTGACTCCCTGCCACGTCGGGTAGCGGAGCTCGCGGAAGCCCTCGACGGAGTAGACGTCGCTCAGGTCGTCGAGGCCGATCAGGCCGGGGGTCTCGAAGACCTGCTGGGCGTCGATGTTCATCGCCTCGACGAGCTGGTCGAGCAGCCTCGGCTCCATGTCGGGTGAGATCTCGAGTCGCACGACCTCGCCGAAGCGGCGGCGGCGGACCTCCTCCTCGACCGCGAGCAGCAGGTCGTCGGCCTCGTCCGAGACGTCGTAGTCGGTATCGCGGGTGACCCGGAAGAGGGAGTGATGGACGATCTCCATGCCCGGGAAGAGGTCGTCGAGGTTTGCGGCGATCACCTCCTCCAGCGGGACGAAGGTGAGTCCGTCCTCGCCGATCGACAGGAAGCGGCGCAGCAGCTCCTTCGGCACCTTGACGCGCGCCGCCACCTCCTCGCCCTTCTCCGGATTTCTCAGCAGGACGCCGAGGCTGAGCGACATGTTCGAGATGTAGGGGAACGGCCGCCCCCGGCCGAGCACGAGCGGAGTGAGCGCGGGAAACACCTGGCTGGTGAACAGATGCTCCACCTGCTCGCGCTCCGAGGGGTCGGCAGCGGACAGGGAGATGATGCGGATCCCGTGTTCTGCGAGCGCGGGCTGAATCTCGTCCTCGAAGCAGCGGTTGAGCCGCTCCCGGAGCTCGATCGTGCGCTGGCGGATCAGCCCGATGACATCGGCGGGCGCCATCGCATCGGCACCGCGAGAGTCGATCTTCTGCTCGAGCTTCTCGCGCAGCCCAGCGACTCTCACCATGAAGAACTCATCGAGGTTGTCCTCGTAGATCGCGGAGAAGTTGACCCTCTCGAGCAGCGGGACGCGAGGGTCCTCGGCGAGCTGCAGCACCCGGTCGTTGAAGTCGAGCCAGGAGAGCTCGCGGTTGAAATAGAGAGAGGGGTCGGAGAGGTCCGGCTCAGATGCACTCGTCTGAACCACCTCGGGTACGAGTGCCGCTCCTCCTCCACCGGCCACAGCCGGCCCGCTCGATTCCGTCGTCCGCTGGGCTAGCTCGTCAGCCACTCCACCATGTTAGGGGCGGTCCCTAAGCCGCTCTGACGAGCTTGATGCGGGGCTCATCGGCCGGGTGGGTGACGCGGTCGTAGCCGTCGGCGAGCTCCATCATCGACGCCTCCCAGGTCCGGGAGAAGGCCGCCTCTCGCCCCTGACGGCCCAACTTCGCTCGCCACGCGGGCGAGTCTGCGAGCTGAAGCAGCGCCGCCGCCAGCATGGCCGGGTCCGGGTCGCAGAGCCGGCCGGTCTCACCATCGGCCACGATCGAGGACGGTCCACCCTCATCGACCGCCACGACCGGCAGCCCGCTCGCGCCCGCCTCGACGAGGACCTGCCCGAAGGTGTCCGTGCGGCTGCAGAATAGGAAGACGTCTGCGCTCGCGTAGGCGCGGGCCAGGGCATCGCCCTCGAGCCAGCCGAGGAAGGTTGCGTGCTCTCCGAGGCGCTCGTGCAGCCACTCCGCCTCCGGCCCGCCGCCCGCCAGCAGGAGGTGGAGCCTCGGATCGCCTTGCCGGGCGCGCAGGAACGAATCCGCCAGCAGGCCGATGCCCTTCTCCCTGGTCAGTCTGCCCGCGTAGAGGACCCGGACCTCACCGGGGTAGCGATCGGGATCCCGCAGAGCCGGGTCGAATCTCGAGGTGTCCACGCCGCGCTCCCAGCGGCCGATCTGGGCGCGCTCGATACCGAGCGCGAGCAGCGACTCGTCCGCCGCGGGGCTCGGCGAGAGCACCCGCGCGCATTGGCGGTAGAGCAGGGAGAGGCCGAGGTTGGCCCACACGGTGAGCTCCGGCGAGGAGGTGCGCAGGCCCGCGTAGGCGCCGAAGTCGGTGTGCCAGCTCCCGATCGCCGGCAGCTCCATCATGCGGGCGACCAGCGCCGCGATCGCGTTGGACGGCCCTGGTGAGGTCAGGTGAACGGCGTCGAAGCTGCCGTCCGCGAGCACCTCGACCACCGCGGGCAGACTGGGCACGCCGAGCCGTAGCCCCGCGTAGAAGGGGACCTCGGCCTCCACGACCGCCGGGAGCCGGCGATCTACGTTTCGGTCCGTCCCGATCACCTCGACCTCATAGCCGGGCACTCCGAGCTCGCGTATTCGCTCGATCGTGTGGCTGACACCGTGCACCGCCTCGATCCCGTCGGCGATCAGGGCAATCCGCTTCGGGCCGTCCCACGTAGTGAGCTTGGCCTTCTCCCTCCCCAGGAACGCGGCCGCGGGCGCGTAGGGAACGGCCGGGATCGCCGCCCGGAGGAGATCGCGGCCGGTCTCCATCGCGCGGCCGGCGAGCTCGGGCGGCTCACCACCGATCCCCAGGCGCTCGACCGCGCCGTCCACCGTCGCCCTCAGCCTGCGCTCGTGTACTCGGCGAGCCCGGCGAGCCAAATCGGCGTGGCTGAAGCCGTCCGCCTGCATGCGCTCGATCAGCGCGCGCCCCGGTTCCAGCCCGACGGCGTCGACGAAGGCAGCCAAGAGAACCCGGCCGTCGTCCGGCCCGAGGTCCCCCGCGACCTCGCCGTGCCTCGCGTCCCCTTCCCGCATGACGCGCTCGGCGATTTCGAGAACCGCGTCGGGCCGGACGTCCGCGGCGGACGCCGTCTCCCCGCTCAACAGCAGGGTCCGCGTGGCGAGCGCAAGCGCGGCATGCGCCCACTTGGCGGCGCTCCCCTGGTCGCCTCGGGCCTCAGCGCGCCCCTCGCGGAGGTGACGGAGAAACTCTTCCGGCGTGGCGGCGGGAGCCGTCTCGGTGAAGGTCCGCCCGATGTCCACGCCGGCGTGGTCATCGGACCCGCCGGTGCCGGTTCCACCATGGGTCTCGATGTAGGTCGCGGCCGGCATGTTGAGCTCGCGCGCGCGGGAGCCGTTGCGGGTCTCCCAGACCGGGAACAGCTGCGCGAGCTGTCTGCGATGCGCCGGCGTCAGCGGCGCCTCGACCGCGTAGAAGGGATGGGCGAGGGAGCAGGCGATCTCGTGTGAGTGCAGGTACTCGGCGCAGGACTCGAGGTCGCGGCTCCGCTCCTGGAGCCGGGCGTGATCGTCCGGGGTGATGCCGAAGCAGAGGACGTGGACTGCCTGCGGCTCGCCCCAGAACCAGGCCGTCAGCTCCTCGGAGATGAAGACCTCATCGCGATCGGCGATCTCCAGGCATCCGTCGATCGTGTCGTGATCTGTGATCGTCACGAAGTCCATCTCGCGCCGCGTGGCGAGCTCGTAGACCTCCTCCGGCGGCGTGGCGCATTCGGGCAGGCCGAGACTTCGTTGCACGCCGAGCTTGGAGACCTCGGACGCGCTGGAGTGGCAATGCAGATCTACCCGGCTGGTAGATAGTGGGCTCATCTGACCCCCGTTTCGTTCTCTTTGTCGGGGTCAGGGTGCCGATTTGCAGGGAGAATCTGGTTACCGGTTCGTGTCCGGCGCGTGAAGAGGTCGTGAAGACCGCTCCGCCGCCCGCTCCCTGTCGAGCCGTGCCTGCTCCGCCTGCGCCTCGGCCTGCCGCGCGGCGCGCTCCGCCGCCTCGGCCCGCCGTCGCGCCCGCTCGGCCGCCTTCGCCGCCCGGCGCGCGTCGCGGGCACGCTGCAGGTGACCGTCTACGGCGCGCTGCAGCCTCACCCACGTTCCCGTCTGCTCATGGCGGCGCCAGAAGTCGACGAAGCGATCCTCGAGCAACTCCCGGCGAGCCTCGAGGTAGACCGCCAGGACGTCGAGGCCGCGGTAGGCCGTCCGGTGCGGGGCGCGTGCGGCAAGCCTGGGATCGAGGTCCGGTGCCCGGCCGGCCTTCGCCCTGACCGCGGAGGCGTCGCGCTGCTGCAGCCGTTTGGCGTGCTCGCGAACGCGCGGCAGCATGACGTCGCAGTCGTGGATCTCGCCGAGGATGTCCTGCAGGTCGCGAGCCCGCCGCCGGGCGGTGTCCGCGGGCCTGCCGAAGACGAAGCCGGTCCCCTCCAGTGCATAGCGCAGCCTTTTGGCGGCGATTCGCATGTCGTGCTGGGACTTCGTCTTGCCCGCGAGCGCACGCGGCGCGAAGGCCGTCATCTCGTCGAGCCGCACCTGGACTATCCGGGCGGCGTTCTCGCCCAATGAGCGGGCGGGGTCGAGCTTCTTGACCGGACGCGCCTTCACGCCGCCTCACTCCTCGCGCTGGCAACGAGCTCGTCCAGGCTCTCCCGTAAGGCGGCGAGATGCGGCCCCTCAACCAGCGGGGACAGCTGCCGGTTCGCATCGTCCTGCTCCCGCCTCAGCTGCTCGATCAGGGACAAGATCCCGCGGCGGTCCGGAGCGGGCATCTGGTCGTTGAAGCCCCGGAGAGTCGCAAGCGCGACATCGCGATCCCGCCGCTCGCCGAGTGCGTCGGCAAGCCGCTTCACCTCGCCGAGCGCCTCGCGATGTGCGTTGGCGGGGAAGCAGGGCTCGCAGATCTCGAGCGCCGCGCGCAGCCGACGCGTCGCGACCCGCATGTCGTGGACCCTCTCGATCTCACCCGTGTCGAGGACACCCTGGGCGTGCTCGGTGAGCTCGGCGGCCCGGACCGAGACGATCCGCGCGGCGGCGTCCGCATAGGGCTGCTCAGCCGAGAGGTCGGGGATGGGCTTGGCCTTGGCCACGGACGCGGCGGACACGCTATCGCCGCCCGATCCGTAGTCCAAATCGGGCGATGAGTTTCGACGTTCCCTACGGTCTTATTGCTCACACCATGGAAGGCAGGATGAGCACGCAGAGCACTCTCGCGATCGAGGCGACCGGGTTGCAGAAGTCCTTCGGGGACACCCGGGCGGTCTGCGGCGTGGACCTCGCCGTCCGCCGAGGCAGCGTCTACGGGATACTCGGCCCGAACGGCGCCGGGAAGACCACCACCATTCGGATGCTGGCGACTCTGCTCCGCCCCGACGGAGGGGAGGCCCGCGTCCTCGGGCACGACGTCGTCCGCGAGGCGGACGAGGTCCGCCGCGGCGTCAGCCTCACCGGGCAGCTGGCGTCCGTTGACGAGGACCTGACCGGCCGCGAGAACCTGATCCTGATCGGCAGGCTGCTGGGCTACTCGCGAGCCGAGGCGAAGGCACGCGCCGACGACCTGCTCGAGGCTTTCGGGCTCGCCGACGCGAGCGGGCGGCTGGTCAAGAACTACTCCGGCGGCATGCGCCGCCGACTCGACATCGCCGCGAGCCTCGTCGTCACCCCGGAGCTGATGTTCCTCGACGAGCCCACAACTGGGCTCGACCCGCGGTCGCGCAACCAGGTCTGGGCCATCATCCGCGCCCTGGCCGGCGCCGGCACCACCGTCTTGCTCTGCACGCAGTATCTCGACGAGGCCGACCAGCTCGCCGACGGCATCGCCGTCATCGACCAGGGCAAGGTGATCGCCGAGGGAACGCCCGCGCAGCTCAAGGCGTCGGTCGGGTCGGGAACTCTTCGCATCCGCCTTCTGGATCCCGAACAGCGGCCGATCGCCGAGCCGATCGTCGCTGGCGCCTTCAGTTGCGAGGTTCACTTCGAGGCCGATCCTGCGGCGCTGTCCGCGCCGTGCGGGAGCGCCGACCAGGCGGCGGAGGTCGTCGGTGAGCTCTCGCGCCACGGAATCACGGTCGCCAACTTCTCCCTCGGCCAGCCCAGCCTCGACGAGGTCTTCCTCGCCCTCACCGGGCACACCGCCGAGGACGTCGCGACCAACGGCGAAGGTCAAATGGAGGAGGAGGGGGCCGCGGCATGAGCGTCCCGGAGACACAGATTGCCCAGGCCCCCGCTCTGCAGGAGCCGGAGCTGCGCAAGGCGCTCTCGTCCTCGCGCCCGAAGAGGGCGAGCGCGCTCTCCGCCACCCTCACCTTCGGCTGGCGCGGGATGCTCAAGGTCAAGCACGTGCCGGAGCAGTTGATCGACGTGACGATCACCCCGGTGATGTTCACGCTGCTCTTCACCTATCTGTTCGGCGGCGCCATCGCCGGCTCGACCAGCGCCTACCGCGACTTCATCCTGCCCGGCGTCCTCGTGGTGGCTGTCCTGTTCACCACCGTCTACTCGGGAATCGCGATCAACACCGACGTCACCAAGGGCGTCGTCGATCGTTTCCGGTCCCTCCCGATCTGGCCGTCGGCTCCGCTGCTCGGAGCCCTGATCGGGGACATGGTCCGCTACCTGGTCGCCGCCACCGTGATCATCGTCCTCGGGTTGATCCTCGGGTTCCGCCCCGACAACGGAGTCCCGGGCGTCCTCGCCTCGGTCGGCCTGGTCGTGCTCTTCTCGTTCGGCCTCTCCTGGGTGTTCACCAGCCTGGGCCTGGTGATGCGTTCGCCCCAGGCGACGATGAACGCCGGCTTCATGAGCATCTTCCCGCTCACGTTCCTGAGCAACGTCTACGTCGAGCCGTACACGCTGCCGTCCGGCTTGGAGGCGTTTGTGAACGCCAACCCGATCTCGCATCTGGTCAGCGCCTGCCGCGGGCTGATGGACGGCTCCGCCGACGCCGAGAACCTGATCGTCGTCCTCGGGACCACCGTCCTGCTCACCGCGGTCTTCCTGCCGCTGACGACCTACCTGTACCGGCGGGCCTAGTGCCCTTGCCTAGGCGGCGAGCTGCTCCTCTGAGCCGTCCTGCGTTCCGTTCAGCAGGGTGAGAATGATCCCCTCGCGCAGGCCGCCCTTGCCGATCTGCAGGGGCCGCCCGAGCATCTCCGAGAACTTCTCGAGGAGCAGCACGCCCGCGGGAAGAAGCTTGACGCGGCGTGAGTCGAGCTCGAAACGTTTCGCGACCTCGTAGATCTCGTCGCTCGTGAGGACCCGCACGGCGCGCTCGAGCGTCTCGTACTCGAGCACCGCACCGACCAGCGTCCGCAGCGAGGTGGCGCTGCCGCCCACCGCGACCGCGTGGTCGGGCTGCTCGAGCTCCGTCTTCTCGAAGAAGTCCGCGATGTGGTCGCGAAGGTTGCGGATCTCCGCCGCGGATGGCGGGTCCGATTCCAGGTGCTCCTCGGTCAGGAACCCGGAGCCGATCTTGAAGGACTTCACCTCGCGGACCCCGCCCGGGACCGTGCCGTAGATCACCTCTGATGAGCCGCCGCCGACATCGACGACAGCGACGGACCCCTCGACCGGATGCCCGAGCGACTTGGTCGCACCGATGAAGGCGAAGCGCCCCTCCTCCTCCTCGTCGAGGACGTCGACCTCGACGCCGGCGATCTCCTCGATCTCCTTGACGACCTTGTCGCGGTTCTTCGCCTCGCGGATTGCGGCGGTCGCCACCGTCTTGACCACCTCGGCTCCCATCTCCTTGGCCAGGCGCACCTGTGTCGAGACCACGTCCCCGACCTCGGCGATCTTCTCCGCGGTGATCTTCCCGTTCTTGGAGGCGCCCTTGCCGATGCGCGTGTAGGCGCGCTGCTCCATCACCTTGCGGAGCTGTCCCTCCTCCGGCTCGGCCACCAGCAGTCGGGTGGTGTTGGAGCCGATATCGATCGCCCCGCAGAGCATCGCCTCGGATTCTCTCAGGGGAGCCGGATCAGGCCCGCCGGCGAGGTACTCTCGGCTCGATGGAAGCTCGGACGCCGTCGCTCCCCCTCGCGGCCCCACCTCGGACGTCACTCGTCCGACGCGCCAGGTTTCTGGCGCGGCTCGGGCTCGCCTGGCACGGAATCGAAGCGGCGGTCGCGATCGGCGCCGGGATCGCCGCGTCCTCGATCGCGCTGATCGGGTTCGGCGCGGACTCGCTGGTCGAGTCAATGGCTGGGGTCGTCCTGCTCTGGAGACTCGGTGAACGGCGGGCGGATTCGGAGCGCGCCGAGCGGAGAGCCCAACGTCTGATCGGCCTCTCCTTCTGGCTGATCGCGGCCTACGTCGGGGTCGAGGCCGTTCGCTCGCTGATCGGAGGCGATGAGCCCTCCGTGAGCTACCTCGGGATCGGTCTGGCGGCCGTCACGCTCGTCACGATGCCGCTACTCGCGGCGGCCAAGTCGAGGGTCGCTCACCAGCTCGGCTCCGCCGCCACCAGAAGCGAGGGCCGTCAGAACCTTCTCTGCGCCTATCTCTCGGCAGCCCTCCTGATCGGCCTTGGAGCCAACGCCGCATTCGGTTGGTGGTGGGCCGACCCCGTCACCGCGCTGCTCATCGCAGGCGTCGCCCTGAACGAGGGACGCGACGCCTGGCGCGGCGAGGGCTGCGGCGACGGCTGCTGCTAGGCCGCCTCGAGCGGAGCGCCGATCAGGGCGAGGCGACGGTCGAGGGCGCCGAGGGCGAACTCGGCGAGCGCGCCCTCCTCCACCCCCAGCACATCCCACGCGCCCTCGCTGGGCGGCGAGATCGACTCGGCAACAGCTGGAAGCAGCTCCTTGATCTGATTCCGGATCACGCCGGCCATCGCAGGATCTGCGGCGACCGTCTCGCGCAGGAACCAGGTGCCGTAGGCGAGGTGGCGCTGCTCATCGGATGCGATTCGCCCGTAGCCCTCGCTGAAGCCGGGCAACAGCTCGCGCTCGCGCAGGTAGTCGAGGATGAAGTGAGACGCGGTCAGCCCGAGCGTCCCCTCGATCAGCATGTGGTAGATCGTCACGAAGCGGACCTTGGCCTCGCGGTCGGCGGGATCGAGCCGCAGACGGTCGTGGGCCTGGACGAGCGCCTGGTCGAAGACCTGCTCGAAGGCTGGGCCGAGCACCTCGCGGGCCCGCGCAACGTGCGCGCCGATCGCAGCCGGATCGGCGATCACCTCGTTTTGGAAGCGGGCGTAGAACTGCATGTGCCGCACCTCGTCGACGAGCTGAGTGGAGAGGTAGCTGCCCTCCTCCTCGTCGCCCTGGGCGAGGACCAAGCCGCAGAACTGGGTGGAGATCCGCTCCTCCGCGACCATCAGCGAGCTGAGCGCGAAGTAAAGGAGGTCGCGCTCGCCATCGTCGAGCCTGGCCCAGTCGGCGGGATCGCGGCTCAGGTCGACGGCCTGAGAGGCCCAGTGGGCCCGCTCCCAATCGAGGTAGAGCTGCTCGGGATCCTTGAGGGTGAGCGTGTCGGCGGAGCTCATTCAGGCACTCGAGCCCGGATGATCGCCGAACCGGCCTGGTCGTGAGCCCGGTGGGTCTCGCGGATCTCGATCTGATCGAAGCCCGCCGCCTCCAGTTCGCCGCGGAACTCCTCCTGGGTCAGGGCTCCCGCGATGCAGCCCGTCCACTGGGCCATGTCGCGACGCGTCTCCTCGTCCATTCCGGGGTCGGCGACGATGTCCGTCACGGCAAAGCGGCCGCCCGGCCGGAGTACCCGCGCGGCCTCTCGGAAGACGGAAGGCTTGTCGCCGGAGAGGTTGATGACGCAGTTGGAGATGATCACGTCGACGGAATCCTCGGGCAGCGGCACGTCCTCGATCGTCCCCTTCAGGAACTCGACGTTCTCGACGCCGGCCTCGCGCTGATTGCGGCGCGCGAGCTCGAGCATCTCGTCGGTCATGTCGACGCCGTAGGCCTTGCCCGAGGCGCCGACACGCCGAGCGGAGAGGAGGACGTCGATGCCGCCCCCCGAGCCGAGGTCGAGAACCGTCTCGCCCTCATGAAGCTCGGCGACCGCCGTCGGGTTGCCGCAGCCGAGCGAGGCGAGCTTGGCGGCATCGGGAAGTGCATCCTGATCGCCTGTCTCGTACAGCCCCGCGCCGAAGATCTCGCCACCGCACGCATCGGGCACATCTGTTCCGCAGCCGCAGGAGCCGCCCGCCGCCTCCGAGGGACCGCAGCACGCGACCCTTCCTTCGTCGACCGACTGCGCCGCCCGTGCGTAGCGGTCGCGCACGACCTCGCGGATCTCGTCCTTGGTACTCAACTGCTCAGCCATGTGCTCAATTCCTCCAGTGACTCGGGGTTGACGTAGTAATAGGCCCACAGCCCCTGCCGCTCGGAGCCGACGATGCCCGCCTCGCGGAGGACCTTGAGATGGTGAGAGACCGTCGGCTGGGAGAGATCGAAGAGCGGAACCAGCTCGCAGACGCAGACCTTGCCGGCGTGCTTGCGGAGGACGTCGACGAGCTGCATCCGGATCGGATCTCCGAGGGCCTTGGCGACGGCGCTCATGCGCTCGGCCTGCTCTCGCTCGATGTCCGGATAGACAACGGGCTCGCAACAGGGCTCGCCCGGCGGGCTCTTCTGTTTCGGTGCGAGTTGCAGATCGACAGCCATCTATATACGTATATCCATTGAATAGATAGTTGTCAACCTTTTAGTATTGGAGATATGAACACGGCGCCGCGGGAAGTCCTCTTCGTCTGCGTCCACAACGCCGGCCGCAGCCAGATGGCCGCGGCGCTCCTCGAACGCGAGGCACAGGGCCGTGTGGAGGTGATCTCGGCGGGCAGCGAGCCTGCCGACGAGCTCAATCCGGCGGTGGTCGAGGCGATGAACGAAGTCGGAATCGACATCTCCGGGGAGAGGCCCAAGAAGCTCGAGGACGGCATGGTCCGCGAGTCCGACGTCGTGATCACGATGGCTTGCGGCGACGCTTGTCCGATCTACCCGGGCAAGCGCTACGAGGACTGGGAACTCGAAAACCCTGCCGGGAAGGACCTCGAGAGCGTCCGCCGGATCCGGGACGAGATCCGCCAGCGCGTCACGGTGCTGGCCGACTCGCTCACCGGCGGTACGACCGCCGGCTGAGCCCCTCAGCTTGGAGGCTCTCCTTCCCCGTCGCCTGCTGGCCGAGTTCCTTGGCTCCGCCTTCCTGGCGGCGGTGGTCATCGGCTCCGGCATCGCGGCCGCGAACCTGTCGCCGGGAGACGTCGGCCTGCAGCTCTTCGAGAACGCCGTCGCCACCGGAGCCGGCCTGTTCGCGATCATCCTCATGTTCGGCCCAGTCTCGGGAGGGCACTTCAACCCGGTGGTCTCCCTCGTCGATGCGGCCTTGGGAGGACTCGGCCGACGAGAGGCCCTCGCGTACGTTCCCGCTCAGATCGCCGGCTGCATCGCCGGCGCCATCACCGCGAACGGGATGTTCGGCCTGGCGGCCATCAGCATCTCGACGAAGCACCGGGCTTCGGAGGCGCACCTGCTCGCCGAAGTGGTCGCGACGCTTGGGCTGCTCCTGGTCATCTTCTCGCTGGCCCGGACTCGGCGGCTCTCGATGGCGCCCGCGGCCGTGGGCGCGTACATCGGCGCCGCCTACTTCTTCACCAGCTCGACGAGCTTTGCGAACCCGGCGATCACCATCCGCCGCATGTTCTCGGACACCTTCGCCGGGATTGCACCGGCCTCGGCTCCGGCTTTCGTGACCGCGCAGCTCGCCGGGGGCGTTGTGGCTTTCGCCCTCGTCCGGACCCTCTACCCAGAGATCACGCCGGATGAGGCGGCCGACGCGATCGTTCCCCACGAGACGCGGGAAGCGACCTCGGCCTAGGGTGAGGGCAGCGGCGCCCCTCCGGGGTGCGAGGCGTCCTCGAACTCCCGGAAGAGACCGGTGACGACGAAGGCGACCTGCTCGCCGATGTCCACGGCATTGTCGCCGATTCGCTCCAGCGCCCTGGCCACCAACATCATCGTCATCGCCCACTCACGCGTGTCGACGTCCTCCCCCACCTGGACTGCGATCTGGAAGCACTCCTTGTTGAGCGTGTCGATCAGGTCGTCCTGGCGGACGAGGTCGCGCGCGAGCTCGACGTCGCGGCCCTCGAAGGCTTTCTTCGCCTGAGAGATCATCGCGCGCGCCTGCTTGCCCATTCGGAGGATCCGCTCGACCATATCGGCGTGCACGGGAGCGTCGTGCCCAGTCAGGGGAATGACTTTGGAGATGTTCACGCACTGATCCCCCATCCGCTCGATCGAATGCATGACGTGAAGCAGGGCGGAGATCAGCCTGAGATCCGTCGCCACCGGGGCCTGGGTGGCGAGCAGGGTGAGGATCTCCTGATGGACCTCCAGGTAGCGGCCGTCAATGCGGTCGTCGTCGGCGACTACGAGCTGGGAGAGCTCGATGTCCTGGTGCTCCACCGCCTCGAGCGTTCGGTCGAGGCTCTGGACGACCATGTCCATCCCCTCGAGCGCTCGTTCCTCGAGCAGCCCGAGCTCCTCCTGGTAATGGAGCCTCGTCTGCTCCGGCATCAGCCGACCTTCCCGGTGACGTAGTCCTCGGTCCGGCGGTCGGAGGGGTTGGTGAAGATCTTGTCCGTCTCGTCGTACTCGACGAGCTGACCCCAGCGGTTGTCCTCCTCGGAGTCCAGCTGGACGATCAGGAACGCCGTCCGGTTCGAAACGCGCGCGGCCTGCTGCATGTTGTGGGTGACGATCACGATCGAGTACTGCTCCTTGAGCTCCAGCATGAGGTCCTCGATGCGTCCGGTGGAAATCGGATCAAGGGCGGAGCAGGGCTCGTCCATGAGGATCACGTCGGGATCGACGGCGATGCAGCGCGCGATGCACAGTCGCTGCTGCTGGCCGCCTGACATGCCATACGCGTTCTCGTCGAGCCGGTCTTTGACCTCATCCCACAGCGCGGCCGAGCGCAGGGCCCGCTCGACGCGCTCCTTGACGTCGGGCAGGCCGAGCACCCGCGGCCCGAAGGCGACGTTGTCGAAGATCGACTTCGGGAATGGGTTCGGCTTCTGGAAGACCATCCCGATCCGCTTGCGGACCTCGACCGGGTCGACGCTGGGGCCGTAAAGGTCATGACCGTGGTAGAGGCACTTCCCCTCGACGCTCGCGGACGGGATCAAGTCGTTCATCCGATTGAGACAGCGGATAAGCGTGCTCTTGCCGCAGCCTGACGGGCCGATCAGCGCGGTGATCTCGTTCTCGTGGATGCCCATCGAGACGTCCTTGACCGCGGGCTTCCCGGCGTAGCTCACGGTGAGGCTCTCGAGGTCGAAGACCGTCTTCGCCCCCTGCCTGGCATGCCCGTGCGTCACACCCTCCGCGACACTGGAGACGTCGATCTCGGGCGCTCCCTTCCGGCCGGTCGCCGTCTCCGCGGCCCGCCTCGCTTGATCAGCCACTTTTTCCAACACTATCGACCGTCGCTTTCGTCGCCTGTTCGTAATTGACGCGCATCTACCACTGTTGCTCGTAACGATTTCGTAGCCACACCGCGAACGAGTTCATCGCCAGCAGCACGACGAGCATCAAGATCACTCCGGCCGCCGCCACGACCTTGAACTCATCCTGGGGGCGGAGGGCGTAGTTGAAGATCTGGGTGGGAAGCGCCGAATACCCGCCGGACAGTGGCTGCGGATCGAACGTGACGAACGTCGCGGCGCCGACCAGGAGCAGCGGCGCTGCCTCGCCGAGGGCACGGGAGATCGCGAGGATGACTCCCGTGGCGATCCCGGGGACCGACGCCGGAAGGACCTGACGGCGAATCGTCTGCCATTGCGTCGCCCCGAGCGCGAGCGAACCCTCACGGATCGACGGCGGGACGGCCCGGATGGCCTCTCGTGACGCGATGATCACCGTGGGCAGGACGAGGAGCGAGAGGGTCAGCGCGCCCGCCAGCGCGACGAAGCCGAGGTCGAGCGGCCCACGGACGATGAACGCGAGCCCGAGGATTCCGTAGATGATCGACGGGACAGCCGCCAGGTTCTGGATGTTGAGCTCGATGAGCTTGTTCCACCACCGCGAGCCATCCGCGTACTCCTCCAGATACACCGCGGCGCCAACCCCGACCGGAACGACGAAGAGGATCACCCCAGCCATCAGATAGAGGCTGCCGATGATCGCCGGCCGAAATCCCGCCTTCTCGGGGAAGATCGTCGAGGGGCCGTCAGTGACGAGGTGGGTTCCGAAGGCCGACGAGCCCTTGATCGCGTTCTGGATGATCACGGCCGCCAGGGCGAGCATTGCGATGGCGACGGCCAGCAGGAGGAGGGCCAAGAAGAAGTTGCCCCGCCATCTGTCGCCCCGTGGTCGCGCACCAAGGGACGCCGCTACGGTCGCCTGCGCGCCCGCCGTGGCGAGCCGCGTCCGTTCAGATGGCATTCCTGGGAGGCGGGGACTCACTCGTAGACCTCCCTAAACCGGCGAACGAGGCGAATCGCGATCGCGTTCATAGCCAGGGTCATCAGGAAGAGCAGCGAGCCAACCGCGAAGATCGTGTCGTAGGTGATCGTGCCAGTACCGATGTCGCCGGTGGCCACCCGAGCGATCGAGGCCGTCATCGTCAGCACCGACTCGAAGGGGTTGAAGCTCGCGTTGGGATTCGCGCCCGCGGCGAGGAGGACGATCATCGTCTCGCCGATGGCCCGCGAAGCCGCCAGGACGATCGAGGCCACGATCCCCGAGATGGCCGCCGGGAAGACGACCTTGGTTGACACCTTGAGCCTGTCGGCTCCCAGCCCGTAGGCGCCCTCGCGCAGGCCGCCGGGCACGGCCCTCATCGCGTCATCGGAGAGTGAGGCGATGATCGGCACGATCAGCAGACCGATCCCCAGGCCGGCCGCCAGCACGAAGAACGGAGGCGACTTGACCGCGTTGGGGAAGATGCCCTGGATCTCAGGGCTGATGAAGGTGATCGCGAACAGCCCGAGCGCGACGGTGGGGATCCCGGCGAGGACCTCGAGAACCGGCTTCACCGTCTTGCGAACTCGTGGATGCGCGTACTCGCTGAGATAAATCGCGGAAAGAAGGCCGATCGGAACCGCGAAGAGCAGCGCCCAGAGGGTCGCACTGAGCGTCCCGATCACGAGCCTCAGGGCACCGAAGGTCGGCTCGGCCTGAGTCGGCGCCCATTCATCGAGCGAGAAGAACTTCCCGAAGCCCACCTCTTCGAAAAAGTTGAGCGTCG
>Ga0126307_10000679_pt1 | contig 22217 bp, 18 predicted proteins | sample Plot28_FD_89955 | JGI IMG/M metagenome (GOLD analysis project Ga0126307, IMG submission 89955) | Serpentine soil microbial communities from UC McLaughlin Reserve, CA, USA - Plot28 | ecosystem: Environmental > Terrestrial > Soil > Grasslands | place: USA: UC McLaughlin Reserve, Lake County... | reverse complement strand
TTGCCCACGTGTTACTCACCCGTTCGCCACTTTACTAACCCCGAAGGGCTTTCTCGTTCGACTTGCATGCCTAAAGCACACCGTCAGCGTTCGTCCTGAGCCAAGATCAAACTCTCCGAACTATACTTCTTAGACGCCGAAGCGCCTAATTCGCAGTGGTTGGTGCGGGCGCTACCCGCTCGGCGACCCCTAGTTACACTCCAGGGCCGCAAAGAGTCAGTCTCGGCGGTTTTAGACGGGTTCTGTACCCAATCTTTCACTGCTATTCAGTTTTCAAGGCCTCAAGCCCCTGCCTCTCGGCGGAGCCGACGGAGTCTACCTTCTCTCTCTAGGCGACTAAAACGCCCACCTTTCGGCGGGCCAGGTAAGTACTCCCACTCTGTCAGGAGGTCTACCCTATTCGCCCCTCTCGATTTTCAAGTAGTTCCCCGTCATCAGCTAGAGAAGTATAGCATCAGCCCGAGAGGTGTCAAACCCTTTTAGCGGATGCGGGAAGGGCCGTGGCCCTTCCCGCATCCGCGCATGTCAGCTAGTCAGCATTTCAGCCAGTCTGCTCTTTGTTTTTGCTGAAGTGCTGAAATGCTCGTCGTGATCAGGGCTCCCGGGAGCCCTGATCACGACGAAAGACGGGCGTAGCGGCGTTTGCCGACCTGGAGTACCTGGCCATCGAGTTCCGCGGTCGAAAGCGAGGCCCTCTCGTCGCCGACTACCCGCCCGCCGACCCTGACGGCCCCGCCCTTTATGAAGCGTCTAGCCTCGCCGTTCGTGCTCGCGAAGCCTGAGTGTCTGATCAGATCGACTATCCAGATCTCCTCCCCCGCCGGCAACCTGACAACGGGCGCATCATCTGGCACCTCGCGACGCACGACGGCGTCGAAGAGCTTCTCGGCGTCTGACACCACGGTTTCCCCGTGGAACTTGGCTACCAGCGAGCGGGCCAGCTCGCGTTTCTGCTCGACGGGCTCGGCCTCAGGCATGGGCCTGCCGAGCAGGAGGGAATAATAGTCGGGCATCAGATGGTCCGGTATGCTCATGACCTTCCCGAACATCTCGCCAGGGGGATCCGTCACGCCTATGTAGTTGCCGACGGATTTGCTCATCTTGATCTTGCCGTCTGTGCCGACGAGGAGCGGGGTCGTGACGACGCACTGAGGCCTCTTCCCATAGTATTCCATCACCTGGCGACCCATCAACAGGTTGTAGAGCTGGTCTGTGCCGCCGAGCTCGACATCAGCATCTATCGCGACGGAGTCGTAGGCCTGCATCAGGGGATAGAGCAACTCGGTCAGGGTGATCTGGTCGTTCGCGGCGAAGCGCTTGCTGAAGTCGTCGCGCTCGAGTATGCGGGCCACCGTCGTCGCCCTGGTCAGCCGTATCAGATCGGCCATCGAAAGCGGCGCGAGCCACTCGGAGTTGTGGCGGACCTCGGTCCTGCCGCGGTCGAGTATCACATAGGCCTGCTCTAGATAGGTCCGCGTGTTCTCCTCTATCTGCTCCGGCGAGAGTATCGGACGCGTCTTCGACCGCCCGGACGGGTCGCCTACGCGCGCCGTGTAGTCCCCGATCACTAGCACAGCAGTGTGCCCGAGGTCCTGGAAGGCTCGAAGTTCTCCTAGAACCACAGCGAACCCGAAGTGAATATCAGGGGCCGTAGGGTCTATTCCCAGTTTTACTCGCAACGTCTCGCCACCAGCGAGGCGGCGGTCGAGCTCCTCGCGTGGGATCACGTCTACAGCATTCCTGTAGATCGGTCCGTGCTCTAAATCGGTGTTCATTAACAGTTCGCAACCTTTTCGCAATATCAATGTTACCTGCGTCGGCGTAGTGTAGTATAGCGCTTCGATGGCCCGCACCTACCAGAAGAAGACGAGTCGGGACGAGAGGGCTAGGAGGGCCCGGCGACCGGTACGCCTACCCGAGCATCGCAGAGTGCGAGGGTCTTCCCGCAAGAGGTGGGTCTCGAGGATGCTGCGCGGTATGGGCGTCCTTTTTCTGTGCGTGCTCGTCTCTGGCGTGGCTTTCGCGGCGGGCGGGTACCTTGGGCTCATAAGGGGTGTGCAGAAGCTGGACGAGCCGCGGACCTACGAGACCCACCCCACTTACATTTACTCAGCACCCTTAAGCGGCAACGAGGACTCGCGGCGTGTGATCGGGACGATCTTCGAGGGCCAGAACCGCAAGACTGCCTCGCTCTCTGAGATGCCGCCGCAGTTACTCGACGCCGTGGTCGCCAAGGAGGACGAGCGTTTCAGGGAGCACGGCGGTGTCGATCTCTGGGGGATTATGCGCGCACTCTGGGTTGACATCAGGGCCGGTGAGGCGGTCGAGGGTGCCAGCACCATAACCCAGCAGTACGTCAGGAACGCCTACCTCTCCCAGGAGCGTTCGATCACCAGGAAGCTCAAAGAAGCTCTCATCGCCATGGAGGTGGAGCGTAAAGAGGACTCGAAGGATCAGATCATCGCCGACTACCTGAACACCGTCTACTTCGGTAACAACGCCTACGGGGTGGAGGCGGCAGCCGAGACCTACTTCAACAAATCTGTCGAGGATCTCAGCCTCGAAGAGTCGGCGACCCTGGTCGGGCTCCTGTGGTCCCCCTCGACCCTCGGAGAGGACCGTGTGGGGGCTCAGTATCAGCGGGACCTGGTCCTAAAGAAGATGTTCGACACGGGCTACATTCCGAACCAGGACTACAACGAGGCCCTGGAGGTGCAACTCCCCGAGAAATGGCCGGCCAACCCGCCGACAAGGTCAGGGTTCACCGGGCCAGAGCTCACCCGCGACTTCGCCCAGTACGCGCACGACGAGCTCGTAGAGCGTTACGGCGCGAACACCGTTCTCCAGGGCGGCCTCAACGTCTACACGACCATAGACTTGAAAGACCAGCTCGCCGCACGCGAGATCGCCTACGGGCCTTCTGGATATCTCCCGAATGCGGACGATCCCGACCTCGCCCTCGTCTCCATAGAGCCGGGGACGGGCCACATAAAGACCATGGTCGGCGACAGAGACGAGAACTCCCAGTTCAACCTGGTCACCCAGGGCAGGCGCCAGCCTGGCAGTTCGTTCAAGCCGTTCGCCCTCATCGCGGCCCTCGAGCAGGGCATAGATCCCGACACCGAGTATGTCTCAGAGAAGAAGGAGTACAAGGTCGACGTCGGCCTCGACAAACCGGAGACCTGGAAGGTGCAGAACTACGACGGCATCGTCCGCGGCAAGATCAGCCTCAAAGAGGCGCTCTGGTGGTCGGATAACACGGTGTTCGCCGACCTTGCGATGAACGCCGACGGCCGCGGCCTCAAAGACGGTCCGGAGAAGATCTCAGACGTCGCAAGGAGATGCGGCATCAGCTCGGGTCTCCCCGAACACCCCAAGCCTTCCATCGTACTCGGCGCTTACGAGGTCTCTCCGCTCGATATGGCGTCGGCCTACGCCACCATCGCGAACGACGGACGCAGGATCGAACCGACCGCGATCTCGAAGGTCGTTAGCAACGAGGGCAAAGACGACGAGAAGGTCCTCTACGTGGCGCCCCAGCATCCCGAGGGCAAGCAGGTCGTATCCGAGGACATAGCGCACGAGGCGACCGAGATCATGATAGGAGACGTCACCGAGGGTATCGCGAAGGATGCCTCGCTCGGAGACCGCCCCGTCGCCGGCAAGACGGGTACGAGCGAGAACTTCTTCGACGCCTGGTTTATTGGCTATACCCCCGAACTGGTTACGGGCACGTGGATGGGCTACGCAGAAGGCGGGGACACCCTCGAATACGTTCTCGCCTACGCCCGCAAATTACACGGCCTCTCGGGCGGCATCACCCCGGCCCAGATCTGGAAGACGTACACGGAGAGGATCATGAAGGGTGAGCCCATCCAGCAGTTCGAAGGTGTCGAGATGCCCGAGCAAGAAGACCGCACCAAAGCCCGCGAACGCGGGCCAGCGGATCGGAGAGCCCGTGAGCCGGCACCAGCGGCCGGTCGGGCCGCGGCGGCGAGCGCCACAGCATCTAGCGTCGCCCCGAGAGACAGGGCTACCCGTGGCCAGCGGGGCGGGGCCGCGCGTCAGAGGGCCGCGGTTTCCAGTGCGAGCCCCGCCGCTAGATAACCCTCGGTGGCACCGAGACGTGTTCGTCGCCTTCGACCAGATAACGCCATGGCAGTTCGGTACCGCGTGATATGCCGATCCGGGTAGTCTCGACGATGCTTTGCGGCGGTGTTCCTCCGTCCGAGATAGTCAGGCTACCCGAGGTGAGATCCTGTCCGTCGTATGCCAGGTCGACGCCGAGGGCCTGGGTCAGGCGGCCAGGACCGTTGCACAGGTCGCGCGCCCGGCCCCTTCGTCGTTGCATCAGATCCTCCCCTTCCGAGGGGCGTAGCGCCCGGATCAAGACTGCGCTCCCGACGTCCTCGGGCTCGCAGACGACGTTCAGTAGTTTGTGGGTGCCGTAGGAGAGGTAGACGTAGGCTATCCCGGGCGGGCCGAAGATGTTGCGGTTGCGCAAGCTCGGCCCTTTGTAAGCGTGGCATGCCGGGTCCTCGGGACGGTACGCTTCGGTCTCGACGATCACGCCCGCCGCACTTCCCTCGGGGGTGTCGTGGGAGAGGACGCAGCCGAGGAGGTCAACCGCGACCTCCCTGGAATCCCTGTTGTAGAAAGAGGACTTCAGAACATCTTCGGAGATGCTTGCTCTCCCGTAAGGTCCGTAATGCGGCGGGAGAGTTCGTCGAGATCCAGTCCCGCCTCGGAGCGGATCGACGATTTCAGGAGGGGACGGACCTGGCCGATCTGGACCTGCAACTCGCGCAGCAGCTCGGCCGCCCCGCTCTCGGCGCCGACCATGTCCCTGAGGATCGTCCCCTCCGTCCGGCCCGCGACCAGCGGCTCAGGCAGGCCTTCGACGTAGACGAGCGTGCGACGGCCGCTCCCGCGGTCCTCTTCGATCGGGACGAGACCCACGATCTTGTCGGCCCTCACGTACTTGCCGAATCCGAGGGTGACGATACGGTCGGCTATAACCTTCATTTCGACCAAACTCTCATTCTACAAACCCTTATAACATCCCCGCCGGCTCCCTGCGACTATTATTGGACCACGCAATCCGAACCTTGCGTCTCGCCGGAGGCGGGGAACGCGTGGGCCAGCGCGTCCGCGGTCAGTCGGGCGCGGTGCCGGTAGCCCTCCGAGGTGTAGTGTGTCCCATCAGAGATAAACCAGCTATCTTTCGTCAGCGAAGCCCAGTCGAAGACCCTCATGTTCGGGTACTTCGAGCAGGCGTCTATAATGGTACGGTTCCAGAGTCGCATGTTGGCCTCCTGGTAGGGTCCGGTGTCGAGCAGTGACTTCACGGTAACCCACATCACAGGTTGGTCGCCCATCACACGCATCATCCGCTTGATGCGTGCCTCGAGCCCCACCACCGAACCCACGTAGAGGTTGGCGGTGTCATTGGTTCCGAGCGCGATCACCCAGCATCCCTGGAAACCTTTCGCCTTCAGTTCACGGACGAGATCATAGCCACTGGCCTGACTATCCGATAGCGTCTCGACGATCGACCTGGCGCCCGAGATCTCGAAGTACTGCGACGTGGCACCGACCCTTGCGTACTGCGCCCCAAGGCGTTGGTCGGGATTGGGCAAATAGGATGGCAAGACCATGCCTTCCGACGTGGAGTCGCCGATGTAGGCAACGGCGTTGCAGGAGGACATGGTTGGCGCCGCAGCCTCTTGTGAGGCCGGCTCCGATGATTCCGGCTGTTGTGACCCTCCTGATTCTGGCTCTTGTTTCTGATCGGAGGATGATGTCTTCTCCGGTGTCGTCGCCTCGGGCGTGGTGGTCGGGGCGGCGGCCGTGTGGTGCGTGGAGACACCGGGATCTATGGGCCCTTTTTCGGACCGGGCCGCGAGCCCACTGCTCTCTGCGTGAGGGCTGACCATCCCGGCCAGGCCGGCGCAGTCCACCGCGAGGATGCCGACCGCCACCACAGATACGACACCGGTGAGCAACGGCCGTCGCGGCAGAGATTTTGCCAGTGGGGCGGCGCTCCGCCATCTGAGCTTGAACCGGGCCTGCTCCCAGATCTGGCCTATTGCGCCGCGACGGATGGGTTCCTCGAAATACTGCCAGGAGAGGGCGGCGACGGCGATGGTCGCGACTACCTGGAGCAATTGCAGGGTAAGGCTCGCCTTCTGCTGCATACTCGGTGCGGTGAGCACGATGATCGGGAAGTGCCAGAGGTATATGCCGTAGGAGCGCACCCCGAGCCAGCGCAGCGGTGTCCAGCCTACGGCCACACCGAGCCAGCTGGCCGGATGCACGAGGGCGGTCACGGTCAGGACCGTGGCCACCGAAAGGAGTACGATCCCACCCTTGTAGAGAAACGGCGAGTACTCATTGGTCCGCAAGATCAGGAACCCTATGATAACTAGCCCGGCGACTCCGACACCATCTAACAAGAGGCGGCGCCGAAGGGTGATACGATCGGCAAGAAGCTCGCGACTGGGCCACACCATGGCCAGGGCGGCACCGACGAGGAGGCCGAAGGCGCGGGTATCGGTCCCTTCGTAGACCCGCGTCGGGTCCACGCCGGGCTGGTAGATAAGGGCCATGGCGGCGGCGGAGAGGGCCGCGCCAGCCAGCGTCAGGCCGGCCAGCCTGTAGCGCCCGGGGACGAAACGCAATCCGAGCAGGAGCAACCAGGGCCAGATCAGATAGAACTGCTCCTCCACGGCCAGCGACCACAGGTGGTCGAGCGGGGGTGGCGGTCCGAAGCGGGCGAAGTAGGAGGCCTCGCGTACGATGTTCCACCAGTTGCTCACGTAGGCGGCGGCAGCGAGTACGTCTCCCCTGAGGGCGGGGAGCTGGGATCTATTCAGCAAAGTGATCCAGGCCACCACGACCGCGAGCAGCAGGAATAGGGCGGGCAGAAGCCGCCGGGCTCTCCTGAGCCAGAAGTCGCCGAGATGGATGCGTCCCGTGGCCTCCCGCTGGCCGAGGAGCAAATCTGTTATCAGGTAACCACTCAGGGTAAAGAACACACCAACGCCGAGCAGCCCCCCTGGCACCCAGCCTGGATCGATGTGGTAGGCGATCACGGCGAGGACGGCGATGGCCCGGAGCCCATCGAGCCCTGGCATGTAGCGCTGGGAACTCCCTACCGGCTTAGGCATGATGGCCGCCCCGCATCGAAGGAGCACGGGCCGATCCTCACTTCGGACGCCTCAGGCGTCCGGCCAGGGCAGATAGAATTCGCCTGAATCGCAGTCGTGCTGCGGTTCAACGGCCGTCACCCCTTCCGCCGAGGCATACCAGAGCAGCAGGGTACGACGAGTCGATGATCCGATCTCTGACGAACGAGTAGGTCACGGCCCCCCTGCTTTACTACAATTGCTCCTTACAGCGCCCCTATTGTACTCACGATTACCGCGAGTGGGGCTATGCGCCTGGAGAATCCCATTATGTAGAAGGAAGCGTGGCGCGTCCCCACCAAACCGGGTATATTCGTTGCCGTGCGGCTTGACGACAGAGCCAGAAAGCTCGAAGGCGAGAAGATCGAGTTGCGGCGCCACGCCCGCGAAAACTACCGCCTCTATGCCGCGTGGTACGGTGACCCTGAGATCTGGCACCTGACGAGCTGGGCCCCATCGCCCCTGAACCGTTCGGCGGTCGAGAAGCTGTTCGAGGACAGGGAGCTCTCGCAGACGGACGATTCTTTCGCCATCCACATCAAGGGCGATGACGAACCCATAGGTGTGATCAGCCTCATGAACAAGAGCGAGGCCAACGAGTCGGCGGAGCTCTCAGTGATCGTGGCTCATCGGGACGACCGCCACAAAGGCTACGGGACGGAGGCGATCGACCGGCTCTTGCGTTACGCCTTTGAGGAGCTGGGGCTCAACCGCATCGGCCTCAGCGTCTTCGATTTCAACCAGGAGGCTATCTCGGCCTATGAGAAGCTTGGCTTCGTCGTGGAGGGACGCTTCCGTCAGGCCATAAAGCGCCGCTCCGGCTTTCACGACGCCATCCTCATGAGCATCTTGAAGAAAGAATACGAGTCTAGCTCCTGACGCGCGCGTCGAACTCGTCTTCGAGCCTGCTCAGGATGCGGCCGACCTCAGCGTCCACCTCTTCGTCCGTGAGGGTCTTCTGGCCCTGGAACGTGAAGCCGAAGGCCACGCTCTTTTTTCCCGATGGAACGGGACTTCCTGCGTACACGTCGAAGACCCGTACCTCGGTCAGCAAGTGGCCAGGCAGGCCCTGAACCGCACGCAGCATGTCGCCCACAGATATTATCTCTTCGACGAGTACGGCAAGATCCCTGACGACGGCCGGGACGTTGACGAAGGGCTCGAACCGGGGCTCCGGATCAGGCTGGCACAGGACGGAGTCCAGCTCCAGCGCTGCGACGGGCCAGCCGTGAAGGCCGAACTTCTCGGCGACCCCGGGATGGAGTTCTCCGACCCAGCCAGCCTGTTTGTCTCCTACGAGCACCGCCGCCGACCGTCCTGGATGCAGATACGGCCTCGTCTGGGTGACGAAGCGAGCGTCAGGCACCAGCCGCTCGACCAGGCCCTTGGCCTCGAAGAATCCGGCTTCGAACGCGGGCACGTTCCAGCCGGCAGGGCGCACGGTGCCAGCGAGCACGACCCCGACCCTATTGGTCTCTCGTACGCCCATGAGCCGGTCCGCTTCTTGCCCACTGAGCTCGCCCATCATGCGGAACCGCAGCGCGGCCTCTCGCAAGTCGTCCCTCGGAACGTCTGCGAAGAATACGTTACCCACCTCGAACAGCGCCCCGCCTCGCGCCCCGAAGGCCCTGTTGCGGGCCAACGCGTCGAGCAGCCCGGGCAGGGTGCTGGTCCGCAGATAGCCGCCCTCGGCGCTCAGGGGGTTCTCTAGCCCGACGCCCCCATCTTCCAGGCCGAGGTCCTGCGTCCAACGCTCGGGGCCGAACGGGTAGGTGATCGCCTCGGAGAGTCCGAGATCCGCGAGCAGATGCCTCAACGAACGCATCTTTCGCTGCACTTCCGTAAGCCTCCCCGTTTGCGGGACGCCGGGCAGCATCTCGGGCACCTTATCGAGGCCGATAAGCCGTCCGACCTCCTCCACGAGGTCGGCCTCGCGGCGGAGATCCCTCCTGAAGGTCGGAACGGTCGCCCATAGCCTTCCGTCCTCCCGGTCGACCTCACATCCCAGCGCCTGGAGGCGTCCGGCTGCCTCATTTACATGCACCGTCATACCGAGCAGGAGCTCGGCCCGTTCGAGCCGCAGAGGCACGCGCCAGGGCTCCACGGGATCGGGGTAGTGGCTCAGCGTGTCTTCGGCCGTCTTTCCGCCTGGATGTTGCGTGAGCAGGGCGCTCACCCGGTCCATCGCGTAGTCCACCATGTTAGGGTCGAGGCCGCGTTCGAAGCGGCCGGAGGCGTCGGTACGCAGGCCGAGCTTCTGCGAGGTTTGCAGGATGTTGCGCCCTTCGAAGTTGGCGACCTCGATGACGGTGTCCGTCGTTTCGTCGCCCACCTCCGCGTCCTCGGCGCCCATAACCCCGGCGATCACGAGCCCGCGTTCCTCGTCGGCGATCACGAGCATCTCTGTGTCGAGCGCGCGCGTGGATCCGTCGAGGAGTGTGATCTCCTCCTTAGGCCTGGCGCGCCTGACGACGATGCCCTCACGCACCCTGGTGGCGTCGAAGGCGTGGATTGGCTGGCCGGTCTCGAGCATGACGTAGTTGGTCGCGTCCACGATAGCGTTTATGTGCCGCATGCCACCGGCGTAGATCCTGCGCCGCATCGAGAGCGGCGCCTCCCACCCGGGTGCTAGGTCCGAGATGCGCCTGAGATCGTAACGCGGACAAAGATCCTCGGCCTCGACCCTGAGCCCGAAGTCGTGGGTAGGGTTCCCTCCCGTTTCGAACGAAGGTGCCGGGACTCTGAAGTCCGTCTTCAATATGGCGGCGAGCTCCCTGGCCACCCCGATCATGCCCCAAAGATCGGGCCTGTTCGGGGTAACGTCGATATCGAGAACGGTCTCGCCGACCGGAAAATAGTCGGCGACCGGGCGCCCGAGCTCGTAAGAGTCGTCGAGCAGCAGTATCCCCCCGTGATCGGCCGAGATGCCTAGCTCACGCTCGCTCATCATCATCCCGTATGACTCGAGGCCGCGTAGCCTGGCCGCCCTCAGCCTCGTCCCGTCCGACATCATGCTGCCAGGCAGCACGACGGGCACCCGAGCGCCCGGGTCCGGGTTCGGGGCGCCGGCGACGATCTGTACCTCCTTGCCGCCGAGATCGACCTTCGCGACAAAGAGCCTGTCGGCGTTAGGATGCGGACCGAACTCGACCACCTCACCAACGATGACCTCGCCGTCGATCACGCCGAGGCGGTAGACGGCGTCGATCTCCTGGCTGCGCAGGGAAAAGAGGTCGACAAGCTCATCCGCTGCGAGGTCGAAGTCAAGGTATTCGTGTAGCCAGGTTAATGGAACGCGCAAGGTGTGATCCCCTTCTAGAACTGACGCAGGAAGCGGAGGTCGCCCTCGAAGAACAGGCGCAGGTCGGGGACGCCGTATTTGACCATAGCCATCCTATCTGGGCCCATCCCGAAGGCGTAGCCGGTGTATTCCTCGGGGTCGTAACCGACCTCCTCGAGCACGCCAGGGTCCACCATCCCGGCACCGAGCATCTCAAGCCAACCCGCGCCTTTGCAGACCTTGCAGTCGGGGTCGGTACCACCGCACACAAAGCAACTCACGTCGAGCTCGACGCTAGGCTCCGTGTACTGGAAGTAGCTCGGGCGAAGCCGGATCTCCACATCATCCCCGAAGACATGCCTGGCCATCGCCCCGAGCGTCCCCTTCAGGTGCCCGAGCGTGAGGCCCCTGTCCACGGCCAGGCCCTCAACCTGGTGGAACATCGGCGTGTGCGTCGGGTCGGAGTCCCGCCGGAAGACGCGCCCGGGACACACGATGTAGACGGGCGGCTCCTGGGCCAGCATCGTCCTGATCTGCACCGCCGAGGTATGGGTCCTCAAAGAGAGCCCCTCATCCAGAAAGAAGGTGTCCTGCATGCTGCGGGCGGGATGCCCAGGCGGAATACCCAGGGCCGTGAAATTGTAGTAGTCGGTCTCGACCTCGGGCCCCTCGGCGACGCGATAGCCAAGGCCAACGAAGAAGTCGACGACGTCGTCTATTACCATCTGTGATGGATGCAGGTGGCCTCTCTGGAATGGGACACCAGGCAGCGTGACGTCCACGGCCTCTTCGCGCAGACGCTCCTCCTGTTCGCGGGCCGCAAGCTCTTCGGTTCTGGAGCCGAGGGCCGCTTCGATCTCGCGCGAGGCGAGATTGGAGGATCTGCCGACCTCCTTGCGTTCCTCCGGCGAAAGCGTGCCTATGCTCTTCTTTATCTCCGTGAGCTCCGCGGAGCGGCCGAGGAAGCGTACGCGGACCTCTTCGAGATCGGTGGTGGAAGCACCGGAGGCGACGGCCGAGAGTGCCTCGGACTTCAACTGTTCGATACGCTCTCTCACCGTCATAGTGGGCGATTATGTTAGCACACGCGAATACGCCTCGTAGAGCAGGATCGACGCCGCAACAGATGCGTTCAACGAGGGTGCCAGCGCGGGAATGCAGACGCGCATCTCGCAGGCTCTGACAACCTCTTCAGCCAGCCCGGAGCCCTCCGCGCCGATACAGATCACAAGCCTGCCACGGGGCAGAGACTCTGGCATCTCACCAGCATCGGGGACGGCCGCAGCGAGGCCGAAACCGGCCGCGCCTGCCTCGGCCAGAAAATCTACGGGCTCGAGCTCCCGCGCCACGGGGGTGTGGAAGATGGACCCCATAGTCGCCCTGACCGTCTTCGGGTTGTAAAGGTCGGCTGAACCTCTGGAGATGGCGACACCGGCGCCGAAGGCGTGGGCTGAGCGGATGGCCGTACCTACGTTCCCAGGGTCCTGAACCCCGTGCATCATAACGACGCGCCGCACAGAGGAAAGTAAACCGGCGGCGGTTACGTCGAGGAATGAAAAGATACCGACGGGGCCGGCAGGGGTCTTGAGCGTCGAAACGCGACGCACCTGCTCCATATCGTCGAAAACCTGTAAGGGTGCTGTGGGAGCCTCCTCGAGAATGGCGCTCCCCTCAGCAAGGAAGAGGCGTTCGGCCTCGCGGTGCTTCTTGGCCTTGAGCATCGCAGCCCGCTTGAGGGAGATCGCCGGGGTATCCGGCATCCCGCCCCTACGTGTCTCCCTTGGCGGCCTTATCGACATCGCCGACGGTGATGCGCCCGCCCTGCCCCGTCCCCTCCACGCTAGAGAGGTCCACGTCAAGCTCCTCAGCCTTGCGCCTGGCTGCGTCGGTCGCCACGACCGCCCTAGTGTCGTCTTCCGCTGGCTCGGCTTGTTCAGTTGGTGCTTCGGGGGTTCGGCGGGCGGCTGGAGTTGGCTGCTCGGGCTCGATGCTTCGCTCTACCTCCACCCGCCGGTCGACCGGTTTCCCGTCGAGGGCATTTTGCGCCTGGGTCACGATGGCGGCGAAGATCTCGGGCTCCGTGGCCGCTAGATCGGCCAAGATCTTGCGGTCGAGGTCTATCTCGGCGAGCCTCAGACCGTGGATCAACCTCGAGTAGGAGAGACCGTGTTCGCGGGCGCCGGCGTTGATGCGTTGGATCCAGAGCGCCCTGAAGTCCCTCTTGCGTTGCTTTCGTCCCTCGTAGGCGTAGACGCCGCTCTTCCAGACCTGCTCCTTGGCCCGCTTGTAAGAGCTGTGCTTGGTCCCGCGGTAGCCTTTCGCCTGATCCAGGACCTTACGGCGCTTCTTGCGGGCGTGGACGCTGCGCGAGGTGCGTGCCATGCTACCTTACCCCCAGAAGGCGCTTGAGCTTCTTCTCGTCCGAGCGCGTCAGATCAGTCTCCGTGTTGAGCCGGCGCTTCTGCTTGCGGCTCTTCTTCTCCAGCATGTGGTTGTGTCCGGCGCGGCGGCGCTTGACCCTGCCCTTCTTGCGCACCTGGAAGCGCCCGGAAGCACCCTGGTGGGTCTTCATCTTCGGCATGTGTCCTCCACGTTTCGTCTATTTTGTCAACCTGCGAAGAGGCTCGCGGCACGGGAGAAAGGCCGTTTCGCCTCTGTCTGTCGCCAGGCTAGTGTATCAAACTGTTGCTTAGCTGCGAGCCGCCCGTTCTTTACGTCCGTTCGACTGTGGGGCCTCTGCGTGCGATCCCTCTCTGGACTCCTTCTTCGGGGACATGACCATTACCATGTTGCGCCCGTCCAGGTTGGGCTGGCTCTCTATGCGTCCGAGTCCGTCGAGGTCGTTCGCTAGCCTTCTCAGGAGCCGCTCTCCGAGCTCGGGATGCTGTACCTCGCGTCCGCGGAACATGATCGTGACCTTGACTTTGTCGCCACCGCGGAGAAAGCGTTCGACGTGGCCGCGCTTGGTGTTGAAGTCGTGGTCGCCGATCTTGGGTCTGAGCTTTATCTCCCGCACGTTGACGTTTACCTGCTTCTTGCGGGCCGCCTTGCGGGCCTGCTCTTTCTGGTACTTGAACTTGCCGTAGTCCATCATGCGGACCACAGGGGGGTTCGCGTTCGGTGCTACCTCAACGAGGTCGAGGTCGGCCCTCTCGCCGTAATCCATGGCCTCGCGGATGTGCTTGATGCCTAGCTGCTCGCCGTCGGCCGAGATCAAACGCACCTCGCGCGCCCGGATCTGACCGTTTATTCGGGGTTCTTCTTCAGTCGCTACTGCGCACCACTCCTCTCAAAATCGAGTTTTCGGGGCCGTTCGTCCACAGCGTAAGGTAAATCTGCTAGTGCGCCGGAACGGACGCGGACCCCAACTACAAACGCGATTATACCGCGGTCCCGAGTTCCGTGTCTATACGAGCTAGTCAGCATGTCAGCCAGTCAGCATTTCAGCTTCTTGTTTTTGCTTAAGTGCTGACTTGCTGAAATGCGCGAGCGGACCTCTGCAGCTACGGCTTCAGCGAAATCACCGAGCGCCGTCTCTTCCTGCCGCTTCTCGCCGCGCCGGCGCACGTTGACGCTACCCTGCTCGGCTTCCCTGTCCCCAACTATAAGCAGGTAGGGGATCTTCTGCCGGGCGTTCTCCCTGATCTTCTTCTGCATGCTGTTCTGCGAATCGTCGACCTCGACCCGCAAGCCGCTCGTGGTGAGCTTATCTTGCACCACGCGGGCGTAGTCTAGGTGTCTGTCGGCGACGGGGATGACGACGGCCTGCACGGGGGAGAGCCAGACAGGGAAAGCGCCTGCGTAGTGCTCGATCAGGACGGCCATGAACCTCTCTGTGGAACCGGTGACGGCCCTGTGCAAGAGCACGGGGGTATGAGCCTTGCCGTCCTCGCCGATGTACTCGCAACCCAGCCTTGCCGGCTGGATGAAGTCGACCTGGATCGTTGAGAGCTGCCACTCGCGCCCGAGGACGTCTTTGGCCAGAAAGTCGGCCTTCGGACCGTAGAAGGCAGCCTCACCCGCCTCCTCATCGTAGGCGATGGCGGCGGTGTCGAGCGCCTCACGCAGCTCCTTCTCGGCCCGCGACCACTTGGCGTCGTCTGCGACGTACTTGGCGGAGTCCTGGTCGCGCAAAGAGAGCTGTACCCTGTACTCGGAGAACCCGTAAGTATCCAGGACCTCCCTGACGATCTCGAGCGCCCGGGCGAACTCTTCCTGGATCTGATCCTCCGTGCAGAAGACATGCGCGTCGTCTTGCGTCAGGCTGCGCACCCGCGTGAGCCCGGTTAGCTCCCCGCTCTTCTCGTAACGGTAGAGTGTCGCGAACTCTGCATACCTGATGGGGAGATCCCTGTACGAGTGGGACTGGGAGTTGTAGAGCGTCATGTGGCTGGGACAGTTCATGGGCTTGAGCCTGTAACGCGTCTCGCCGTCGATCATCGGGGGGAACATCGATTCCCTGTAGTGCTCCAGATGTCCCGACTTCGCGTACAATGACTCGTTGACCAGATGTCCGGTCCACACGTGCTCGTAGCCGTATCGCGTCTGGACCTCTCGCACGTAATCTTCCATAAGGTGCCTCATCATCTCGCCCTTGGGCAAGAAGAGCGGGATGCCGGCTCCCGTATCGGGTGAGAACGTAAAGAGCCCGAGTTCCTTGCCGATCTGGCGGTGGTCCCGTGCCCTCGCCTCCTCGAGGCGCCTGAGGTAAGCCTTGAGCTCCTTCTCCGTCGGCCATGCCGTGCCGTAGACGCGGGTGAGCATCGGGTTCTTCTCGTCGCCACGCCAGTAGGCTCCCGCTATGTTCTGCAGCTTGAAGGCCCCGAGCCTGCCCGTGCTCGGGACGTGCGGACCGCGGCACAGGTCGAAGAAATCTCCCTGTTTGTAGAACGTAATCTCGCCGTCTTCCAGGCCCTCGACGATCTCCGTCTTGTAGGGGTTGTCCGCGTAGAGAACCTCGGCCTCGGCTTTGGAGACCTCCTCGCGCTCTATCGGGAGATCCCGCGCGACGATCTCGCGCATCCGCTCCTCGATGCGCGGTAGATCCTCGTCCGTGAGACGACCGTTGACCTCGATGTCGTAGAAGAAGCCGTTCTCTATCGGCGGGCCGAGGGTCAGCTTGCTCCCTGGATAGAGCTCCACGATGGCTTGGGCCATCGCATGCGCCGTCGAATGCCGCAAGACCTCGAGGCCCTCCGATGAGTCGCTGGTAACGACCTCGAACTCTCCCCCACCATCGAGCGGGGCATCGAGGTCGATAAGCTCGCCATCCAACTTCGCGACCACAGCGTCCCTGGCAAGGCGTTTACCTATCTTCTCGGCGACGTCCCGGGCCTTCTCGCCCGGTTCTATCTCCAGCTGTTTACCGTCGGGTAGCTTGACGGATGCCATTCGTGCACCTCACTTTACAAGTGCGGATAAAGGGAAACGAGAGAATGACTAGGTAGTTCGAAGCAGCGCGCCGGCGGAATTCGCGCAGGGCTGTGGGCGATGGCGGGTTCGAACCACTGACCTCTTCCGCGTCAAAGATGTGTAATGCTTTTCCATACCTTTCCCAAGTTTACACAATCCTGGCCCGCAACGAGAATTCTTGCAGTCCTGTATCCATACTCGTCGCTACGCACTCGGTTTAGGAGCGCTCGCCAATATCCTCTGAGGGTTCTTCTATGCGATCGTCCCGTTTACGAACGGCCAAAGTTCAGCGGAAAGGAGACCTTCATGAGCTCAAGTGACAAAGTTCTAAAAACTCCGAGCGCTTCCTTTACGCTATGGGGCACATACTAGTTCCTTAGTCAGGAGTATGATTCGTTCGTCGCGCGGCTAGCTGACGCACTGTGAAGGTGCAGGACAGCTACCCGACTTCTCCTAGATCGAGAGTGGTTATCCAACCTGGTCAAGGCAAAGCGAATTCGAGTGTGGTAAGGAGAATCAATACGATGAGCACGGAAGGTCAGATTGCGCGCGGCGGAGCCGGACAATCCACGGTACAAGGGCTGCCGAGCGAGCAATACTCTCTGGCAAAGATCCTGGGCATCTGGGCACTTGCGGCCGCCCCGATGGGCATCCTGGGCTGGATGGGTTGGATCGTTTCACCCCTGCTTGCGTCCCGATTTGGGTTGGATTCCCTCGGGTCGTTCGCCACGAGGCTTGCGCTGATCACGCTGGGTTTGATCTGGTTGTTCGTCCTCTCCATGATCATCGTTCGTCGTGAGGAAGGCGACCTGCGCTGGGCGACGATCAAGAGGAGGTTCAGGCTCAACGCTCCGCGGGACCCAAAAACCGGCGAATCCCGGCCAAGGCTGTGGTTGCGGGTGGCACCGTTCCTCGTCGCGGTTGCGGTGGTGGAGCTCGTACTGAAAACGCCGATAGAAAGCGCCTGGGTGTCGGTCTTCCCGTTTCTCGCGCAGCCCCAAGGCTACGGCTTCGACGTGATCTTCGGATTCCAAGACATCCTCGTGGCACTGGAGGGTGCCTGGTGGTTCATGGCCTCATTCGTGATATTCGCCGTGTTCAACACGATCCTTGGGGAGGAGTTGCTTTTTCGGGGCGTGCTCTTGCCCAAGATGGAAGGGGTGTTCGGACGCGGCAGTTGGGTGGCGAACGGTATACTCTTCGGTCTCTATCACGTTCACCAGCCGTGGGTAATACCTAATGCGGTCTTTACCGGCTTCTTGTATACCTTCCCCGCCTACCGCTACAGGAGCACATGGATGTCCATCATCATCCACTCCGCACAGAGCGTGTACTTCGCCTCCTTTGTGCTGGAGGTCGCACTCCGCACAGAGTGTGTACTTCACATTATTTGTGCTGGGGGTCGTGTTGAGGTTGTGAGCTAGCTTAGGGCTTGTTTCCGTTGCGAAATAGGCCGACCTGTAGGAGGACCCCATCACTCGAGCCTGGGCTAAAGAGTGGGCCAAGGTAGGCCCCATTCTCTGGAGAGCGTGGACGGGGGTTCACGGAAGGTTGTACGATACATGGTGATGATTGTAAGATGCGCTTCTCACGGGGTGTGGGGAGGCGCGTTGGGCGCCGCTCCCCCTGGCTTCGGGAAAGGATCGGGGCCGTCAGATCGATAGATTCGGAGAAGGGCTGGGCACGCTACATGCGCGCCGAACGCCACGCGCTCGAGGCCCGCAAGGTGGGCAACTTCGCGCGCGCACCCTGGCCAAGGCGCTGCCCGATGAGTCTCCCGAGGAACTGGAGCGCTTCGTCCGAGAGGACAGGCGCTTGGCCCGCGAGGGGCTGGTCCCGCTGATGGACAAGGAAGGAGAGATCCGCTACAAACACATCGATGAGTTGCTGCCAGCGGACGCCGCGGGCAGGATAAGGGCGGACACGGCCCTGTGTGATTGGCTGGTGTGGCGTACGGAGCAACGCTCCGAGTGGTTGGAGGCGTGGCGGCGCCGATCGGGCTGACCCTACCCCGCGGCGATGGGGTATGCACCTGAGTGCGTGGTTTCTCCACCCGCTCTTACGGCATCGAGTACGTCATGGTGTACGAGAGGGGCTACGGACCGGATGCGGAGTTCGGTGTGGAGCCTTAGTGAGGAGGCGGGAAGCTATTCAGCGGCACTGTGATCTCCACCCTCGTCCCCCCTCCAGGACGCGACAGGAGGCGGAGGCGGCCTCCCAGCAACGCGGCGCGTTCCTTCATGGACCTCAGTCGCGCCCCGTTGCCTCCATCATCGCCTTTTCCCGCCGATTCCGGGAGGCCCTGACCGTCGTCCTCGACGCTGCCCGTGGCCGCCTCCGCCGTAATACCCACCTCGACAAGGACGTGACCCGCGCCGGAGTGCTCGACGGCATTGCGCAACCCCTCTCGCAGTATGGAGAAAATCTGGCTCCGCACGTGGGGCGGGAGGTGCGACTCGTCGCCATCGGTGCGCAGCTTCGCGCGCATGCCGGGCGGCACGGCGACCTCCACGAGTGGCGGCCTGAGCCTCCTCGGCGACGAGCTGGGTTCCTCGTAGGAGGACTGCAGGTCCTCGTTGAGGCTCGTGAGCTCGCGGTTGGCCTCCTCCAGGCGGCGGTTCTCCTCGATCAGCCGCTTGTTTTGCTTCATGTGTTGGGTCATCTCCATCCGCGACTCGTGGCGGAGGCGTTCCTGTTCCGCTTGCGTCTCGCGAAGGCGTTCCTCGAGCTTGCGCCGTTCGTTACCTATGTCGGTTACGTCGTTGACCACGACCAAGACGGTCTCCGTGAGCCCTTTATCTTGATCGATACGCTGGGGCAGGCAAACGAGTTGCAGGTAGTGGGGCTCGCCGCTCGTCGCCTCCTCCACTGAAAACTCGCCGGTCGTGGATATGCCATCCTTGAAGGCGCTGTCGATCGCATTGCGCACCTCCGCGTATGGCACCCCGTGCGCGGCGTGCAGGAGATCCTCGCCAACGGCCGCGCCGCGGATGGAGAGGAGGCTGCGGCCCGCGGAGTTTATAATCTGGATGTCGTAGCGCTGGTCTACCAGCACCACCCCCACCGGCAGCCGGTTCAGTAGTCTCTTGTCAGGCTTCCGCGTCCGCCTCCCCTCGTCTCGGTCTCCGGCGTCCCAAGCCTTCGGACCAGCGCCGAAGTCGGTGGCCCGACGATCCGCGGGCCGCCTCGTCGGCACGGGGCCCACGGGTATCGTGGGCGGCATCAAGAAGCGTTCGCCCTGGCGGCGGTAGACCTTGTGCTCGCGGTGCTCGGGGACGAAGAGGTCGCCGCCCAAGGGAGTGGTCGTCTCGGCCTTGCCCAACACCATGTACCCGCCGTCCCTCAACGAGTAGGCGAAGAGTTGGAGCGCCCGCCGCTGCAACTCGGGGGCGAAGTAGATCAGGACGTTCCTGCTCATCACCAGGTCTATGCGCGGGAAGGGCGAACGCCTGGCCAGGTCGTGCTCGCCGAAGACGATCATGCTCCGCACCAGCTTCTTGACCTCGTAGTGGTTGTCGTCCTGGGTGAAGTAGCGCCCTACTTGTTCCTCGGTGAGCCCGGAGAGGGCCGCCTTCGGGTAGACCCCGCGCCTGGCGAAGTCCACAGCCTCCTCGTCGGCGTCCGTGGCGAAGATGCACTCCCTGGAGGAGCGCGCCGAGATGGCCGACGGGCTCGCCGCACGCTCGCGCCATCACGGGCATGCGCACGCGACCTCGCGCTTCGAGAGCAGGGCACAAGAAGCGAGGCGACATGCGGCCACGATCCGCGAGGTTCTCGTTAAAGAGACGCCGGAATCTTCGGCAGACGCCGGATAGCTTCGGCTATCCTTGCTCGAGGACCATCACTCGCAGCTCCCCAACCGCAGTGACATCGGTCCGCGAAGGCATCCATCCGCCTGAGGATGTGCTGGATTGCGGTGGACTCGTTCAATACTCCGCTGTAGGACCAGGGCGAAGTCTTCACTCTTTGTGGTCCTGTGCTTTACTGAAGGGCGGTATGAGCGCGACCAGGACGCTCAGGGTCATGCTCGTGGAAGACAACGATATCTTCCGCGAACTCCTCGCTTTCGTGCTTGGCCACGAGCCCGACTTCGAGGTGGTGGCCAAAACGAGTTCGCTCGCGGAGGCCAGAGAGACGCTCGAGGGGTGCCTCGACGAACGCCTCGACGTGGCGGTGGTCGACTTAAGCCTGCCTGACGGGGACGGGACGGAGCTGATCGACGAGTTGCGTCGGTCGAACCCCGGAATCTCGGTTGTGGTACTGAGCGCGACCATAGGGGCCGGGAAGGTCAGCGAGGTTCGAAAGGCGGGGGCCGACACGGTGCTCGACAAGGTAAGATCCTACTCGACCATCGCCGAGGAACTAAGGCGCCTGACTAGCGCTTGAGGTGTCTCTAGAGTTGGCGATAGTGGATTCGAACCACTGACCTCTTCCGCGTCAAGGATGTGCGATAAGCTGCTGAAGATTTCTGGAGGTTGCAAAACGCCTGCAAATCACGATATTTCTGGTTTGCCTCTTTGCTCAGCATTTCAGGAGATTTACTCGGGTTGCTGCACGGTTGCTGCACAGGTAGGCGACGGCCGCCAAGTTGCATTGGCGCTTGAGAGCAGCGGAACTATGCAACATGAGCCTTAATGATTGACTTCTCCCCCGAGCGCATTTCACGGGTTAGACTTACACGAGAGAGCATATTTATCCACTCCCACAACATATGGTGAAGAAAGTTCATAGCGGATGATCATGTTTGGCGCGTATTCAACTCTTGAGCCACAACCTATTCACATAATCGCATATGAATTTCTGAGAATTACCCTTCCACGCACTTAGGTGAATAGGTTGCCGTAGGAGGTGCCTGCACGGTACCTTGATGTCGTGGATACCCGCGATGACGACTTCCGAGCACTCTCCGGTCTACTCTTCGGGGCCAAGGATCGCTACCGCTCTGCACAAGCCACTCTCTTGCACACTGTCAACGGGGCGGTGGCCGAGGAATCCCATCGGCGCTTCGTTAACTGGCGCTTCGCCCAGCCCGGTGGCTCTGGTCTCGGGGTACTTCGAACCAAGCAAGAGCGCCGAGTCCACGGACCGGACGTGCCTTCCGACTTCTACCGATCCTACGAGGATACCAAGCGGGTGGTGCGTCTATGGCACGAGTGGCCTGACCGGTGGCGCGAGGAGATACTAGCTCCCCAAGACCGGATGCTCCGCTGCGTAGTGTTCGGTAGTGCAAGAGGGCCACGGTGGGTCTACGAGCCACCGCACACAGCTATCCACGATGCCACTCTGTCCGAACCGTGGCACCGCCAGGATCCCTTCACGGACTTCTCCTTCATGCTCGACCCCTCGGAGGATCTTTTCTCTTACGCCCTAGACGACGACGCGAGTGTCCATAACACGGGTCGGAAAGCCACCGTGGCAGGCCGGGAGGCGTTGGAAGTGAGGGTCGAGACCGTCTCTTGGGGCTACCCGCCTAGCATCTTCCACGGCTTCTACGCCCCCGATGGAACTACGGACCATCTCCTGCTCCTCGACGAGGAGGTCGGGACGATACTTCGCGTAGCGGCGAGACTCGAAGATCGGGAGTTCTACGTCACCGAGACCACCGAGATTGCCTACGACGAGGAGCTCCCAGAGGGCACCTTCCGGCTTGAGGTTCCCGGCGTGGAGTTCAGACGGGGAGATCGCTGAACATGCGCGAACTTCTGAGAACGCCGTTTGGGCGAAGTTCGCAGAATCCCCCTTCCACGCACTCCGCTGAATAGGCCTTTGTCCACTGGGGTAGGCATAGCTATGGCACCACCGAAGGAAGGAGGAAACACCGATGAGCGAGCAAGCCCGCAGAGTGAAGTACAAACATATCCCTGAGTGGGCAGAAGGGCTCTACTACAACAGTGGGCTCATGAGTGAGGTCCTCGTCTACCACGACGATGAGGCCATCTACTTCGAGCACAAGGGCAAGGAGAGCGGCATAGTGCGCTTCACCTTCGAGATGCTCACGGGCCTTAAGATCGTTGAAGAGGAAGGAGAGCGCCAAGAGTCGACTCAATAGCGCGCGAGTCTAACTTCCGAGAACTCCTTGTAGAAGAAGTTCTCGGAACCTTTAAGGCATCGGAACTGAACCGGAACAAGGCCGGAACGTTCCGGTACTCTCGGCACTCCAACTTCGCCTTATCTAAATTCTCCGAAGTTCAGGTTATTCCTCAAGCAGCGAAGACTCTACAGCGATGATCACAACTATTGACCTAGATGGGTCTATGGTCGATCATGGGGCGATGAAAGCCTATTCGGTAGACCTAAGACAGAAGGTAGTCGAGGCGGTCGAGCAACGTGGCACCTCC
>Ga0126307_10000678_pt1 | contig 22233 bp, 21 predicted proteins | sample Plot28_FD_89955 | JGI IMG/M metagenome (GOLD analysis project Ga0126307, IMG submission 89955) | Serpentine soil microbial communities from UC McLaughlin Reserve, CA, USA - Plot28 | ecosystem: Environmental > Terrestrial > Soil > Grasslands | place: USA: UC McLaughlin Reserve, Lake County... | reverse complement strand
TGGCCCAGCGCGAGCGCGTGCTCGCCGCCAAGGAGGCCGACGTGCAGGAGACGCGAGACCGGGCGGTCCGGCAGCTCGAGCGGGCGTCCGGGCTCTCCGCCTCGGAGGCCAAGCGGCTGCTGCTGCAGGAGCTCGAGGACCACATCCGCCACGACGCGGCGCGGCGCGTGCGCGCGATCGAGGCCGACACCAAGCGCGATGCCGACCGGCGTGTCCGCAACATCCTCTCGGTCGTGATGCAGCGTCTCGCGGCGGGGCATGCGGCCGAGACCACGGTCTCGGTGGTTCAGCTGCCCGCCGACGACATGAAGGGCCGGATCATCGGCCGCGAAGGCCGCAACATCCGCGCGCTGGAGCACCTCACCGGCGTCGACTTCATCATCGACGACACGCCGAACGCGGTGATCCTCTCCGGCTTCGACGGCGTACGCCGCGAGATCGCGCGCATGACGCTCGAGAAGCTGCTCCAGGACGGGCGCATCCATCCGGCGCGGATCGAGGAGACGTACTACCAGGCGAAGTCCGAGCTGGAAAGCCACATCGCCGAGGCGGGCGAGCAGGCGGCGTTCGAGGCCAACGTCCAAGGCCTCGACCTCGAGCTGGTGAAGATCCTCGGCCGGCTCAAGTACCGCACGAGCTACGGGCAGAACGTGCTCGCGCACTCGATCGAATGCGCCCACCTCGCGGCGATGATGGCCGACGAGCTCGGCGCGTCGCCCAAGACGGCCCGCCGTGCGGCGCTGCTGCACGACATCGGCAAGGCGGTGTCGCACGAGGTGGAGGGCCCGCACGCGCTGGTCGGCGGCGAGCTGGCGCGCCGGCACGGCGAGGCAGAAGCCGTCGCGCACGCGATGGAGGCCCACCACAACGAGGTCGAGCCGCAGACGATCGAGGCGGTCCTCGTGCAGTCGGCCGACGCGCTGTCGGGGGCGCGGCCGGGGGCGCGCGGCGAGTCGCTCGAGCAGTACGTCAAGCGCCTGCGCGACCTGGAGCAGATCGCCACGCGCCACGACGGCGTGGACAAGGTCTACGCCATGCAGGCCGGGCGCGAGATCCGCGTGATGGTCCAGCCGGGGGCGCTGGACGACGACGGCGCGGTGCTCCTCTCGCACGAGATCGCCCGCGAGATCGAGCAGGAGCTCGAGTATCCCGGGCAGATCAAGGTGACGGTGATCCGCGAGTCGCGGGCGACGGACTACGCTCGGTAGCGTCATGAGGTTCCACGTCACGACCTTCGGGTGCCAGATGAACGAGCACGACTCCGAGCGCATGAAGGGCATGCTCGAGTCGCTCGGCTATGAGGAGGTGGGGGAGCGGCGCGACGCCGATCTCATCCTCTTCAACACGTGCTCGATCCGCGAGAAGGCCGACGACCGCTTCGTCGCCCACCTCCAGGAGGCGCGGGCGCTGAAGGCACGCGACCGCGAGCGCGTGATCGGCGTCGGCGGCTGCTGGGCGCAGTCGGTCAAGGAGCAGGTGTTCCGCCAGTTCCCGTTCGTCGACGTGGCCTTCGGCCCCGGCCAGGTCCACAAGCTGGCCGAGTTCCTCACCTCCGACTCGCTCACCGCGCAGGGGTTCTTCGAGTTCGAGGGCTTCACCGGGCACCTGCCGGCCAAGCGCGCGCGCGACTTCCACGCCTGGGTCCAGATCTCGGCCGGCTGCAACATGCGCTGCTCGTTCTGCATCGTCCCGTCGACGCGCGGGCGCGAGGTGTCGCGTCCGTTCGCCGAGCTCGTCGCCGAGATCGAGCGGCTCGCCGCCGACGGCGTCCGCGAGGTCACGCTGCTCGGCCAGAACGTGAACTCCTACGGCACGCGGCTGCGTCCGCAGCCCCGGCGCTTCTCCGAGCTGCTGGCGGCCGTCGACGCGATCGACGGCATCGAGCGCATCCGCTACACGAGCCCGCACCCGGCCCACATGCGCGAGGACGTCATCCGCGCGCACGCCGAGCTCGAGTCGGTCTGCGAGCACATCCACCTGCCGCTGCAGTCGGGCTCCTCGCGCGTGCTCAAGCGCATGCGCCGCACGTACGACCGCGCCCGCTATCTGGACCGCGTGGCGCTCATCCGCGAGCACGTGCCGGATTGCGCGATCACCACGGACATCATCGTCGGCTTCCCGGGCGAGACCGAGGACGACTTCCGCGAGACGCTCGAGGTGGCCGAGGAGGTCGGCTTCGACGGCGCCTTCACGTTCATCTACTCGCCCCGGCGCGACACCGAGGCGGCGACATTCGGCGACGAGTTCGTGGACCACGACGTCGCCGTGGGGCGGATGGAGCGCCTGGTCGAGGTCGTCCAGCGCCGGGCGCGCGAGCGGGCGCAGCGGTTCGTGGGGCGGACGCTCGACGTGCTCGTCGAGGGCGCCTCGCGCACGGACCCGACGCGCCTGCGCGGGCGCACGACGCACAACAAGGTCGTCAACTTCGACGGTCTCGCCGCGCGCGGCGACATCGTGCCCGTGGCCATCACCGGCGCGACGAGCCAGACGCTCACCGGCGAGCTGTCGCTGCTGGCCCGCGCGGCGTCTTGAGCGCGGTCGGGTTCATCGGCCTGGGCGCGATGGGCGGCCGCATGGCCCAGCGGCTGCTCGACGCGGGCCACGAGCTCGCGGTCTGGAACCGCACGGCGAGCCGCGCGCAGCCGCTCGTCGACGCCGGGGCCCGGCTCGCGGAGACGCCGGCTGACGCCGCGCGTGACGCCGACGTGGTCATCACGATGGTCGCCGACCCGGATGCGCTGCGCGAGGTCACGAGCGGTCCCGACGGCGCGCTGGCCGGCCTCGGCCCCGACGCCGTGCTCGCGGAGATGTCCACCGTCGGGCCGCGCTCCGTCCACGCGCTGGCCGCCGGCGGCGCGCGCGTCATCGACGCGCCGGTCCTCGGCAGCACCTCCGAGGCCGAGGAGGGTCGTCTGCGCGTGTTCGTCGGCGGCGACGACGACCTCGTCGCCCGCGCCCGTCCCGTGCTCGAGGCGTTCGGCGAGCCGGCGCACCTCGGCCCCCTCGGCGCGGGCGCCGCCGCCAAGCTCGTGGCGAACTCCACGCTGCTCGGCGTCCTCTGCCTCCTCGGCGAGGCGATCGCCCTCGGCGACCACCTCGGCCTGGCGCGCGACGCGACGTTCGACGTGCTCGCCAAGTCACCGCTCGCCGCGCAGGCCGAGCGCCGCCGCGAGCCCGTCGAGCGCCACGACTTCCCGCACCGCTTCGGCCTCGCGCTCGCCCGCAAGGACGCCGAGCTCATCCTCGCCGCCGCCGGCGACTCCCGCATGGCCCGGGCCGCCCACGCCTGGTTCGAGCAGGCCGACCAGGCCGGCTGGGGCGACGCCGACTACTCCGCGATCCTCGCCTACATCCTCGGCGAGCAGCTCCCGGGCTAGCACCGCGTCCGCCACCTGTGCGAACATGCGTTCGTGCGGTGGCAGGAGCAGCTCGTCGACCAGGAACCGCAGCGGAGCCTGCCCGGCTACGCCGACCCGGTCATCCGCACGTTCGAGGCGCCGGAGACGCTCAACACCCGCTTCCACGAGGTCCGCACAAAGTCGGCCCTCAATCGCGTCCCGGCCGCCTCACGCGTCCCGTTCGAGTGGACGGTGAACCCCTATCGGGGCTGCACCCATGCCTGTACGTACTGCGAAAGCGGCGACACACGCGTGCTCATGGGCGACGGCACACATCGAGCGCTCGCCGATCTTATGCCCGGTGACGAGATCTACGGCACTGTCCGCCGCGGTGCGTACCGACGCTTCACGCGAACGACGGTGCTGGCGCACTGGTCGACGATCAAGCCGGCGTACCGGGTCGTGCTGGCGGACGGGACGGAGCTCGTGGCGAGCGGCGACCACCGCTTCCTGACGGATCGAGGCTGGAAGCACGTGGCGGGCGACCGGCGGCCGCACCTGACGCTCAACAACCACATGCTCGGCGTCGGTGCCCTGGAGGCGCATCCGGTCGAGACGAGCGAGTACCGGCGCGGGTACCTGTGCGGCGTCATCCGCGGCGACGGGACGCTCGGCTCGTACTCCTACACCCGGCCGGGGCGCGAGCGGGACGACCATCACCGGTTCCGGCTCGCACTCACGGACGTCGAGGCCTTGGACCGCGCGAGCCGGTTCCTGGTCGCCGAGGGCGTCGCGACCGACCGGTTCGCATTCGCGACTGTGGGGCGGCCGATGACCGCGATCCGTACGCAGTCCGGGCCGCGCGTCGAGCGGATCCGGGAGCTGATCGGCTGGCCGCTCTCGCCGAGCGACGACTGGCGCAAGGGCTTCCTCGCCGGGATCTTCGACGCAGAGGGATCGTTCGGCTCGGAGGCGCTGCGCGTCGCCAACACGGACCCCGTGATCCTCGGCTGGACCGAGGCGAGCCTCCGTCATTTCGGCTTCGACACGACGCGCGACGTCACGAAGAACGAGAACGGGCTGCAGTACATCCGCCTGCGCGGCGGGCTCGTGCAGCGGCTGCGGTTCTTCCACATGACCCGCCCCGCCATCACGCGCAAGCAGAGCCTCGAGGGGCATGCCATCAAGACCGACGCCGACCTGCGCGTGGTTTCGATCGAGCCGCTCGGCAAGGCGATGCGGCTCTACGACATCACGACCGGCACGGGCGACTTCATCGCCAACGGCGTCGTGAGCCACAACTGCTTCGCCCGCCCGACCCACGAGTTCCTGGACATGAACGCCGCCGAGGACTTCGAGCGGGAGATCGTCGTGAAGGTCAACGTGCCGGAGGTTCTGCGGGCCGAGCTGGCGCGGCCGTCGTGGAAGCGCCAGCACGTCGCGCTCGGGACGAACACGGACCCCTACCAGTGGGTCGAGAAGCGCTACGGGCTGATGCGCGGGATCTGGGAGGCGCTGCGCGACGCTCGCAACCCGTGCTCGATCCTCACGAAGTCGCCGCTGGTGCTGCGCGATCTCGACCGGCTGCGCCAGATCGCCGAGGTGACCGACGTGAGCGCGTGCCTGTCGGTGCCGACGCTGGACGAGAAGGCGTGGCGGGCGACGGAGCCGCACACGCCGCATCCGCGCGCGCGGCTGGAGGCGGTGGCCGAGCTCAATCGCGCGGGCATCCCCACGGGCATCCTCATCGCCCCGCTGATGCCCGGCATCAACGACGCGCCGGAGCAGGTGGAGCGGATCGTGGCGCTGGCCACCGAGGCCGGAGCGACGCACATCGGCGGCAACACGCTGTTCCTGCGCGGCGCGGTGCGCGACATCTTCTTCGCGTGGCTGCGTGCCCACCGGCCCGACCTGGTCGAGCGCTACGAGCGGCTCTACGCGCGCGGCGCCTACGTCCCGCACGCCGAGCGGCGGGCGATCGAGCGCGCCGCCGGCGCGCCGTGGCACGACCGCGAGTTCGCCGACCGCTTCCGGCGCCGGCAGGCCGCTCGCGAGCGCGCGGCCCCAGCTCCGCAGCCGGACGCGTCACCATTGCAGTCGACGCTGTTCTGATGAGACCGTTCAGACGCTCCAGGGAGATCGCGCACCTCGCGCCCGCACGGGCGCGCTCGCTGACGCTCCAGACCGCCCAGCGGGCGCGGGCGGCGCGGCGCGAGCTGCTCATCCTCGTGCCGCTGCTGGCGCTCACCATCGCCGCCTACGTCAGGCGCGAGGAGCTGTTCAACAGCGACACGGGCGTCCGCGTCGGCGCCGCGATCATCATCGTCGTGCTCGGCTGGCTGCTGGCGCGCGACATCGGGCGCGCCGGCGCGCCGTGGCTGTTCCGGCGCATGGACGCGGCGACCGCGGGGACCGTCGGCTTCCTCATCCGGCTCGCGTTCATCGCGCTCGCCACCACCATCGGCCTCTGGCTGGCCGGCATCCGGCCGGAGACGCTCGCGGTCGGCGGCGCGATCACCGCCGTCGTGTTCGGCCTGGCGGCGCAGCAGACGCTCGGCAACCTGATCGCCGGCATGGTGCTCATCTCGGCGCGGCCGTTCCGGGTCGGCGATCGCGTCCGGCTCCAGGCCGGCGGCCTCGCCGGCCAGCTCGAGGGCGTCGTGGCCTCGCTCGGCCTGCTCTACACCACCTTCGCCCAGGGCCAGGACTCGATCATGGTGCCGAACAACATCGTCCTCAGCGCGGCCGTGGTGCCGCTGCGCGAGCCGGCGGCGGTCGACCTGCGCGCCCGCCTGCGGCCCGACGTCAAGCCCAGCGAGGTCCAGGCGCTGCTGGAGGACGGGATCCGGACGCCGGTACGCGACGAGCCGCACATCTCGCTCGAGGAGCTCGACGGCGACGAGGTCGTCGTGCGCATCGCCGCCACGCCGATCTCCGACGCCGACGGCCCGCGGCTCGCCGACGAGGTGCTCGCCGCGCTCGCCGGCGTGGTGTCGGACGCCGACGGCGAGCGCCCGAGCCAGCCGCGCGCCACGACCGGCGACGCCCGTCGCGACCCCGTGACGCAGGAGTACGAGAGCTAGCGGCTAGTGCTGGCCGTCGGTGACGTTCGAGGCGATCTCGGAGGCGCCGAGGCGGCGCTGCACCGTCGCCGCGACGCCCGGCGCGAGCCCCGCGAGCGCCACGCCGACGCGCAGCGGCAGCGGCGCGACGTCCACCTCCACCCGCCCGCGCTCGATCGCGCTGACGACCGCGCGGCCCACGTCGTCCGGCCGCTTGGTCCGCACGTACGGCGGCAGCTTGGCGCCCGAGCGGTGGAACATGCCGGCGTCGCGGATGAAGCCGGGGAACACCGTGGACACACCGACGCCGCGGGGGTGGAGGTCCTCGCCGAGGCCCTGCGCGAATCCGCGCAGCCCGAACTTCGTGGCCGCGTAGACCGACGCTCCCGCCGTCCCTGCCTTGCCGCTGAGCGAGGACACGAAGACGACGTGACCCTCGCCGCGCCCGACCATGCCCTCGGCCAGCCGGCGGGCGAGCACCATCGGCGCGCGGAGGTTGACCTCCAGCGCGTGGTCGATCTGCTCGACCGAGACGTTGAGGATCGGGCCGCCTCCCGGCACGCCCGCGTTGGCCACGAGCGCGTCGACGTCGCCCGCCTCCGCGATCAGCCGATCGACCGCCTCGCGATCGGCCAGATCGCAGGCGACGGCCCGCGCCCCGGTCGCCGCGGCCAGCGCCTCCAGCGGCTCGGTGCGCCGCCCCGTCACGACGAGCGACGCGCCGCGCGCCGCCAGCGCGCGGGCGATCGCGTCGCCCAGCCCGCCGGTCGCGCCGGTGACGAGCACCCGGCGCCCGTCGAGCCTCACGCGAACACCGCCACCGAGGCCGAGAAGCCGTGCAGGAAGCACTCGCCCGCCACCGGCCCGATCTCGCCGGCTGCGAAGAACCCGGCGACCGGCGCGTCGGCGAGCTCGTCCGCGACCGCCTCGGCGTCGTGGTCGGAGGTGCCGAACAGGTCACGTCCGCGGCCGTTGCACGAGAACACGAGCGCCCCCGCCGGCGCCCGGCCGCCCAGCGCGCGCATGCGCACGCCGAGCGATTCGCGCAGGTCGCGGTCGGCGCTCTCGGCGTCGCGCGCGTGCAGGCGCACAACCTGCCCGGGCCGCACGTCGGCGGCCACCGCCACCTCACCGGTCGCCGGGTCGGCGCCGACCAGCCCGCGGACCAGGAAGTCGCCCTGGACGTAGTCGGGCTTGTTCGTGTCGACGACGATGCCCATGAGGAGGCCGCCCTGGACGAGGCTGAGGTCGGACTCCGGCAGCGCCTCGATCGTCTCGCGCAGCTTCTGCAGCGCCGGCCGTCCGGCCAGCTCGCCGATGACGTGCCCGTCGGCGGCCGTGATCGTCAGCTCGGGTCCGATCGGGGCTGCGCCCTGCGACACGCACGGCAGGATCTCCACGCCGTCGAGCCGCGCGCCCACCGCGCCCTCGTCAAGCACCTCCTCGCCGAGGAACAGCGCGGTCGTGCCCTCGACCGTCCGCCCCGAGGCCAGCCCGCCGAGCACCGGCACCATCGGCGCCGCTTCGGCCAGGAAGCGCAGCACCGCGTCGGTCGGGAACGTCGCCTGGTCGGCGAGCAGGATCGTGCCCGCGGCGCCGGCCAGGTCCGGCATCCCCGACAGCGCGCCCGCGCCCTCCTCGATCTCCTCGACCACGGCGTGGAAGGCCTCCGCCGCGCCGTCCCCGCCCAGGCTCGCCGCCCACACCGAAACCGCCGTGCCGCCCTCGACCTCGCGCCGCGGCCCGATCACCCCGCCCGCCGCGCAGCCGATCAGCTGCACGGGGGCCAACGACGCGTGGATGCCCTCGAGCGTGACCTCCGCCGCGGCGAGGTGGTTCCCGCCGGCGAAGACCACCGCCAGGTCGCACGGCGCGCCGCCGAGGCCGGCGCGCGCGGCGGCGGCGGCCTCGACCGCGCCGGCGCGCGGGTCCGGCCGCGTCGAGAGGCCGGTGCCGATGCGGACGGACATGGCCATGTGACGATACCCGCGTGCCGCGCACCGTCGTCGCGCTCTTCGGCCCCACCGGCGTGGGGAAGACGGCGGTCGCCGTCGCGCTCGCGCGGAGCCTCCGGGCCGCCGGCGAGGACCCGATCGCGATCTCCGCCGACGCGCTGCAGCTCTACCGCGGCCTGGAGGTCCTGACCGGAGCGGCGACGCCCGGCGAGCGCGCCGAGCTCGAGCACCGGCTGCTCGGCGAGCTGCCCGTCACCGCCACCGCGAGCGCCGGCGCCTTCGCCGCCCGGGCCCACGAGGAGATCGACGCGGCGCTCGCCGCCGGCCGGCGGGCGATCGTGGTCGGCGGCACCGGCCTCTACCTTCGCGCCGCGCTCGCCGACCTGGACCTCCGCCCGCCGGTCCCCGGCGCGATCCGCGAGCGCCGGACGCGCGAGCTGGCCGAGCGCGGCGCGGCGGCGCTCCACGCCGAGCTGCACGCGCGCGACGCCGCCGCGGCCGCCGCCGTGCCGCCCACGGACGGCCGGCGCGTGGTCCGCGCGCTCGAGCTGCTCGACGCCGGGCACGCGCCGCCCGGCGGCGACCAGCTGTGGACGACCGACACGCGCCACCCGACCCTGCTCGCGGGGCTCACCATGGAGCGCGAGGCGCTCTATGCCCGCACCGACGCGCGCGTGGAGGCGATGCTCGCGGCCGGCGCGGTCGCCGAGGTGCGCGCCGCGGCCGCGGCCGGCGCATCGGCCACCGCCCGGCAGGCGCTCGGCTTCGACGCGCTGCTGCGCGGCGACATCGACGCGATGCGGCGGGACACCCGCCGTTACGCCAAGCGGCAGCTCACGTGGATGCGCAAGCTCCCCGGCGCGCGGCTGATCGACATGACGCACCGCAGTCCGGAGGAGGCCGCCGCCGAGGTGCACGGCATGATCTCCGCGTGAAGTTCGAGAAGTGGCAGGCGCTGGGGAACGACTACCTGATCGTCGAGAACACGGAGCTCTCGCCCGAGCGCGTGCGCGCGCTCTGCGACCGCCATCGCGGCCCGGGCGCGGACGGCGTCCTCGAGCTCGGTCCGCCCGCCGGCGACGGCGCCGTTGCCAGGCTCCGGATCTTCAACCCCGACGGCTCGGAGGCGGAGCTGTCCGGCAACGGCGTGCGCCAGGCGGTCCTCTACCTGCGCCGCGCGGGCTGGACCGACGCGGACACCTTCGCCGTCGAGACCGCGGCGGGCGTCATCCGGCCGACGATCACCGGCCCGGAAACCGCGCGGGTGGACATGGGCGTGGCCACGGACCACGGGACGGGCGAGATCGATGCCGGCGGGCGAACGTTCGGGTACCGGCAGCTCGACGTCGGAAATCCGCAGTGCGCCATCGAGGCCGACGACGTCGAGGCCTTGGACGTCGCCGCCATCGGCCCGGAGATCGAGCGGGCGCCCCGGTTCCCGAACCGCACGAACGTCTCGTTCTGGCGCGAGCTCGAGCCGGGGACCGTGCGCGCGCGCATCTTCGAGCGTGGGGTGGGGGAGACGCTCGCGAGCGGCACCGGCGCGACGGGCGCGGCCATCGCCTACGTCATCGGCGGCGGCGCCTCGCCGGTGACGGTCCGGCTCGACGGCGGCGAGCTTGCGGTCGACGTCGGGGAGGACCTGCGGGTGCACCTCACGGGCTGGGCGCGCCCCGTCTACCGCGGCGAGCTCATCGGCTAGCCTCGCCGGCCATGAGCGGAGCGCGCGGCAGCGGCCTGGCCACCCTCGCGGGCGACCGGGTGCTCGACGTCTGGTACCCGGAGCCGGAGCTGACGGACGGCGGCGGCGAGACCGGCACGCGCGAGACGGGCTCGGCGAGCACCGACGACCGCCGCGGCGTGACCACGCTCGGGGTCGAGACGCTCATCGGCGACCTGGCCGCTCCGCCGGCCGACGCCTACGACGCCTACCTGCGCCTGCACCTGCTCTCGCATCGGCTGATCCGCCCGCACGGCGCGAACCTGGACGGCATCTTCGGCGTGCTCAACAACGTCGCCTGGACCAGCCACGGGCCGGTCGACCCGGCCGACGTCACGGCGGTGCAGATGCGCTTCCGCGCCGCCGGCGAGCCGTTCCAGGTCACCTCGGTCGACAAGTTCCCGCGCATGACCGACTACGTGGTCCCGCCGGGCGTGCGTGTCGCCGACGGGGACCGGGTCCGCCTCGGGGCGTACCTCACCGCCGGGACGACGGTCATGCACGAGGGCTTCGTCAACTACAACGCCGGCACGCTGGGCGCGTCGATGGTCGAGGGCCGCATCTCGCAGGGGGTCGTCGTCGGCGACGGGTCGGACGTCGGGGGCGGCGCCTCGATCATGGGCACGCTCTCCGGCGGCGGGACCGACGTGATCTCGATCGGCCGGCGCTGCCTGCTCGGCGCCAACGCCGGGCTCGGGATCTCGCTCGGCGACGACTGCATCGTCGAGGCGGGGCTGTACTTGACCGCGGGCGCGCGGGTGGCGCTGCCCGACGGCGACGTCGTCAAGGCCCGCGCGCTCAGCGGCGCGAGCGGGCTGCTGTTCCGCCGCAACTCGCAGTCCGGCGCGATCGAGGCAGTCCAGCGCAGCGGGCGCTGGACCGGCCTGAACGCCGCGCTACACGCCAACCAGTAAGCCGGCGGCCCGCTCGCAGGCGGCGAGCGGCGGGACGAGCGCGAGCCGCAGGTAGCCGTCGCCGGCGGGGCCGAAGAACTCGCCGGGCGCGAGCACGAGGCCGTGCTCGAGCAGGCGCTCGTGCTCGCCCGGCGGCGCCTCGAGCCACAGGAAGAAGGTCGCGTCGCCGCCGGCGTGGCGCAGGCCCCGCGCCTCGAGCGCGGGCAGGAGCACCTCGCGCTTGGCGCGGTACAGGTCGCGCACGCCGTCCACGTGGGCCTCGTCGCCCCACGCGGCGGCCGCCGCCCGCTGCACGAAGTCCTGCGGCGCGACGCCGACGTTGGGCCGATAGCGCTTGAGCGCGGCGACGAGCTCGGCGTCGCCCGCCACGAACCCGCTGCGATAGCCGGGCATCGAGGAGCGCTTCGAGAGCGTGTTGAAGACCGCGACGTTCGTGCGGTCCGCGACCTGGAGCGCGGACGCGGGCGGCTCGGGCCCGAAGTAGAGCTCGGAGTACGCCTCGTCGGAGGCGACGACGAAGTCGTGCTCGCGCGCGAGCGCGGCGGCCCGCTCGTAGAGCCCGAGCGGCGCGGTGGCCGCCGTCGGGTTGTTCGGGTAGTTCAGCCATAGGATCGCCGTCCGGCGCCAGATGTCGGCGCTCACGGCGTCCAGGTCCGGCAGGAAGCCGGCGTCCGCCCGCAGCGGGAGCTCCACGACCTCCTTGCCGGCGAAGACTGCGCCGCGCTCGTAGACCGGGTAGGCGGGCTGAGGCACGACCACGACCTCGCCGCCGAGCACCTGGGCCAGATGGAAGACGGCCTCCTTGGAGCCGAGCGTCGGCACGACCTCCGTCTCCGGGTCGAGCGCGACCCCGAACCGCCGCCGCGTCCAGCCGGCGATCGCCTCGCGCAGCTCCGCCAGGCCCTCGGCGAGCGGATACGACGAGAGCGGCGTCAGCGCCTCGGCCAGGGCGGCGCGGATGAACGGCGGCGTCTCCTCGCGCGGCTCGCCGACGCCGAAGTCGATGACGTCGATCGCTTCGGCCTCGAGGCGCCGGCGGGCCTCCGTCAGGCGCACGAACGGGTACGTGCGCAGGCCGATGAGGGTGGGGGAGAGCCTCACGGCGCCCACGCCTCCAGCACGCGGTACGCGCGCTCCAGCCCGGCGACGGCCACGGACTCGTCGCGGCGATGCGCCTGCGCCGTCTCGCCCGGTCCGAAGTTCACGGCGTCCAGGCCGGCCTCGCCGAACTCGGCGACGGGCGTCCACGCCTGCTTGGGCGCGACGCGCAGGTCGCCGGCGGCGACGAGCGAGCGGGCGAGCGGGTTCGCGGTCGCGACCGGGCCGGACGGCGCGTTCGCGTCGATCCGCAGGTCGCCCGGGCAGAGCTCGGTCAGCCGCGCCTCCGCCTCATGCGGTGAGCGCCCCGGCGCGTAGCGGTAGTTGACGTGGCACTCCACCGTGTCGGGGATGACGTTGCCGGCGATCCCGCCGGCGATGCGGGTGACCGAGGCGACCTCGTAGAAGCGCAGCCCGTCATAGACGTGCTCCTCCGGCGGGATCACGGCGAGGTCGGCGATCGCCCGCGCGGCGAGATGGATCGCGTTCTCGGCGTCCCAAGGCCGCGCCGAGTGCCCGGAGCGCCCTTGGAACGTCCACGTCGCGTTCACGTTGCCCAGGCAACCGGCGTGCAGCTCGTTGTCGGTCGGCTCCATCATCACGACGAGGTCGTATCGCGGGCGCTCGCGCTCGAGCAGCGGCGCCAGCGCGCTGTGCCGGGCCGGCAGCTCCTCGCGCCCGAAGAACAGGCAGTCGAACGGCGCGCCGGCCAGCGCAAGCTCCATCATCACCGCCAGGGCGCCCTTCATGTCGCTGGCGCCCAGGCCGTGGACGCGCTCGCAGTCGCGCCGCCCGGGCCGGTTGCCCTGCGCCGGCACGGTGTCTAGGTGGCCCGCCAGCAGGACGGGATGCCCGGCTCCGGCGAGCAGGCAGTCGTCGCCGAGGTCGCGGACGGCCACGCCGCCGGCGTCGAGCTGAGCGGCCACGTGGGCGGCCAGCCGCGCCTCGTCGCGCGACTCGGAGGGGATGTCGATCAGCTCGAGCGCCCGGCGGGCGAGGCGCTCGCCGAGTTCGCCCGGCGCCACCGCGGGCACGATATCTACACTGGATGCAGGTGCAGACCACTCGCAACGGCCGTGCCCGCCAGCGGGCTTTCCTCATCGCCGCCGCGCTCGGGTCCACCGACCTCGCCGAGCTGGAGGAGCTGCTGCGCACGGCCGGCGTCGCGACGGTGGGCCGAGTGGTGCAGATCCGCGATCGCCCGCACCCGAATCTCTACCTCGGCCCGGGCAAGGTGGAGGAGATCAAGGAGCAGATCGCCGCGGCCGACGCCAACGTCGTCGTCGCCGACGACGAGCTGACGCCCCGCCAGGAGCGCAACCTCGAGGCGGCGCTCGGGATGGCGGTGCTCGACCGCACGGCCGTGATCCTCGACATCTTCGCCGGCCATGCCCATTCCGCCGAGGGCAAGCTCCAGGTCGAGCTGGCCCAGCTCGAGTACAACATGGCGCGCATGCGCGGCCTGTGGACGCACCTCGAGCGTCTGGGGGCGGGCCGCGGCGTCGGCGGCATCGGCACGCGCGGCCCGGGCGAGTCGCAGATCGAGACCGACCGCCGCCTCGCGCGCGACCGCATCGCCACGCTGCGCCGCCGGCTCGAGCACGTCGGCTCCACGCGCGCCGTCCAGCGCGCCGAGCGCGAGCGCGCGCACCTGCCGAGCGTGGCACTGGCCGGGTACACGAACGCCGGCAAGTCGACGCTGCTCAACGCGCTGACCGGCGCCGACGTCGGCGTCCGCGACCGCCTGTTCCACACGCTCGACCCGACGACGCGCACCGTCCGCCTTCACGGCCGCGCCTATCTGCTGACCGACACCGTCGGCTTCATCCGCAAGCTGCCCCACCAGCTGGTGGACGCCTTCGCCGCGACGCTCGAGGAGACGACGCGCGCCGACCTGCTGCTCCACGTGGTCGACGCGAGCGCACCGGAGGAGGAGCTCGTCGCCATGACACGCGCCGTGGACGACGTCCTCGAGGAGATCGGCGCGGGCGACAAGCCCCGGATCCTCGTGCTCAACAAGGCCGACCGGCTCGACGACGAGCGCCGCCGCGAGCTCGCCTTCCGCCGCGCCGACGCCGCCCTCGTCTCGGCCATCACCGGCGAGGGCCTGGACGACCTGCGCGAGCGCATCGCCGCCGAGTTCGAGCGCACCCTGCGCGACGTCGAGCTGCTCGTCCCGTTCAGCGAGGGCGGCACCCTCTCGGAGCTCCACGACGTCGCCGGCGATCTCGACCGCACGGACACCGAGGACGGCGTGCACGTCCACGCCCGCATCCCGGCCGTCGTCGCCGAGCGCTACGACCGCTACGCGGTCAACGGCAACGGCCGCTCCGCGCGATAGCGTCGGGCCCGATGGCAGCGACACCGCTCGTCGACACGCTCGAGGTGCGCCTCCTGCACCCGGCCGCGCGCGTGCCAGAGCGCGCGCGCGACGGCGATGCGGGCTACGACCTGCGCTGCGTCGAGCCATTCGGCCTCACGCCCCGCGAGCGCGCGGCCGTGGCCACCGGGGTGGCCGTCGCACTGCCGGACGGCGTCGCCGGCCTCGTCGTGCCGCGCTCCGGGCTTGCGAGCAAGCACGGCATCAGCGTCGTCAACGGCCCCGGGCTGATCGACCCCGGATATCGCGGCGAGATCCGCGTCGTGCTCGTGAACCTCGGCACCGAGCGCTTCGAGGCGGGCGCCGGCGACCGGATCGCGCAGCTGCTGCTCGTCCCGTTCTGGGCGCCCGAGCTGCGCGCCGTCGGCGATCTGCCGGCGACGGCGCGCGGCGCGAGCGGGTTCGGGTCCTCCGGCCGCTAGGACGACGCCGGCGCCGCCTCGCGGCGCCACCGGCGGGTGTCCGGGAGCGGGGTGAGCGTGCGCTCGACGTGCTCGCGGACGTGCTCGTAGTCCGGCGGGAGGGAGAGGCGCTCGCCGAGCGTCTCGAGCGGCTCGTCCGACGTGAAGCCCGGGCCGAGGGTGGCGATCTCGTACAGGATCCCGCCGGGCTCGCGGAAGTAGACGGACTTGAAGTAGAAGCGGTCGATGACCTCGGTCGGGTGCCCGCCGGCCTGGAGGACGCGCTGCCGCCACGCCTCCTGCTCCTGGAACGTCGTGGCCCAGGCGACGTGGTGGACGGTTCCCGCGCCGCCGAGGCCGCGCTCGGTCGCCGGGTCGAAGACGATGCGGCCGCCGCGGCGCTCGCCGCGCGCCTCCCAGTCGTGCTCGCCCACGGCGCTGAAGCCGAGCACGCGCTCGACGAGGGCCTCCGAGCGCTCGAGATCGGCGCTGTAGCCGCGCACGGCCTCGAAGCCCTGCACGGCGAACTCGTCGGGGATCTCGGTGGCGCGAGCGATCAGCGGCTCGTCCGGGCGCTGCACGACGGCCAGCTCGTGCGCCAGGCCCTCGGGGTCCTCGAAGCGGAGCACGTCGCCGTCACGCGACACGCGCACGCCCTCGCCGCCGAGCCGCTCCGCCCAGAAGTCGAGCGCCTCTGCTGAGCCCACGCGATGGACGATCGTGTGGACCATGCCCGCGCCCGCGCGACCGCGCCGGGCGCCCGGGTATTCGAAGAACGTGAGGTCGGCGCCCGCCGACGCGTTCTCGTCGGCGTAGAAGAGGTGGTAGACGCTCGGATCGTCCTGGTTGACGGTCTTCTTGACCAGCCGCAGGCCGAGCACGCGGGCGTAGAAGTCGACGTTGCGCGGCGCATCGCCCGTGATCGCGGTGATGTGGTGGATGCCCTCGAGCTGCATGTCCGTGGTCCGCTCCCAGAAGTCGTTGACTACGCAACTATCGTAGCGCACCGTCGCTACTGTGCATGCCCGCATGGGCCGCACTGCTCTCATCGTCGTGGACATGCTCAACAGCTACGAGCACGCCGACGCGGAGAAGCTCACCCGCTCGGTCGAGGACAGCCTGCCGGCCATGACGCGGCTCGTGGACCGCGCGCGGGACGAGGACGTGCTGGCGGTCTACGTCAACGACAACTTCGGCGCCTGGAACTCCGACCGCGACAAGCTCGTGGAGGAGGTGCTGGACGGGAGGTTCAAGCACCTCGTCGAGCCGATCGTGCCGCGCGACGAGACGCTGTTCGTCGTCAAGGCCCGCCACTCGATCTTCTACCAGACGCCACTGGAGTACCTGCTCGGCCAGGAGGGCGTCGACCGGGCCGTCCTCGTGGGGCAGGTCACCGAGCAGTGCATCCTCTACTCGGCGCTCGACGCCTACATCCGCCACCTCGAGGTCGTGGTGCCGAAGGACGCCGTCGCGCACATCCACGACGACCTCGCCGACGCCGCGCTGCGCATGATGGAGGTCAACATGGACGCGGAGGTCTGCGAGGCGGACCACGTCCGCCTCGCAGACGGCTCCGGCTGAGCGTCAGGCCGAGATCAGGCCCGTCTCGGTCAGGTACTCCTTGGCCACGGTCGCGGCGTCCTTCTTGTCGAGATCCACGCGCGCGTTGAGCTCCTGCATGTTCTCGTCGGTGAGCTGGTTCTGGATCATGTCGAGCGTCTTCTCGAAGTTCGGCCCGACGTCGTCGGCGGTCTCCTGCTTCATGACGAGCGTGGAGTTGTAGGGCGGGAACATGCCCTTGTCGTCCTCGAGCAGGACCTCCTTCTCGCGCTGGATCTGCGGATCGGTCGTGAAGACGATCGAGACGTCCGCGCGCCCGCTCGTGAGGACGTCGTGGCGCTGCTCGAGGTCGACGGGCACGAACTTCTTGAACTTCAGCCCGTAGACCTGCTGGAGGCCGAGCAGGCAGTCGAGCCGCTGCCGGCACTCCGGCGAGCCGAAGAGCGTGAGCTTCTCCGACTGGCCCTCGAGGTCGGAGATGTTCTCCAGCCCGAGCTTGTCCGCGGTGTCCTGCGTCACCGCCACCTCGTTGGACGAGGTGAACGGCGTGGGCGGGAACGCCGTCAGGCCCTCGCCCTCGAAGCCCTTCTTGGCCTCCTCGTAGGCGGCCTCCGGGTCCTTGGGCAGCTCGTCGGCCTTCTTGCCGAAGAACGACAGCAGCGCCGTGCCGGTGTACTCCGGGTAGGCGTCGATGTCGCCGCCCTTGACCGCCTTCAGCGCGGTCTGCTCGTCACCGAGGTTGAGGTCGGTGGAGATGTCGTAGCCCGCGGCGCGCAGGCCCTGGGCGTAGATCTCGCCGAGCACCTTCTGCTCGGTGAAGTTCTTCGAGCCGATCTTGAGCTTGATCTTGGCGTTGGCCTCGTCGCGCTGGATCTGGCTCCCACCGCCGTCCGTGCTCGAGGGCTGCTCGGTGGACTCGCCGCCGGTGCTCTCGTCGTCCTCGCCGCACGCGGCCAGGGCGAAGGCGCCGAGCAGGAGCGCCAGCAGCAGGGTCATGGGTGCGAGGCGTCTCATGGTGAGGTCTGGGCCCTCCTCTTGGGGTTTTGCAGCTTGACTCCGGTGGGCGTGACGGCCCGCTGGACGGCGGACAGCCCCACCTCGGCCGCCACGGCGAGCGCGGCGACGATGATCGATGCGCCGATCTGGCCGGCCCGCCCGTAGACCGAGCCGGAGATGATCGGGTCGCCGAGGGTGAGCACGCCGACGAGCGGCGCGATCGTGGCGGTCGCGATGACGTTGACCGTCGAGATCTTGATGCCGCCGAAGATCAGCGGCAGGGCGAGGGGCAGCTCGACGTGGCGGATGATCTGCCCGTGCGACATGCCCATGCCGCGGGCGGCGTCGGTCGCGTCGGTCGACACCTGCCGCACACCGACATAGGCATTGGTGAGGATCGGGGGGATGGCCAGCAGCGCCAGTGCGAGCGTGACGTTGACGAACGCGCTGGTCCGCGGGAAGAAGGCGATGAAGAACGCGATCAGCGCGACGCTCGGCACCGCGCGCCCGACGTTCGAGACGCTGATCGCCGCGAATGCGCCGCGTCCGGTGTGGCCGAGGATGAGGCCGACGGGCAGCGCGATGGCGATGGCGAGGAGCATCGCCGCGCCGGTGACCTCGAGGTGGTCCCACAGCAGCGGCAGGTTCTCCGCGCCGCCGATGCGGGCGCCGCCGGCCTGCGACTCCTGCGAGCGGAAGATGAACTGGATGGCGTCGACGAAGTCGTTCATCGCGCCCACGGGGTCAGCAGGCGCTGGACGCCCAGCACGGCGAGGTCGAGCGCCGCGGCGAGCACGACGCAGAGGCCGCCGGCGACGAGCACGTTCGAGCGGAACGAGTAGTCGTCGAAGAGCGCGTCGCCGAGCCCGCCCGCGCCGGCGAGGAAGGCGAGCGCGGCGAGGCCGACGGTGCTCGTCACCGCGATCCGCAGCCCGGCGAAGATCTCCGGCAGTGCGAGCGGCAGCTCGACGCGCCAGAGCAGCTGGCGCTCCGTGAAGCCCATGCCGCGCCCGGCGTCACGCGCCTCGTCGGGCACGCCGTCGAGCCCCGTGATGACGTTGCGGAACAGGATCAGCAGCGTGTAGGCGACGAGCGCGATGATCGCCGTGGTGTTCCCGCGCCCGGTGATCGGGAGCAGCAGGAAGAAGACCGCGACGCTGGGGAGCGTGTACAGGATCCCGGTGACCTGGACGACCGGCGCCACCAACCAGCGGCGGCGGTGCGCGACCAGCGCGAGCGCGAACGCGATCGCGAAGCCGATGGCCACCGAGACGAGCGTGAGGAAGACGTGCTGGAAGAAGGGCGCGACGTAGCGGTCGAAGTTCTCGGCGATCCAGCCCGGGCAGATGCCGTCGTCGGCGACGCAGCTGTCCGCGCGCTCCTGGATCTGCAGCTGCGCGAGCACGGCGATCACCCTCGGTCCTCCCTCAGCGCCTCGGCGATCACGCCCAGCGTCAGGACGCCGATCGCCCGCCGGTCGGCGTCCAGCACCCGCGCGCGCTGCTGGCCGTGCGCGAGCATCTCCGAGAACGCGTCGCGCAGCGACTGGTCCGCGCCGACGGTGGGGCCACAGGCGTCGCCGGGCGGATCGAGGCCGACATCGCCGACACGCATGAGCGCCAGCCGTTTGAGCGCCCGGTCGGCGCCCACGAAGTCCTCGACGAACGCGTTGGCCGGGCGCATGAGCAGCTCCGCCGGCGGCGAGTACTGCGCCAGGTGGCCGCCCTCCTGCAGGATGGCGATGCGGTCGCCCATGCGGATCGCTTCGTCGATGTCGTGCGTCACGAACACGACGGTCTTGCGGATCTCGGCCTGCAGGCGCAGGAACTCCGTCTGCAGACGCTCACGGTTGATCGGGTCGATCGCCCCGAACGGCTCGTCCATGAGCATCACCGGCGGGTCGGCGGCCAGCGCGCGCGCGACGCCCACCCGCTGGCGCTGCCCACCGCTGAGCTGCGCCGGGTAGCGGCCGGCCATCTCCCGCGACAGCCCGACGAGCTCCAGCAGCTCGTCCACGCGCCGGCTCGTGCGCGCCTTGTCCCAGCCCAGCAGCCGCGGCACCGTGGCGACGTTCTGGCGGATCGTCTCGTGCGGGAAGAGGCCGATCTGCTGGATGACGTAGCCGATCTCGCGCCGCAGCTCGGTCGGGTCGCGGTCGCGGACGCTGCGGCCGCCGACCAGGATGTCGCCGTCGCTGATGTCGATCATCCGGTTGACCATCCGCATCGCGGTCGTCTTGCCGGACCCCGACGGGCCGACGAGGACGCAGATCTCGCCGGCCGGAACCTCGAGCGAGAGCCGGTCCACCGCGGCCGCCTCAGAGCCGGGGTAGCGCTTGGTCGCCTCCCTGAACTCGAGCGGAACGGCCTCACGGAAGGCCGACGGCCCCTCGGACTGGGCGGTGGTCAGTGTGTTCAAGAGGAGGCCTGCGACGGCGGAAGCGGGCGCTGCGGATCCTACCTGAGCGCGCCGGCCGCCCGGCGGGCCTCGAGGTGCGCCGCGTCCTCGAGCGCGTCGTCCAGCGGGGGCATGGACTCCGGCGCCACGCCGAGCGCCGTCGCCGTGAGCCAGTCGGCGAACCAGGCGTTCTTGGGCAGCAGCGGGCCGTGCAGATACGTGCCGAGCACCGTGTCGTGCGGCCCGCCGAGGATGCCCTCGAAGCCCGAGCGCCCGTCGTTGCCATGGCCGCGCAGCACGCGCCCGAGCGGCCGCTCGCCAAGGCCGAGCCGGGTCCGCCCGGCGTGGTTCTCGAAGCCCGCGAGCACGCCCATCGGCGTCTCGATCGCCACGTTGCCGATCAGCCGCGGGCCGTCCTCGCGCACCGTCTCGAGGTCCACGAGCCCCACGCCGGGCAGCCGGCGATCGCCCAGCGCGTACCCGTGCCCGAGCAGCTGATAGCCGCCGCAGACGCCGAAGACGACGGCCCCGCGGCGCGCCGCCGCATGCAGGGCGTCGCGCTTGACGGTGGCGAGGTCCTCGGCGCACAGCGCCTGGTCGCGATCCTGGCCGCCGCCGAGGTAGAAGAGGTCGTGGGCGTCCGGGTCGACCTGGTCGCCCAGCCCGGCGCCGCGCAGCTCGAAGCCGATGCCGCGCCACGCGCAGCGGCGCTCGAGCAGCAGCAGGTTGCCGCGGTCGGCGTAGATGTTCATCAGGTCGGGATAGAGGGCGCAGATGCGCACCACGCGGTCAGCCACGGAGCAGCACCACCGCCGAGCCGACGTGGTCCTCGGTCGGCGCGATCGTGCGCGGCGGCTCGGCGGCGAGGCCGTGCCGCGCGCCCTCCGCGGCCAGCGCGTCCGCCGTGACCAGCGCCAGCTCCACGACGTCGCCGTCCGTGCGGCGGCCGCCGTCCGGCGCCAGGGTGTGGCGGACGCGCTCGATCCGCATGGCGCCGTCGACCGGCCGCACGGCGGTGGGCTGGGAGATGTAGCGCCAGCCGCCGTGCTCGCCGACGTCCGGCGTCGGCAGGGCGCCCTCGAACGTCTCGAGGGTGTCCGCTATGGCGAGCGCCACGAGCCCGCCGGGCGCAAGTACGCCACGCGCGCTGCGGAAGAAGCCGTCGCGGTCGGGCAGCAGTTGGATGGTCTGCATCGGCACGGCGACGAGCGCGAAGGCGCGGCCCGGCAGGGAGAAGGAGCTGGCGTCGGCGACGACGGTCTCGATGGGCAGGCCGCGGGTGCGGGCGCGTGCGGCCAGCGTCGCCAGCAGCTCGGGATCGCGGTCGAGCGCCGTGACCGCGTGCCCCTCGGCGGCGAGCCGCAGGGCGACGCGGCCGGTGCCGGCGCCGACGTCGAGCACCGCGTGGGTGCGAGTGGTCTCCCCGCGCGCCAGCTCGAGCCACAGCGGCAGGTCGGCCGCGTAGCCGCCGCACTCCACGTCGTGCCACATCACGCTCGCCGACGTCACTTCCAGTAGGCCTCCGCCGCGCCGCGGCGCTCGAGGATGTCCTGGAGCTCCAGCAGCGCGGTGTACGTCGGCAGCGCGTACAGCGGCCCGTCGCCGTCGGCGAGCGCAGCGTCGAGTCCCTCGCCCAGGTCGTCGGCGACGCGCAGCCGCCCGGGGTCGACGCCCGCGTACTTCATCCGCAGCGCCAGCTCCGCGGCCCGCGTGCCCGAGCACGTCATCGCCCGCACGTGCGGCGCGAGCAGCTCCCAGTCGGCGTCCCACACCCACGACACGTCGCGCCCGTCCGCGATCCGGTCGTTGAGCACCCCGAGCAGGTCCAGCGGGCGCCCCTCGAGCGCGAGCGTGCGCAGGACCTCGTTGGCGCCGGCGGGGTTCTTGACGAGCAGGATCGACGTCCGGCGGCCTCCGAGGTCGACCGTCTCGGCGCGGCCGAACGCGGGCGCGACGGCCTCCAGGCCGGCTGCGACGTCGTCGAGCCCGACGTCGAGCGCGAGGCACAGCGCCGCCGCCCCGAGCGCGTTGTAGACGTTGTACAGCCCCGGCAGCGGGAGGCGCACGGCGCGCGCGCCCTGCGGCGTGCGCAGCGTGAACGCCGCGGCGCGGATCCCCTCCAGGCGCACGCCGTGCGCCGCCACCGCGGGGTCGGGCCGGCGGTTGCCGCAGTTCGGGCAGTGGTAGCGGCCGAGGTGGGCGAGGTACGCGGCCTCGTAGACGTACGCGTGCCCGCAGCGGCGGCAGTGCTTGGAGTCCGATGCGTGCTGGAGCTCGGGCAGCGCCAGCGAGTCGTCGTCGACACCGAAGTAGAGCGGCTCGCGGTGGCGGCCGAGGTCGGCGACGAGCGGGTCGTCGGCGTTGAGCACGAGCCGGGTGCCGGCCGGCTGCGCGGCGACGACCGCGGCCCAG
>Ga0126307_10000677_pt1 | contig 22242 bp, 24 predicted proteins | sample Plot28_FD_89955 | JGI IMG/M metagenome (GOLD analysis project Ga0126307, IMG submission 89955) | Serpentine soil microbial communities from UC McLaughlin Reserve, CA, USA - Plot28 | ecosystem: Environmental > Terrestrial > Soil > Grasslands | place: USA: UC McLaughlin Reserve, Lake County... | reverse complement strand
GAGGCGCCGACCTTGAGCACGGCGACGCCCACGCCGGCGTCGGCGCAGCCCGCGAGCGCCTCGCACAGTCGCGCGCCGTCGCCGGCGTGCTCGACGAGCAGGGCGATCGAGCGCACGCCCGGCTCGCCGGCGAGGTGCTCGACGTAGTCGGGCGTGCGGACCACCGTCTCGTTGCCGCTCGAGATCGCGGTGTGCAGCCGCAACCCCCGCCGCGCCGCCAGCGCGTTGACGACGAAGTTGCCGCTCTGCGAGACGAGCGCGACCGGCCCCGGCTCGAGCGGCCCGAGCGCGTCGCCCCACAGTGCGGCGCGGGCGTGCAGAGCGACGAGGCCGTCGCAGTTGGGGCCGCAGACCGGCAGGTCGTGCCGCACCGCCGCCTCGCGCAGGGCGCTCTCGAGCGCGACATCGGCGGCCTCGGCGAACCCCGCCGCGTACACCACCGCGCCGCCGCAGCCCAGCGCGCCCGCCGCCTCGACCACCTCCGGCACGCCCGCGGCCGGGACGGCGATCACGACCGCGTCCGGCACGCCCGGCAGGTCGGCCAACGACGGGAAGCAGTCGCGGCCGGCGAGGCGGTCGTGCTTCGGGTTCACCGGCCACACCTCGCCCGCGAACCCGATCGCGTCGAGGTTGCGCAGCGTCTGTCCGCCGTAGCTGTCCGGCCGCGCGCTCGCGCCGACGACCGCGACCGAGCGGGGCGCGAGCAGGCGCGTCAGGTCCATCGCGCGCAGCGCGGGCCCGGCCGTCGCGTGGGTGGCGCTGTGTTCGCGGGCGGGATCACTTAGTGGATTGTGGCTTCCACGCCGCGGCGCTCGAGCGCGCGGGCGACGATCAGCCGCTGGATCTCGCTCGTGCCCTCCCAGATGCGGTCGACGCGCAGCTCGCGCAGGAAGCGCTCGGCGACGTTCCTGCGCAGGTAGCCGCGGCCGCCGAACACCTGCACGGCGCGGTCGGCGCAGCGGTAGGCCGCCTCCGAGACGAACAGCTTGGCCATCGAGGCCTTGGCGTGCACGAGCTTCGGGTCCGCGCCGGCGTCGGCCAGCCGCGCCACCTCGAGCCCGAGCAGCCGCCCGGCCGCCGCGTCGGCCGCGGAGTCGGCGAGCGGGAAGGAGACGCCCTGGTGGTCCATGATCCGCCGGCCGCCCTGCTCGCGCGACAGCGCCCACGCCGTCGCCTCCTCGAGCAGCCGCCACATCGCGCCCACGCCGCGGGCGGCGATGCCGAGCCGCTCCTCGGTGAACCACGACCGCTGGAGGTCGTCGCCCGCGCCGACGCCGCCGATCACCGCGTCGTCGCCGACCTCGACGCCGCTGAAGCGGACGGTCGGGTGACCGTGCGGATACGTGTGCGCGAACGGTGGGTCGTCGACGATCTCGATGCCCGGGCGGTCGCGGTCGACGAGGAAGAGCGTCGGCCGGCGCTCGCCGTCGACGAGCGCGTGCGCCATGACGACGTAGACGGCGGCGACGTCGCCGGAGGTCACGAACCACTTCTCGCCGTCGATCACCCAGCCGCCGCCGGCGCGCGGCGTCGCGGTCGTCGCGATCGCCGACGGGTCCGAGCCGGCCAGCTCCTCCGTGACCGCGTACGCGTCCTGCAGCTCGCCGCGCAGCGCCGGGCGCAGGTAGCGGTCGACCTGCTCCGGCCTGCCCATGCCGAGCACGTTGTAGGCGTTCGGGATGTGCCACGACAGCGCGTTGGTCGAGCGCCCGAGCTGCTCCTCGACCAGAAACCACTCCGCCCGCGTCCAGCCCTGCCCGCCGTGCTCGCGCGCGTGCAGGCCGCCGTGGAGCTCCGCGGCCACGGCCGCCTCGCGGATCCGGCGCACGGCATCCTCCCCGAGCCGGCCGCCGCTGCGCTCGGCCTCCTCCTCGAGCGGGATGAGGACGTCGTCGACGAACCGCCGCGCGCGTTCTTGTAGGCCGGCCGTCACGCGGCGACCCGGCGGCGCAGCCGGCGCCAGCGGCGGTCGTGCAGGACGCGCTTGGCGGCGTTGTGGCCGGCGGCGCCCATGACGCCGCCGCCCGGGTGCGTGCCCGCGCCGCACAGGTACAGCCCGTGGACCGGTGTCGCGTACCGGGCGAGCGCCGGGGCCGGGCGCATGAAGGCCATCTGGTCGAGGCCCTGCTCGCCCTGGAAGATCGAGCCGCCGACCAGGCCGAAGATGCGCTCGAGGTCCGGCGGCGCCAGCACCTCGTGGTGCACGACCGCGTCGCGCACGTTGGGCGCGGCCTCGGCCACGATGTCCAGGCAGCGCTGCGCGTAGGCCTCGCGCGCGCCGTCCGGCCACCCGGCCTCGTCGTAGGGGCCGTATTGCGTGAACATCGTCATGACCGTGGTGCCGTCGTCGGTGAGCGTCGAGTCGATCGTCGTCGGCACCTCGACCTCGAGGTATGGCGCCTCGGACGGCCGCCCGCGCACCGCGTCCTGCCACGCGCGCTCGAGGTAGTCGATGCTCGGGCAGAGCGCGACGCCCGAGCTCAGCAGCCGCGCCTGCTCGTCGTCCGCGACGCCCCCGTAGCGCGGCGGCTCGGACAGGATCCAGTTGACCTTCACGGAGCCGCCGCGGGTCCTGTAGCGCCGGACGTCCTCGACGACCTCCTCGGGGAAGTGCTCGGCGCCGGCCAGGTCGAGGACGGTGGTGCGCGGGTGCGCGCCGGAGAGCACCACCGGCGCGCGCAGCTCCTCGCCGCCGGCGAGCGTGACGCCCTCGACGCGGCCGTCGCGGACGTCGATCGAGCCCACCGCCGCGCCCGTGCGGACCACGGCGCCCGCCGCCTGCGCGCTGCGCGCGAGCGCCGTCGAGATCGCGCCCATGCCGCCCTTGACGTGGCCCCACAGCCCTGGCACGCCGTCGATCTCGCCGAGCGCGTGGTGCAGGAGGTTGTACGCGGTGCCGGGCGTGCGCGGTCCCGCCCAGACGCCGACGACGCCGGACGAGGCCAGCGCGCCCTTGAGCAGGTCGTCCTCGAACCAGTCGTCGAGCAGGTCGCCGACCGACATCGTCATCACGCGGTAGAAGTCGTGCACGTCGCGCTTGCTCAACCCGGCGGCGCGGCCGGCCTCGCGTAGCACCCCGAGCAGGTCACCCGGCCGCCTCGAGCCGACGGCCGGCGGCGGGCGCAGGAGCAGCGGCCGCAGGAAGCCCGCCATCCGCTCCATCAGCGCCTGGAAGCGCGGGTAGGCCTCGGCGTCGGCGCGCGAGTGGCGCGCGAGCGAGTCGCAGGTGGCGGCATCGTCGTTGAAGAAGAACAGCGTGCGCCCGCCCGGGCCGAGCGCAGAGTACGCGGGGTCCAGCGGGTGGACCTCGTAGCCGAAGTCCTCGAGCCGCAGGTCCTCGACGACCTTCGGCTGCAGCAGCGACACGACGTAGGCCGCGCGCGACACGCGCTGGCCCGGCCACAGCTCCTCCGTGACGCACGCCCCGCCGACGATGTCGCGCCGCTCGAGCACGCAGACGCGCAGCCCCGCGTGCGCGAGGTACCCGGCCGCGGTCAACCCGTTGTGGCCGGCCCCCACGACGATCACGTCGTACACCGCCCCGTTCCCACCGGCCATGGGCGGCACGCTAGCCCATCCTGACCTTGTAGTCAATTGCACAAGTTTGGTAGCGTGCGCGGCCATGGCGGCGTCGCCGTTCACCGTCGAGGAGCTCGAGCCGACGCGACGGCCGCTGCTCGAGGCCTCCCTGCTTCCTCAGCGCGCGTACGTCGACGAGGCCGTCGCGGCGTGGGAGGCCGAGCACCTGTTCCTCAGCGGCTGGATCTGCCTCGGCCACGCTTCGGTCGCCGCCGGCCGCGGCCACTTCCTCACCCGGCGCGTCGCCGGCGAGAGCATCCTGCTCGTGGGCGACGAGGGCGGCGTCGCGCGCGCGTTCTTCAACGTCTGCCGCCACCGCGGCGCGCGCCTCGTCGAGGACGACGAGGGCACGCTGAGGCGGCTGCAGTGCCCGTACCACGCCTGGTGCTACGGCTTCGACGGCGGCCTGCGCAGCGCGCCGCAGACCGACGCGCTGCAGGCCTTCGACCCCGCCGCGTACGGGCTCACGGCGATCCGCACCGAGGTGCTGGAGGGCCTCGTGTTCGCCGACGTCTCGGGCGCCGCGCCGCCGCTCGCCGACCACGCCGGCGCCATCGCCGAGCACCTGGCGCGCTACCGGCTCGGCACGCTCGAGCGCGCGGCGAGGATCGGCTACGACGTGGCCGCGAACTGGAAGGCCGTCGTCGAGAACTACAGCGAGTGCCTGCACTGCCCGGGCGTGCATCCGGAGCTCAACCGCCTGAGCAACTACATGTCGGGCCGCGACTACCCCGGCGAGGGCGCCTGGTGCGGGGGCGAGATGACGCTCAACGAGGGCGCGGCCACCATGTCGCGCAACGGGAGCACGCTCGCACGGCCGCCGATCGACGGGCTGACCGGCGACGACCTGCGGCGGGTCCTCTACTTCGCCCTGTTCCCGAACACCTTGGTGTCGCTGCACCCGGACTACGCCATGGTCCACACGCTGTGGCCGCGCGGTGCGGGGCGCACGGAGATCGTCTGTGAGTGGTTCTTCGAGCCGGCGACTATGGCGGGCCCGGGCTTCGACGCCGGCGACGCCGTCGACTTCTGGGACACCGTCAACCGGCAGGACTGGCACGTGTGCGAGCTGACGCAGAAGGGCGTCGGCTCGCGCGGCTACCGCCCCGGCCGCTACACCGCGTCGGAGGGCACGGTCCACGACTTCGACCGCATGGTGGCCGAGGCGTACCTGCGAGGCCCGTGAGCTCGCGCGAGCGCATCCTCGACGCCGCGATGGACCGCATCGCGCGGGACGGCATCGACGGCGTGCGGATCGCGCGGATCGCCATGGACGCCGGCGTTTCCACGGGCCTCGTGCACTACCACTTCGCCACCCGCGAGGCGCTCCTGGCCGAGGCGCTCGAGCACTCCTTCGAGCTCGCGGGCGACGTGCGCATCGGCGACGCGGCGCTCACGCCCGGGGAGCGCCGGCTGCGGACCATGGTCGAGCAGTGCCTGCCGCTGCCCGGCGCGCAGGAGCGCGACTGGGTGCTGTGGGTGGAGCTGTGGCTGCGCGCGGTGCGCCACCCGGAGCTGCGGCCCACCGCGGCGCGGCTGTACGCGCGCATGCACGAGTGGTTCCAGGGAGCGATCGAGGACGGCGTGCGCACCGGCGAGTTCGCCGCCTGCGACGCCTCGGCCGTGGCCGACCGGACGCTGGCGCTGCTCGACGGCTTCGGCGTGCGCGCGCTCCTCGGCGACCCGTCGATGCCGCTCGAGCGCATGCGCGAGGAGGTGTGGGCCGTCCTCGCCGCCGACCTCGGCGTTGCGCCGGAGGCGGCCGCCGAGTACGTTCCCTGAATGGCCGTTCGGGTTACGGCATGAGCCCGCGACCGACGCTGGCGCATGTGCGCCGGCCGGCGATCCTGGCGGCCGCGGCCGCGGTCATCTCCGAGCGCGGGCTGGCGGCGACGCGCATCAGCGACGTGGCCGACCGGGCCGGGACCAGCGCACCCGGCGTCCTGTACTGGTTCGAGACCAAGGACCAGCTGCTCGCCGAGGCGCTCACGTTCGCCGACGACCGCTTCTACGCGAGCCTCACCCGCGAGCTCGCGCGGCTGCCCACGGCGACCGCGCGGCTCGAGCGGCTCGTGGCGCTGTGGCCGTCGGAGGGCGACGTGGAGACGGCCCTGTGGATGGAGCTGTGGGTCCGGGCGCTGCACGACCCGGACCTCAACGCGACGCGTGAGCGACTCGACCGCCGCTGGCGCGAGCAGATCGCGGCCATCGTGCGCGAGGGCCAGGCGCTGGGGGAGTTCGGCCCGGCCGAGCCCGACGAGGTGGCGCTCGTGCTCGGCGCGCTGATGGACGGGTTCGCGATCCAGATCGCGCTCGGCGACCCGGCGGTGGAGCCGGCGCGGGTGCAGGAGCACTGCATGGCGCTGGCGCGGGCCCAGCTTGACGGCAGTGAGGACAGGAGGGTGGCGTGACACGCGAGATCTGGGAGTCGCCGCTGCGGCGGCGCGAGCTGCTCCGGGGGCGGCCGGGCTGGGAGCCCTGGGGCTCATCGGCTGCGGCGTGGGCAACGACGACACGCCCAAGCAGCCGGCGAAGGCGAAGGTCGTGCCGGCGAAACCCGACGGCGACCTCGTCTACTTCAACTGGTCGGAGTACCTGAACCCGAAGCTGTTCAAGCAGTTCGAGAAGCGCTACGGGGTGAAGGTCCGCCAGTCCAACTTCGACTCGATGCAGGGCATGATGGCCAAGCTCCGCTCGGGCAACCGCTACGACGTGATCTTCCCGACCGCGGAGTGGGCCATCCGCCTGCGCGCGGCCGGCGCGCTGCTGCGCTTCGACCCGGGGCAGCTCAAGCATATGGATACGGTCTACGACTACTTCGCCAAGCCGTGGTACGACCCGACGGCCGACCACACGGTGCCGTACGCCATGTACGCCACCGGCCTGATCTACCGCACAGACAAGATCCAGCCGACGGGGTCGTTCAACGACCTCGGCATGCCGGAGGCGAAGGGCCGCAGCTACATGCTCGACGACTTCCAGGAGGTCATCGGCGCCGGCAACCTCGTCAACGGCGCCGAGCTCAACTCGACCGACCCCGCCGACGTGGAGAAGGCCAAGGAGTGGGCGCTCGGCATCAAGCCCAACCTGCGCGGCTTCTCCACCGACGACATCCAGAACATGGTCAACGGCAACGGCTGGGTGCACCACGGCTGGAACGGCGACGTCGTGAACCTGCGCTACCAGGTCAAGGACCCTGAGAACTACTCGTTCCAGAAGTGCTCGGAGGGGATCCCGCTCGGGTCGGACTGCTTCGCGATCCCGGCCAACGCCGAGCACCCGGGCACGGCGCTGACGTTCATCAACTTCATGCTCGAGCCCGAGAACGCCGCGAAGAACATCAACTACATGGGCTACCCGATGCCCTACAAGGGCCCGGACGAGACGTTCGCGGAGCTTGTCAAGGACGACCCGGCGATCAACGTCACCGTGGAGGACCTCCAGTCGGGCCAGCAGTTCGAGGACCTGGGGCGCGACGGCCGACGGCTCTGGGACCAGACGTGGACGGAAATCAAGGCGGGCTGACCGGCGACGCCTTCGCCGCCCGGGCGCTCCTCCCGGGCGGCCTCTGGCTCCTGGCCTTCTTCGCCGTCCCGCTCGCGATCGTCGTCGCGCTGTCGTTCGGCACGACCGACGACCTCGGCGGCGCGATCTACGGCTGGTATCCCGAGAACTACTCGCGCGTCTTCGACCCGCTGTTCCTGCCGGTGCTCGCGCGCTCGGTCGGCTATGCGCTCGCCACGGTGGCCCTGTGCCTGGCGCTCGGCTACCCCGTCGCCTACTACATCGCCCGCTTCGGCGGCCGGCGCAAGAACGTGCTCGTCGCCCTCGTGGTGCTGCCGTTCGTCGTCAACTACCTCGTGCGCACGTACGCGTGGGTGGCGCTGCTCGCCGACGAGGGGCTGGTCAACGGGGTGCTCGGCACCTCGGTCCGGTTCCTGAACACCCCGTACGCGGTGATCGGCGGGCTCGTCTACGGCTACCTGGCGTTCATGATCCTGCCGGTCTACGCGGCGCTCGACCGCATGGATCCCGCCCTGATCGAGGCCGGCAAGGATCTCTACGGCTCGAGCTGGAGGACGTTCGTCCACGTGACCTGGCCGACGACGTTCCAGGGCGTGCTCGCCGGGTCCGTGCTGGTCTTCCTGCCCGCGGTCGGCGACTTCGTGAGCGCGCAGCTGCTTGGCGGGCCGGGCACGTACATGGTCGGCAACCTCATCCAGCAGCAGTTCTTCGGCGCCGAGGACTGGCCGTTCGGGTCGGCGCTGACCACCGTGCTGATGCTCTTCCTGCTCGGCTGGATGGTGCTCTACCTGCGCTCGGCGGCGCGGGCGGTGCGCACGTGAGGGCGCTGCGGGCGTACACGATCCTGTTCTTCACGATCTCGTTCGCGCCGATCGCGGTCGTCGTCGTCTTCTCGTTCAACACCCAGCGCTCGCTCCAGCGCTTCACCGGCGTGAGCCTCGAGTGGTACCGGCAGTTCTTCGAGAGCGAGTCGCTGCGCGGGTCCCTGTTCGCGAGCCTCGAGATCGCTCTGGCGACCACGATCGTCGCGACGACGCTCGGCACGCTGCTCGCCTTCGGGCTGGTGCGCGCCCGCGCGCGCTGGACGCCGGGGCTGAACGTGCTCATGCTCGTCCCGCTCGTGACGCCGGAGATCGTGGCCGGCGTCTCGGCGCTGCTGCTGTTCACGCAGGTCGGCCTGCGGCTGTCGCTGCTGACGGTCGTCCTGGCGCACATCACGTTCTCGATCTCCTACGTGACCGTGGTGGTGCGCGCGCGGCTGGCGGCGCTCAACCAGGAGGTCGAGCAGGCGGCGATGGACCTCGGCGCCACGCGCGGGCAGACGCTGCGCCTCGTCGTGCTGCCGGAGCTGTGGCCGGCCGTGCTCGCCGCGGCGCTGCTCGTGTTCGCGCTGTCGTTCGACGACTTCGTGCTGTCGTTCTTCACCACCGGCGAGTCGCCGCAGCCGCTGCCGGTGCGCATCTGGTCGGCGATCCGCTTCGGCGTGACGCCGACGATCAACGCCATCGGCACGCTCATGCTCGTCGTCTCGGTCGTGTCGGTCGCGCTGGCCGTGGCGCTGCCGCGGCTGCTCGGGCGGCGCGAGAGCGGCGTGGGCGTGCTGCTCGCGCGGGAGGCGGCGTGAGCGAGGAGGCCGTCCGCTTCGAGGGCGTGAGCAAGCGCTTCGGCGAGACGGTCGCGGTGCGCGATCTCGACCTGACCGTCGCGCGCGGCGAGTTCTTCTCGCTGCTCGGGCCGTCGGGCTGCGGCAAGACGACGACGCTGCGCATGGTCGCCGGGTTCGAGGAGCCGAGCTCGGGGCGGATCTCGCTCGAGGGCAGGCCGATGGCCGGCGTGCCGCCGTTCAAGCGCAACGTCAACACGGTGTTCCAGAGCTACGCCCTGTTCGAGCACCTCGACGTGCGCGGCAACGTCGCCTTCGGGCTCAAGCGCCGGCGCGTGGCGCGCCCGGAGATCGAGCGCCGGGTGGCCGAGGCGCTCGAACTGGTGCGGCTGACCGGGCGCGAGCGCGCGCGGCCGGGCGAGCTCTCCGGCGGCCAGCGCCAGCGCGTGGCGCTCGCGCGCGCGCTCGTGAACCAGCCCGCGGTGCTGCTGCTCGACGAGCCGCTCGGCGCGCTGGACCTCCAGCTGCGCCGGCAGATGCAGGTCGAGCTCAAGGCGATCCAGCGTGAGGTCGGCATCACGTTCCTCTACGTCACGCACGACCAGGAGGAGGCGCTCGCGATGTCGGACCGCATCGCCGTCATGGACGCCGGCGAGGTTCAGCAGTGCGGGCGCCCGCAGGAGATCTACGAGCGCCCCGAGAAGCCGTTCGTCGCCGGCTTCATCGGGATCTCGAACCTGCTCCCCGGGCGCACCGAGGACGGCGGCGTACGCCTGGCCACGGAGACGCTGTGCCCGGCGGCGCACGACTGCGCCCCCGGGACAGAGGTCCAGCTCTCGGTGCGCCCGGAGCACGTCGTGCTCGACCGCGCGTCCGGGATCCCGGGGACCGTCGCCGAGCGGATCTACGTCGGCACGGCGACGCAGCTGATCGTCGAGCTCGACGGCGGGGCGCGCATCGTCGCGCTCACCCGCGAGGACTGGGAGATCGGCGACCGGATCGCGGTTTCCTGGCGCGCGGAGGACGCGCGGGTCCTGCGCTAGCGGTCCTTCGCGTGACGGCCGTCATTCCGCGTCGATCCGTCGCGGGAAGGGCCGCTGACTAAGGCTTCAGCCGGCGGCCCGTGGCGAACAGCCACGAGCTCCAGGCCACGCAGGCGACGGCCATGACGGCCGTGATGCCGAGCGAGAGCGCGACGGACACGTCGGCGGTGCCCAGGAACCCGTAGCGGACGGCGCTGATCATGTAGAAGATCGGGTTCACGTGCGAGAGCTCCTGCCACGGCGACGGCAGCGAGTCGATCGAGTAGAAGACGCCGCCCAGGAACGACAGCGGCAGGATCACCAGGTTGGTGACGAACGCGGTGTGGTCCCACGACTCGGCGTAGACGCCGACGATCACGCCGAAGGTACAGAACAGCACCAGCAGCAGGACGAGCGCGACGGCGAGCACGAGCGGCTCACGGACGGGCGCGCCGGTGATCGGGAGCGCGAGGGCGAGCAGGCCGGCGCCGATCAGGATCGCGCGGACCGCCCCGCCGAGGTTGAGCCCGAGGTTGACCTCCCAGCCGCGCATCGGGGCGGCCAGCACGTCGTTGAGGTAGCGGTCGAAGCGCGCCTGGAAGACGGTCGCCGAGTTGTTGGCGTACGCCGCCTGCGCCATGCCCATGGCGACGAGGCCGGGGACGATGAACTGCTCGTAGGGCACGCCGTCGATCTCGCGGATGCGCCCGCCGAGCGAGAGGCCGAAGACGAGGATGAACAGCGCGCTCGACAGGATCGGCGCGATCACGGTCTGCGACCACAGCTTGAGCACGCGAGCGACCTCACGCCCGGTGAGCGCGATCAGCCCGCGGCGGGCGGCGAGGAACGACTCCATGGCGGTCTCTGAGGCTAGCCGGACGCCGCTCCGGCGCTGGCCACCACCACGAGGGCGATGCCGAACCAGTCGCGCGGCGCGAGGCCCTGGCCGAGGACGACGAGGCCGGCGAGCGCGGCGACGGCCGGCTCGAGCGACATGAGCACGCCGAACACGCGGGCGGGCAGGCGGCGCAGCGCTTCGAGCTCGAGCGAGTAGGGGATGACGGACGACAGCAGCGCGACGCCGGCGGCCGCGGCGAGGAGCTCGGGCTCGAGCAGCGCGCCGCCGGCCTCGGCGACGCCGACCGGCGCGAGCACGAGCGCGCCGGCGGGCATGGCGATGGCGAGGCCGGTGCCGCCGGCGAACGCCCGCCCCGTGCGCGCCGAGAGCAGGATGTAGCCCGCCCAGGCCACGCCCGCGGCCGCGGCGAACGCGACGCCCAGTGGGTCCAGATCACCGCCACGGGCCAGGAGCACGATCCCCGCCGCCGCCAGGACGACCCAGACGAGGTCGAGCGCGCGGCGCGACCCGCCGACGGCGACGGCGAGCGGGCCGGCGAACTCGATCGTGACCGCGATGCCGAGCGGGATCCGGTCCATCGCCTCGTAGATGCAGAGGTTCATCAGGCCGAGCGTCACGCCGAAGGCGACGGCGAGCCGCAGGTCGCCGCGCGCGCGCTCGCGCAGCCGCGGCCGCCACAGCGCGACGAGGATCGCCGCGGCGATCGCCAGCCGCAGGAACGCCGCGCCGCCCGGGCCGAGCCGGTCGAACAGCGTCACCGCCCAGCCCGCGCCGAACTGCAGCACGGTGACGGCGGCGAGCACGAGGCCGACCGCCGGCGGCGTGCCGCGCATCAGCGCGCGCCTATGCGGCCATGGCCTTGACGTAGACGTCGGCGAGCGAGCCGGCGCCGTACGTCTCGCGCAGGCCCGCGGCCGAGTCGCGAGCGAGGAGGCGGCCGTCGCGGATGAGCGCGATCTCCTCGCAAAGCTCCTCCGCCTCCTCGAGGTAGTGCGTCGTCAGCAGGATGGTGGTCCCCATCTGGTGCAGCCGGCGGATGTAGCGCCACAGCTCCAGGCGCAGCTCGAAGTCCACCCCGGCGGTGGGCTCGTCGAGGATGACCAGCCGCGGCTCGTGCATGAGCGCCCGGGCAAGCAGGAGGCGGCGGCGCATGCCGCCCGAGAGCTTGGGCGCGCGCGTGCTCGCCTTCCCGCGCAGGTCGAAGACGTCCATCATCTCGGCGGCGCGGCGCCGCGCGTCGGCGCGGGCCATGCCGTAGTAGCCGCCGTGGTAGAGCAGCGTCTCCTCCACGTCGAGGAAGCGGTCGAGGTTCACGTCCTGCTCGGCGAGCCCGATGAGCCGCCGCGCGTCCATCGAGTCGTGCGGATGGCCGAAGACAAGCGCCTCGCCCGCGGTCGGGCGGATGAGGTTGCACACGGCCGAGATGAGCGTCGTCTTGCCGGCGCCGTTCGGGCCCAGCAGGCCAAAGAACTCACCGGCCTCGACGACGAGGTCGAACGCGTCGAGCGCGAGCAAGCCGTCGTCGTAGCGCTTGGTCAGGCCGCGGAGCTCCAGGGCGGGCATCCGCTCTCACGGTACTCACGAGGCGCCCGGCCGACTCTCACACTCCTCATAGGATGGCTTTAGATCGGGTTGATCGGGCTCTGGGAGGGTGCTCGCCGTGACCCGCATCCTCATCGTCGACCCACACCCCGCCATCCGCGCGGGGCTGACGATGCTCCTGCGCACCGAGCCGGGCCTCATCCCCATCGGGTCGGCCGGCGGCGACGACGCGGCGGCGCTGTGCGAACGCCTGCGCCCCGAGATCGTCCTGCTCGAGCCCCACCTGAGCGAAGGAGACGGCCTGGCGCTGTGCCGCCGGTTGCGCGCCCTCCCCCGCGCGCCGCGGGTCATCCTCTACTCCGCCGACGACGACCCGGCGCTCGTGCTGCTGTCGAGGGTTGCGGGCGCAGACGGGCTCGTCGACAAGGCCGCCGACCCCACGGTCCTCTTCGAGGCCGTGCGGGTCGTCGGTCGCGGAGGCACCGCGCTGCCCCGGGTCAGCGCGGAGCAGCTCGACGCCGCGGCGCACCGCGTGGAGGCGGAGGACCTGGCGCTCCTGGCCATGCTCGTCGATCGAACGCCGGCCGCGGACGTGGCCGACACCCTGCGGCTCGACCGTCGCCGCCTCTCGCGCCGCATCGAGCGGCTGCTCGGCCGCCTGCGCGCGCGGCCCCGCATCGCCGCGTCGTAGAGTCTGAGGGGCATGCCCCTCGTTCCCATGGTCATCGAGCGCACCGCCCGCGGCGAGCGCGAGTTCGACATCTACTCGCGCCTGCTGAACGAGCGGATCATCTTCCTCGGCTCCCCCGTCGACGACCAGGTCGCCAACCTGATCGTCGCCCAGCTCCTGCACCTGGAGTCCCAGGACCCCGAGAAGGACATCTCGCTCTACATCAACTCGCCGGGCGGCTCGATCTACGCCGGGCTGGCGATCTACGACACGATGCAGTTCATCAAGCCGCCCGTGGCGACGCTGTGCGTCGGCATCGCCATGTCGATGGGCTCGCTGCTGCTGACCGGCGGCGCCGCCGGCAAGCGCATGGCGCTCCCGAACTCGCGGATCCTCATCCACCAGCCGTCGGCCGGCTTCGAGGGCCAGTCCACGGACATCGAGATCCACGCCGCCGAGATCCTCAAGACGCGCAAGCGCGTCGACGAGATCTACGCGAAGCACACGGGGCAGCCCGAGGACCAGGTCAATCGCGACATGGAGCGCGACCGCTTCTTCACCGCGGCGCAGGCCCAGGAGTACGGCCTGATCGACCGGGTCATCTCCGAGCACTAGGCCGCTTCGATGCGGTGCTCGATGGCGCCGAGCCGCTCGATCTCGATGCGGACGGTGTCGTCGGGCTCGAGGAAGCGCGGCGGGTCCAGCGCCATGCCGACGCCGCTCGGCGTCCCGGTGAGGATGAGGTCGCCGGGCTCGAGCGTGCACGTCTCCGAGATGAACGCGACGAGCTCCTGCGGGCCGAACACGAGGTCGGACGTCGTCGAGTCCTGGCGCAGCTCGCCGTTGACGTGGGCGGTGATGCGCAGGGCGGTGGCGTCCGGCAGCTCGTCGGCGGTCGTGATCCACGGACCCCATGGGCACGAGGTGTCGAAGCCCTTGGCGCGGGTCCACTGCGGCTCGCGGCGCTGGAGGTCGCGCGCACTGACGTCGTCGGCCACCGCCCAGCCCGCGATGCGGCCCTCGGCGCCCATGACGATCGCCAGCTCGGCCTCGTAGTCGAGCCGGCGCACGACGGCGGGGCGGCGGACCGGGCCTGATGGCGCGACGCTCGAGTGCGGGAGCTTCATGAACACGATCGGGAACTCCGGCAGGTCGCGGCCCTGCTCGGCGGCGTGGGCGGCGTAGTTGAGGCCGATGCCGAAGATGGCGCGCGGGCGCGCGACGGGCGCGAGCAGCGTGACGTCGCCCAGCGGGTGCGCGGGACCGTCCGCCGGCGCGCGGTCGCCGGACGCCAGGCGGTCGAGGACCGTCCCGCCGGCGAACGCGACGACCTCCTCGCCGCGCACCTCGCCGGCGCGCGGCTCGTCCTGCCCGGGCGCGATGAAGGTGGCCAGTCGCATCGGGCCGGCACCCTATTAAACGGATTTCCCATTTCGCTGAGCGGCCCGCGTGCCGAGAATGACTCACGTGGACGCGAGCGCGATCACCGCGGCCGCCGCTGCCTCCTCGGCGATCTACCGGTCGTTCGCCGACGCGACCCGCTCGGTCCTCGACCTCCTCGAGCAGCACCTGCCGCACGCGGTGCTCTACCTGGCCCACCTGGACCACGGCCAGTTCGCCCACCGCATCGTCGACGCGCGCAACGGCAACCCGGTCGGCGTGCGGTCCAACGTGGCCATGCCGCTCGCCGACGCGTTCGACTCGCACATGGCCGACGACCGCGCGCCGCGGCTGTGCAACGACGTCGCCGGGCACCCCGTCTACGGCGCGCTGGCGATGCAGGACCGGGTCGGCGCCCGCTCGTACCTGGGCGTGCCGCTCGAGCTCTCCGACGGCACGCGCGTCGGCGCGCTGGCGGCGCTGCACCCGGACGCGCGCGCGTTCACCGAGGCCGACGAGCAGCTCTTCACGATGCTGGCCCGGGTGCTGGCCACCGAGCTCGAGCGCGAGAGCAACGCGCGCGACCTGCGGCGCCTGAACGACATGCTGCGCGACCAGGCCAAGGGAATGGGCGCCGTCGGCCAGGTGGCGCGGGCCCTGGCGTCGGGCGAGGACGCGCGCGTGGCCGTCTGCCAGGCGGCGTGCGAGGTGACCTCGGCGCCCGTCGCCTTCCTGCTCGAGCCCTCGGGCCGGGAGTTCGTCTCCACGGCCATGTCGGGCGTCGAGCTCCAGCCGGTGACGATCCAGCCGCGGGCCTACGCGAGCGCCGGCGGCCGCGCGTTCACGTCGAAGGAGCCCTACTTCGTCGCCGACGCCCGTAACCACCCGGCGCTGGCGGCGCCGCTCGTCGACGCCACCGGCGCCCGCTCGGCGGTCTTCGAGCCGGTGCTGCGCGACGGCAACGTCGCCGGCGTGCTGATCGTCGTCTGGCAGGTGCCGCTGGAGGAGCTGCCCGACGCCCCGGCCGGCGTGCTGCGGCTGCTGGCGACGCAGGCCGCGGTCGCGATCGAGCACGCCGCGCTGCGCCGGCGCGTCGAGTCGATGACGCTCACCGACGGGCTGACCGGCCTCGCCACGACGCGCGCCTGGGACGAGGAGCTGCCGCGCGAGATCGCGCGCGCCCGGCGCTCGGACTCGCCGCTGTCGGTCGCCGTGATCGACATCGACCACATGAGCGCCTTCAACATGCTGCGCGGCGAGCGCGAGGGCGACCGCCTGATCAAGGAGACGGCGGCGCGCTGGCGCAGCGAGCTGCGTGAGGTGGACCTGCTGGCGCGGCTCGACGGCGCGGAGTTCGGGCTGGTCCTGCCGGGCTGCGGCCTCGGCGAGGCCGTCGACGTGCTCGAGCGGGTGCGCGCGGCGACGCCGCGCGGTCAGACCGCCTCGGCCGGCGTGGCGCGCTGGGACGGCGACGAGCCCGCCGAGCTGCTGCTCGCCCGCTGCCGCGACGCGCTCGTGGCCGCGAAGGCGGCCGGGCGCAACGTCACGATCGCCGCCGACTGAGCGCCTCGCGCTCGAGCAGGCGGTTGCCGCGCTCGAGCTGCTCCGCGGTGGCCTTGGCCACCGCCACCATGCCGGTCTCGCGGTTCACGCGGGCGTGGATCGCGCGGTGGGGCTCGCCGGTGCGGCGGGCGATCGCCGAGACGAGCGCGCGCCGCTCGTCGCGCAGGCGCTCGCGCCGCTCGTGCGCGGTCTCCGCCGGCTGCGCGGTCATCGTGACGGTGGGCGGCGCCGGCTCGCCGAAGAGCTGGAGCGCGTCGCCGGGCTGCGTCGTCTGGAGCACCTCGTCGTCGCGGCGCGCGCTCGACCACAGCGCGTGGAACGCCGCCTCCGCGGCGAGGCGCTCGGCGCGCTCGGCGGCCTCGTCGGCCGCCGGCTCGAGCGCCAGCGCATGGTTGCGCTCCTCCTCCACCTCGGCGGCGAGACGCTTGAGCACCGGGTCCGACGGCAGGAAGACGTGGCTCATCTGGCCGCGCGGCGCGGGGGTGCGGCGGATGAAGCGTCCGACGACCTGGCGGAAGAAGAGCTCGGTGCGCGCGGTCGTCGCGTAGACGCCGACGCGCAGCCGCGGGATGTCGACGCCCTCGGAGACCATGAGGACGGACACGAGCCACGCCCCGTGGCCGCCGGCGAAGCGGCGGATGCGCTCGGAGGCGTCCGGCGCGTCCGAGGTCACGATCTCCGGGCGCTCGCCGGCGATGCGGCCAAGGCGGGCCGCGATGCGCTCGGCATGGTCCTTGTCGATGGCCACGACGAGCCCCCCGGCGTCGGCGTGGGCGCCCGCGCGCAGCCGCGTGAGCTGCCCGTGGGCGTCGCGCAGGACCTCGGCCATCCAGTCGCCCTCGGGCTCGAGCGCCGTGCGCAGCCGGCGCGCGGCCTCGGCGGCGGGGAGCGCGACGTCGAACCCCGCCCGGCGGCGGCGGCCGTCGCTCATCCACTCCATCTCGCCGCCGTAGGTGTGGAAGGTCACCGGGCGGCAGACGCGGTTGAGCAGCGCGTCGGTGTAGCCGTAGGCGAAGTCGGCACGCGAGACGCCGTCGTCGTCGTAGGTCACCCAGGGGATCGCCGTGTTGTCCGAGCGGAACGGCGTGCCGGACAGCAGCAGCTTCAGGCGCGCGCCGGCGAAGGCGCGCTGGGTGGCGCGGCCCCAGGCCGCCTCCTCGCCCATGTGGTGCGGCTCGTCGGCGATGAGCAGCGTCGTCGCCTCGGCGGCGCGGCGGCGGTGCACCGCGGGCCCGGCGGCGACCGTCGCGTAGGTGACCGCGACGCCGTGCCGGTCGCGCGGCTCCGGGCCGGCGGCGTTCGGCCGGTTGGGCTCGAGGTCGATCCCGTCGCGGGCGGCGTCGGCCGCCCACTGGCGGCAGATGTGGGTGGTCGGCGCGACGACGCCCACGCGCCGCACCCGCCCCCGGCTCAGCAGCTCGTGCGCGACGTGCAGCCCGAACGTGGTCTTGCCGGCCGCGGGCGTGGCCGACGCAAGGAAGGTCTCCCCGCCGTGGGCGCGCAGCGCGCCGGCGGCGGCCCGCTGCCAGGCGCGCAGCGGCCGCCCGGCCGGCCAGGGTGCGAGGGGAGCAGCCATCGGGGCGCCGCAGCCTAGGCATGCGCTCCGACGGAACGCGGGTAGCCTGGATCGGAGTGCTTCGGGTCACGCACTACTCAGATCCCGGCTGCCCGTGGGCGTGGTCCGCGGCGCCCGCCCTCGCCGTGCTGCAATGGCGCTACGGCGACCAGCTGCGCTGGCGGCACGTGATGATCGGGCTCACGGAGCACGGCTCGGAGTACGAGCGGCGCGGCTACACGCCTGAGCGCCAGGCGCGCGGCTATCGCGACTTCCGCCGGCGCGGGATGCCGTTCACGACCGAGCCCCGCGACCACATCCACGGCACGGGGCCGATGTGCCGCGTCGTGGTCGCGACCCGGCTGCACGCGCCCGAGCGCGAATGGGCGGTCTTCCGCGCGCTGCAGTTCGCGCAGTTCACGTCGACGCTGGCGCTGGACGACCTCGCTGCGCTGCGGCGGGCGCTGCACTGGCTGCCCGACCTCGACGTCAGCGCCATCGTGGCCGCTTCGCGCTCGCCCGAGGTCGAGGAGGCGTTCGTGCGCGACCGGGCCGACGCGCGCTCGGCCGCGGGGTCGCCGACGGAGTTCCAGGACAAGCACGCCGTGACGCCCGAGGGCGAGGTCCGCTACACGGCGCCGTCGCTGGTCTTCGAGCGCGAGGACGGCCGGCGGCTCGAGGCCGGCGGCTTCCAGCCCGTCGAGGCCTACGACGTCTGCGTCGCGAACCTGGACCCGGCGCTGGAGCGCCGGCCGCCGGCCGAGGACCCGGCCGAGCTGCTGACGGCGTTCCCGGACGGGCTGACGACGGCCGAGGTCGCCGCGGTGATGGCGCGCGGCAACGCGATGCCCGACCGCGACGCGGCCGAGGACGCGCTCATCTCCGTGGCCGCGGAGGGCGAGGCGCGGCGGCTGCCGTTCGGCAACGACGCGCTGTGGCTGCCGGCGGCGCCGGCGATCGCCGTCCGCGCCGCCTAGGTCCCTCGGCGGGGGTCGATCCGGTAGACGGCCTGCTCGCCGTAGCTCTGGACCCAGATCGCGCCGCCGCCGGCGGCGACGTCGTAGGAATAGGCGCCGACCTCGATCTCGCCGGTCACCTCGCCGGTCGTCTCGTCGAGCTGCGTGACGGTGGCGTCGGCGTTGTTGACGACCCAGAGGAAGCCGGCGGCGACGGCGACGGCCGACGGCAGGTGGCCGACCTGCAGCCTGCCGGCCACGCGGTTGCGCACCGGGTCGATGCGCGTGAGCACGTCGTCGTCGATGCTCGCCACCCAGACGGCGTCATGGCCGACGGTGACGTCGTTGGGACTGTCGACGCGGACGGTGGCGGTGATGGCGTTCGTCGCCGGGTCGACGCGGCTGACGTTGTCCGTCCCGGTCACCCAGATGGCGCCGAGGCCGGCGGCGACCTGGCGCCCGGTGCCGATCGCGGCGCCGATGTCGATGCGGGCGACGACCTCGCCCCGGCGGCGGTCGATGCGCTCGAGCGTGCCGCCGCGGTCGGTGGCGACCCAGACGGCGTCGGGGGTCACGGCGACGCTCGACGGCCGGTCGCCGACCGCGACCGTGCGCCGGACGCGCCCGGAGTGCGCGTCGAGCTCGGAGACCGTGTCGCTGTCGGCGTTGGCGATCCAGGCGCCGAGCCCGTCGACGGCGACGCGGATCGGCCGCTCGCCGACGCGCCGCGTGCGCTGGACCTTGCCGGACCCGGGGTCGATACGGCTGACGACGCCGTCGTCCCGAGTTGCCCACACCGCGCCGCCGCCATAGCCCACGCCGATCGGCCCGGCGGGCAGCGGGATGACCTTCGTGACGCGGCCGGGCGGCCGGTCCGCGCTGCCCTGCGGCAGGTCGCGCACGGCGATCGGCTTGACCCCGGGTGTGGTCAGCCGGAGCCGCTCGTCGCGATCGCCGGCGCCGCCCGCGCAGCCGGAGAGCGCGATGAGGGCGCCCGCGAGGGCGAGGCGGCGGGCCTTGCCGGCCATCCTGCGATGGAGCTTGGCACACAATGGGGGGATGGCACACCCGGTCGGCGCAGACGCCGTCATCCCGCCGCGGCGCGCCCCGCTGCGTGAGCGCCTCCGGCTGCTGAGCTTGCGGCTGCGCGCGCGGGGCCGCCTCACGGTCGACGGCCGGCCGGTGGTCGCGGCGGGCGCTCGGGTGTCGATCGACCGCGGCGGGCGGGTGCGGCTCGGGAACGGCTGCCTGCTCGGGTGGGGCTCGCGCGTCGAGGCGGCGGGCGGCACGATCGACGTCGGCGCCGGCGCGCGCCTGGGCGAGCGGGCGGTCGTCGTCGCGCTCGAGTCGGTGACGCTCGGGCGTGACGCCGTGCTCGGCGACTGGGCGCTCGCCTGCGACGCCGGGCCGGCGTGGACGGACCCCGAGGCGCCGGTGCGCTCGCAGCCGCTGCGCCGGCGGCCGCTGCGCATCGGGGACGGCGCGCGCGTCGGCGCGCACGCCGCCGTCCTCGCCGACGTGCCGGACGGGGCGGTGATCGCCTCCTACGCGGTCGTGACCGACGAGGTCAGCTCGCCGTAGACCGCGGCCGTCTGGCGGGCGACGTCCGCCCAGTCGAAGCGCAGCACGTGCTCGGAGGCCTCGGCCACGAGCCGCTCGCGCAGCGCGTCGTCGGTCAGCAGCGCCTCCGCCATGCGCGCGAGCGACCGCGGGTCGCGCGCCCGGAAGCGCAGGCCGACGCGCCGCCCGGCGGGCACGACCTCCCGCAGGCCGCCCGTGTCGGCGACGATGCAGGGGCAGCCCGAGGCCATCGCCTCGAGCGCCACCAGCCCGAACGGCTCGTAGAGCGACGGCACCACGCAGAGGTCGGCGATCCGGTAGTAGCCGTGCAGCACCTCGTCGCCCGTCCAGCCGACGAACGAGCCGTGCTCCATGAGCCCGAGCCGCCTCGCCTGCGCCTTGAGCTCGGCCTCCGCGGTGCCGGAGCCGGCGACGAGGAAGCGCACGTTGCCGAGCCGCTCCACGAGGCCGGGCAGCGCGTCGAGCGCGAGGTGGAAGCCCTTCTCGTAGACGAGCCGGCCGACCAGGAGCACGAGCTTCTCGTCGGGCCGCGCGAAGCGGACGCGCAGCTTCGGCAGGTCGGCGACGGGCTGCAGGTCGGTCGGGTCGATCGCGTTCGGGATGACGGTCACGCGCTCGGGCGCGACCTTGAAGACCCCGGCGACGTGGCCGCGCATGTACTGCGAGCAGGCGATGACGGCGTCGGCGTCGCGCACCATCCGCCGCTCCACGCCGTGGATGTGGCGCTGCGGGTGCTTGTCCACCCAGCCCTGGTGGCGGCCGTGCTCGGTGGCGTGCACCGTCACGAGCCACGGCACGCGCGCCCGGCGCGCGAGCCGCCGCGCCGCGTCGGCCACGAGCCAGTCGTGCGAGTGCACGAGGTCGAACGGCCCCTCGAGCTCCTCGCCGGCCGCGCGCATGTCGGCGTTCATGTGGTCGACCCAGGCGATGAACGCGTCCAGGTCGCCGCGCGGGAACTCCGGCTCGCGGACGCGGTGCACGATCACGCCATGGCGCTCCTCGTCGGCGGGGAGACGCCCGCCGCCGCGGGTGAGCACATGGACCTCCACCCCGTCGCGCACGAGTTGCTCCGAGAGCTTGCGCACGTGCCGGGCCAGCCCGCCCTCGACGATCGGCGGGTACTCCCACGAGAGCATCAGCACGCGCACGGCGGCGGAAGCTATCGCTAACGCCGGGGAGTCGTGGCGGTCGCTCAGCTCGCGCCGGCGAACCGCTCCTCGTAGCGCGCCCTGAGCTCGGGCACGACGTCGTGGGCGTCCTCCTCGGAGAGGTAGCCGCCGCCGAGGTGCGCCTCGAGCCGGTTGAGGTAGGCCTCCCAGCCCGCGGCGTGCTGCGCGCCCAGCGAGCGGTCGGCGAACACGTGCGTGAAGACGAGCACGCAGCCCTCGCCGTCGGGCCGCAGCTCGAAGGCGTAGTTCTCGTCGCCCCACGTCCATTCCAGCCGGTGCGGCGGCTCGACGACCGTGAGCTCGCCCCGCTGGCCGTACGCCTCCCAGGTCTCGCCCGCCGCCGGGATCCACTGGACCGTAGCGACGAACCAGCGTTCCAGCTCGGCGGGCTCGCTGACGGCGCGCCACACCCGCTCGACCGAGTGGCCGAGCCGGCGTTCGAAGCGCAGCGCCGGGCGTCCGTCGATGGTCTCGAGTCTGCCGGTCATCACGGGTTCTCCTCCAGGTGGCGTTCGAGGGCGTCGAGGCGACCGGACCAGTACGCGCGGTAGGGCTCGAGCCAGGCGTCGACCTCCGCGAGCGGCTGCGCGCGCAGGCCGTACCACCGCCGGCGCCCCTCGGGGCGCACGGCGACGAGGCCGGCGTCGCGCAGCACCTTGAGGTGCTTCGAGACGCCGGGCTGGCTGAGCCGCAGCCGGCCGACGAGGTCGTTGACCGAGCGCTCGCCGTCGCGCAGCAGGTCGAGGATCTCGCGCCGCGAGGGGTCGGCGAGGGCGGCGAAGGCGGTCACCGCTCCCATATTACCTGATGGTTATACGTCTATGCGGCGTAGCGCCCGGCGGAGCGGGCGCGGGCCTTCGCGGCCTCGGCCTGGCGGTCCTTCGGCGGGGCCTGCGTCACGAGCGAGTCGAGGAGCCGCGTCGACGCCTCGGCGACCTCCTCGATCGCCCGCTGGAACGCCGCCTCGTTGGCCCGCGACGGCTTGTTCATCCCGCTGATCTTGCGCACGTACTGCAGCGCGGCGGATCGAACTTCCTCGTCCGTCGCGGCCGGCTCGAAGTTGTGGAGGGTCCTGATGTTGCGGCACATGCCGCCGAGCCTAGCGCCTGCCCGCCTTCGTTCGGCGGCGCTCCGGGTGGAAGCGATGCACGTTTCGTCGCCGCGGCGCGGGGTCCTGTCAGGCGAGGAGCCGCGGTGGTCCATGACGATGCCGCTTCCAATCCGCGCGATGGGGTAGG
>Ga0126307_10000676_pt1 | contig 22273 bp, 21 predicted proteins | sample Plot28_FD_89955 | JGI IMG/M metagenome (GOLD analysis project Ga0126307, IMG submission 89955) | Serpentine soil microbial communities from UC McLaughlin Reserve, CA, USA - Plot28 | ecosystem: Environmental > Terrestrial > Soil > Grasslands | place: USA: UC McLaughlin Reserve, Lake County... | reverse complement strand
GCCGAAGAGCCCGTAGGCGCCGTCGACGTGCAGCCAGGCGCCGTGCTGCTCCGCGAGGTCGGCCAGGGCCGCGACGTCGTCGATCGCGCCGGTGTTGGTCGTGCCCGCGACGGCGACGACGGCCACGGGCACGACGCCGGCGGCCACGTCGGCCTCGACAGCGGCCCGCAGCGCGGCCACGTCGACCTGGTCCTGGTCGTCGACCGGCACCAGCGTCACGGCCGCCCTGCCGAGCCCGAGCAGGCCGGCCGACTTGAGCATGCAGTGGTGCATCTCGGCGCTGCCGTAGATGCGGCCGGCCGGCAGCCCGGCCATGCCGTCGCGCGCCGGGTCGTGCCCCACCCGCTCGTAGGCGTGCTGGCGGGCCGCGCCGAGCGCGAGCAGGTTGGCCACCGAGCCGCTGCTGGAGTAGACGCCCTGCACGCCGGCGGGCAGCCCGCAGGTCTCGGCGAGCCAGCGCAGCGAGACCTCCTCGAGCAGGTTGCCGGTGTGGCCGAGGTAGCGCTGCGTCCCGGCGAACGTGGTCGCCAGCCGGGCCACCGCGGGCACCACGGTGGACCCGGTGGTGATCCAGCCCCAGAAGCCGGGCGAGGTCATCCGCATCGCGTCCGGCAGCACCGTGTCGGCCAGCGTCCGCAGGGTGGCCTCGGCGCCGGCCCCGCGCTGCGGCACCGGCTGGTCCAGCGCGGCCCGCCACGCGGCGCCCGCGCCGGCAGCGGTGCCGGTCGCCGGCGCGGCCAGGTGCGCCTCCAGGGCAGGGACGACGAGGGCCAGCGCTTCTGCCAGGCCGTCGGTGCGCGCGGCGTCGGTGCTGTCGGTCGTAGGTCCGGAGGTCGCTGTGGTCACGCGTGCAGCGTGCCAGCGCGGGCCGACAGCGGCCAGACCTGTCCCGCTCCGGGGTTCGGGGGGCTGCGCCGGAGGGTCAGTCGGCGAGCAGCGCGTCGACGAACACCTCGGGCTCGAACGGCGCCAGGTCGTCGGCGCCCTCGCCGAGCCCGACCAGCTTGACCGGGACGCCGAGCTCGCGCTGGACGGCGACGACGATGCCGCCCTTGGCGGTCCCGTCGAGCTTGGTCAGCACGATGCCGGTCACGTCGACCGCCTCGGAGAACACCCGGGCCTGCACGAGCCCGTTCTGCCCGGTCGTCGCGTCGAGCACCAGCAGGACCTCGTCGACCGGGCCCTGCTTCTCGACCACCCGCTTGACCTTGCCGAGCTCGTCCATCAGCCCGACCTTGTTCTGCAGCCGCCCCGCGGTGTCGACCAGCACGACGTCGTAGCCGCCGTCGGCCCCCTGCCGGACCGCGTCGAAGGCGACGCTGGCCGGGTCACCGCCCTCGGGTCCCCGGACGACCGGCGCGCCGACCCGCTCCCCCCAGGTCTGCAGCTGGTCGGCGGCCGCGGCCCGGAAGGTGTCGGCCGCCCCGAGCAGCACGCTGCGGCCGTCGGCGACCAGCACCCGGGCCAGCTTGCCGACCGACGTGGTCTTGCCGGTCCCGTTGACCCCGACGACCAGGACGACCGCCGGCCGCCCGTCGGCACCCCCGGTGTGCAGCGTCCGGTCGAGCTCCGGGCCGACCAGGGTCACCAGCTCCTCGCGGAGCAGCGCACGGGCGTCGCCGCCGGGCGTGTGCCGGGCGCGCAGCCGCTCGACCAGCTCCTGGGTCGGGCCGACTCCGACGTCGGCGGTCAGGAGGGTGTCCTCGACCTCCTCCCAGGTCGCCTCGTCGAGGGTGTCGCGGGAGAGCAGGCCGAGCAGGCCGCGGCCCATCGAGCGCTGGCCGGCCAGCCGGGAGCGCAGCCGGGTGAGCCGGCCGGCGACCGGCTCCGGCCGCTCGAGGTCCGCCTCGGGCGCTTCGGGCGCCTCGGGGGCGAGGACCTTGACGTCGCCGCTGGGGACGTCGACCCGCTCGACGGAGGGTTCGGTGAGCGGCGGCAGCGTGGCCTTGCGCGGGCGACGGCGCAGCAGGGCCGTGGTGCCGAACGCCAGCACGACCACCGCGAGCACGGCGATGACGACGACGAGGGTGAGGGTGTCCATCGCGGACAAGTCTCTCAGCCTCGGAGGACGCCGCGTGACGTCCCCTCGGCCGGGCCAGCGCAGGCAGAGCCGCGTCGAAGGTGGGACCGTCCCTGCGCTAGGTCCCGCAGAGCGCTCCGGCAGGGTTGTCCCTGTCGCAGACGTTCCGCGCCCAGGTGTTGCCGTTGGTCGTGAACGCCAGGTCGCTCAGGTCGTAAGCGGTCGCCGTGCTGAACCAGCCGTTGCCATCGGCGACGTTGTCCGTGACGACGTTCCCGGTAGCGCCGGCTGCCGCGCGGATGCCGTCGAGCCGGTTCGTCAGCGCCATGTTCGCGACGACGGCGTTGCCTGTGTTGCCCTGCCTCAGGACGATGCCCTCGACGTTGTTCTCGACGACGTTGTGGGACACGACACCGTGCTTGAGACCCCCGTCCGCAAGACCGATGCCCGCCCCCGGGTTTCCGAAGGATCCCCGGATCGAGTTCTCACTCACCACGGAACCGACGTTCGACTCAGCCGGAACGCCGAGATTGCGGAACGAGGCGATCGCGATGCCGACGAGGTTGCTGCTGGTGATGCGGTTGCCGGTGATGAGCAGGTCAGTGTTGCCCCCGAAGATCCTCATCCCCCTCTGTGCCCCGTCCACGACGTTGCCCGCGATCACGGTCCCCACGGTGCTGTCCGCCATGTAGGGGTTCCGGTCGCCCCTGGACGCGTTGCCACGGAGCTCGACGCCCTCGGCGCCGGACGTCAGCTCGAAGGTGTACTCGAGGTGAAGGTAGGTGTCGTTGGCGTCGATGACGGCGTCGACGAGTGGTGCGAATTCGTTGGCGACGCCCCAGCTGTTGGCACGAAGGCAGTTGTGGTCGAACCTGGCGGGTCCGCTGCTGCGGAGATGGACACCGATCCGGTTGCCGGTGATGAGGTTGCGGTGGAGCCGGAGGTCCGAGTACACGGACGACGTGTTGATGGCCGCCGCAGGTCGGACGGTCGACCCCGACGTGCCGGTCGCCCCACGGAGGACCAGTCCCTCCACCTCAACCCCATCGTGCTCGATCGTCAGGAGCGCATCCGACGGCATGCCGTCGACCGCCTGGACAACCGGATGCCGCGCGGGGTCGACAGGCAATTCGGGAGCGAAGCAGTCCCAGGGCCCCGACTCCGTGGACTCGCCTTCGATGTCGAGCCGCTTGTCGACGAGGACTCCCTCCGGGTAGAGCCCGGCACAGACCTTGACCTTGTCGCCGTCGCTGGAGTCGGCGATGGCGCTCCGGATGGTCGTGTACCCGGCCTCCGGGCACTGCGCCCGGTCGTCGTCGACGAGCCGGGTCACCCGGTCGACGGACGCCGGCGCTGCAGACGCGTGCGCCCAGCCGGTGGCCGTCCCGGCCGTGATAACCACCGCCACGGCAGCGACCAGCGCCGCTGGCCTTCGCCAGCCGGCGCGCTGCCGAAGACCGTTGACGCGTCGTTCGCCCACGACGTCCCCCATGGCGGTCGCACCGCACGCCCGATCACTCTTCGTCCCCGACGGGATCCCTCTACCGTGTGCGACGGCCCGGCTTCGGTATAGGTCGTCCGACGGGCAGGTGCAACCAACGCGAGGCAAAGACAGCAGGGGTGCCGCTGACGGTCTCCCTGCGGTGGGCGGACGAGGTCAGCGGCGGCCGGTGCCGGTGAGCACCCGGGCGCCGCGGCGCAGCCGCTGCTCGACACGCTCGAACCGGGCCGACATGGCGCGCGACTTCTCGGGCGTGCTCAGGACGCCCAGCGGCGGGGCCTCGCCGGGGTCGACCCGGTCGGCGACGGAGGCCACCGCGTCGGTGAGCCGCTCGGTGTGCGGCACCGGTGACCGCCGTCCCCGGTAGGGGTAGGCGACGAAGCCGACGACGAGCAGGGCGACCACGCCGAGCAGCACGTGTGCGGCGAGGAGCTCAGTCATTGCGCAGCGCCTTCCCGGGACGGATCTGGCCAAAACGTCCACCCCAGCGTACGCAGCGTCGCGCTGAGCGCCCGCACCACGACGACCCGCCCGCGTGTCGGGAGCGCTCGCCGCCGCCGGCCGGGCCGGTAGGGGACGGTCAGGCCGGCTGCGCCTCCCGCATCCGCTGACCGATCACGGTGGTGATGCCGTCGCCCCGCATCGACACGCCGTACAGCGCGTCGGCGACCTCCATCGTGCGCTTCTGGTGGGTGATGACGATCAGCTGGCTGGCCTCGCGCAGCTCCTCCATGATCGCGATCAGCCGGCCCAGGTTGACGTCGTCCAGGGCGGCCTCGACCTCGTCCATGACGTAGAACGGGCTCGGCCTGGCCCGGAAGATCGCGACGAGCAGCGCCACCGCGGTCAGCGACCGCTCGCCGCCCGAGAGCAGCGAGAGCCGCTTGACCTTCTTGCCCGGCGGCCGGGCCTCGACCTCGATGCCGGTGGTGAGCATGTCGGACGGGTCGGTCAGCACCAGCCGGCCCTCGCCGCCCGGGAACAGCCGGGCGAAGACGCCCTCGAACTCGCGCGCCGTGTCCTGGAACGCAGCGGTGAAGACCTGCTCCACCCGCTCGTCGACCTCGCGGACGATGTCGAGCAGGTCGCGCCGGGTCGCCTTGAGGTCCTCGAGCTGCTCGGCGAGGAACTGGTGCCGCTCCTCGAGCGCGGCGAACTCCTCCAGCGCCAGGGGGTTGACCCGGCCGAGGAGCGCCAGGCTGCGCTCGGCGCCGCGCAGCCGCTTCTCCTGCTCCGCGCGCACGTAGGGCACTGGGTCGGGCTCCACCTCGCGGACCTCGTCCGGGGCCGGCGGCGAGGGCGGCACCAGCTGGTGCGGGCCGTACTCCTCGACCAGCGTCCCTGGCTCGACGCCGTGGTCCTCCAGCGCCTTCTGCTGCAGCGACTCGATGCGCAGCCGCTGCTCGGCCCGGGCCACCTCGTCGCGGTGGACGCTGTCGGTCAGGCGGTCCTGCTCGGCACTCAGCTCGCGCAGCCGGCCGCGCAGTGCGGCCAGCTCCGCGTCGCGCTCGGCCCGGGCCCGCTCGGCCGCCTCGCGGGCGGCAGCGGCCCGGGCCAGGGAGTGCTCGAGGTGGGCCAGGGCCGCCTGCGCGGCGAGCGCCACGTCCTGCGCGACGGCCGCCTCGCGGGCCCGCCGCTCGCGGCGCGCGGCGGCGCGGGCGCGGGACTCCCGCTCGTGGGCGGCGGCCCGGACGAGGGAGTCGGCGCGCCCGGCGAGGGCGCGCGCCCGTTCCTCGCCGGTACGGACCGCCAGCCGGACCTCCATCTCGGACTGCCGACCCGCGCGAGCCCGCTCCTCGAGTCCGTCGCGCAGGGTGGTGTCGGGCTCCGCCTCGTCCGGCTCCGGCGACTCCTCGGCGACCCGCAGCCGCTCGGCGAGCTCCGCGAAAGAGCCGGTGTCGGCCTCGATCGCCGCCTGGGCGCCCGCGATGGAGCGCTCCAGGCGGTCGGCCTCGCCGCGCGCGGCCCGCGCCTGCGCGCCGAGCTGGCCGAGCTGCTCCGCGACGGCGGACATCCGGGCGTCGGACTCGTGCAGCCGGTCCAGGGCGCCGTGGACGTCCCGGTTGGCCCCCGCCTGCTCCTCGGTCAGACCGTGGATGGCGAAGCGCACCCGGTCCAGCCGGTGCCCCGCCTCGCCGAGCCGGGTCTCCGCCTCGTCGACGGCGGCTTGCACCTCGAGCCGGCTGGGAGTGCCGTGCGATCCGCCGGCGGCGTGGTGGCGGGCCAGCAGGTCGCCGTCGCGGGTCACGGCCGACAGGTGAGGAGCGGCGGCGACGACCGCCCGGCCGGCGGCCAGGTCGTCGACGACGACGACGTCGGCGAGCAGCCGGGTCAGTGCGGGGCGCAGAGCGGCCGGGGCGGTCACCAGCTCGAGGGCCCGCCGGGCACCGGCCGGCAGAGGGCGGTCCCCCGTTGCTGCTGCCGCACGCGGGTCGTGGAGGTCTTGGGTGGCGGAGGCGGCCGGGTCGCCGGAGCCGACGAGCAGCAACGCGCGCCCGGCGTCGTCGTCCTTGAGCAGGCGGATCGCGGCCTCGGCCGCGGCCAGGTCGGCGACGGCGACGGCGTCGGCGGCCGAGCCCAGGGCCGCCGCGACGGCGGTCTCGGCGCCGGGCGTGACCGTCAGCAGCGCCGACACCGACCCGATGACGCCGGTCAGCCGGTCGGAGGCGGCGAGCAGCGCGCCTGACGCGTCCTTACGGGCCAGCCCCATCTCGAGCGCGTCCTTGCGCGCGACCAGCGCCGCCCGCTCGCGCTCGGCCGCGCGCTCCTCCTCCCGCAGCTCGGCCAGCCGGTCCTCGGCCGCCGCGAGCCGCAGCGCGGCCTCCTCGTGGGCCGAGTCCAGGTCCTCCTCGCCGGCGTCCAGGCCGGCCACCTGGGTCTCCAGCGCGGTGAACTCGGACTGCGCCCGCGCGGCCCGCTCCCGGGCCTCGTCCAGCGCCGGGGTCAGCCGGCCCAGCTCGGCCTCGCCCGCCTCGACCCGGCTGCGCGCCGCGGCGACCTGGCCGGCCAGGCGGGCCAGCCCCTCGCGGCGGTCGGCAGCCGCGCGCGCGGCTGCCGCGACCCGCCGCTGCTCGACGGTCAGGGCCTGCTCGGCCGTCTGCCGGACGGTCACGGCGTCGGCCAGGCGGGCCCGGTCGCGCTCGACGGCCTCCTGGATCTCCTGCTCCTCGGCTCGCACCTGCTCCGCCTGGCGCTCCAGCTCGTCGGGGTCCCGGGTCAGCGGCCCGGCCGCCGGGGCCTCGTCCGGCTCGCCCGCGAGGTGACGGACCCGTTCGGCCGCCAGTGACCCGGTGCCGCGGAACCGCTCGCGCAGGGACGACAGGCGGTACCAGGTGTCCTGCGCCCGGGCCAGCGTCGGCGCCTCGGCCGCGGCGACCGTCTCGAGCTCGGCCTCGCGGGCGCCCGCCTCCGCGAGCTGCCCTTCGACCTCGGCCCGCCGCGCGCGCAGCGCCGTCTCGTCGGCCACCTCGGCCTCGAGGGTCGCCGTGAGCTGGACCAGGTCGTCGGCAAGGAGTCGGAGCCGGGCGTCGCGCACGTCGGATTGGATGACGGCCGCCCGCCGCGCCACCTCGGCCTGCCGGCCCAGCGGCTTGAGCTGGCGGCGCAGCTCGACGGTGAGGTCCTGGACGCGGGTCAGGTTGGCCTGCATGGCGTCCAGCTTGCGCAGCGCCTTCTCCTTGCGCTTGCGGTGCTTGAGGACGCCGGCCGCCTCCTCGATGAAGCCGCGGCGCTCGTCCGGGCCGGCCGAGAGGACGGCGTCGAGCTGGCCCTGACCGACGATCACGTGCATTTCGCGGCCGATGCCCGAGTCGGACAGCAGCTCCTGCACGTCGAGCAGCCGGCACGGCTGGCCGTTAATCGCGTACTCCGAGCCGCCGTTGCGGAACATGATCCGCGAGATGGTGACCTCGGCGTAGTCGATGGGCAGCGCGCCGTCGGTGTTGTCGATGGTCAGGCTGACCTCGGCGCGGCCCAATGGAGCCCGGCCGGCGGCGCCGCCCGGCCCCGCGCTGCCGGCGCTGCCGGCGAAGATGACGTCCTCCATCTTGCCGCCGCGCAGCGACTTGGCGCCCTGCTCGCCCATGACCCAGGCCAGGGCGTCGACCACGTTGGACTTGCCGGAGCCGTTGGGCCCGACGACACAGGTGATGCCCGGCTCGAAGTGGAAGGTGGTGGCCGACGCGAAGGACTTGAAGCCCTTGAGGGTCAGGCTCTTCAGGTGCACGCGGAAGATCTCCTCACGTCCGGGCACCGGGGGAGGTGTGCGGTGCCGCTCGGACGTACGTTCGGCGGGGAAGGCCGGGGCCGAGCCTACCGGCCGGGCCCGCCGGCTCCGGCCATTGCCGCCTCGCCGCGCCGGTCCCGGACGTGCGAGACGGGACGCCCCGGGGGCGTCCCGTCCAGTCCCTCGCGGGCCGGCCCCTGCCGGGGCTCAGGCCAGTGCGGGCTCCTTGGCCACCTCGAGCGAGATGAGGTGGGCCTCGGCGTGCGAGGCGACCAGGGCGTCGTTCTCGGCACGCAGCCTGATGTTGTCCGCCTCGAGGCTGCGGACCCGCTCCTGCAGGCGACGCAGCTCCATCACCGTCCGGGGGTCCGGACCACCGACGTGACCGATGAGGGCTTTCGCCATGCGTGATCCTCCACCTGCTGCTCGACCCCGCTGTGGCGGGTCTGGCCTCTAGTTGTCAGGTCCCACGTGGCCGGGCGCGCAGGGGGTCGGCGGCACCGGTCGTCACGACGTGAACGTGGGGTTTCCAGGGTCGCACCCGCGGCGCAGAGGGTCAATAGGTCACGGCTTGATCACATCGGGGGTTGCGCCGAACGGGTGGCCCGAACCACCCGAACCGGCCCAACCTCACCCGCAGCCGCAGACCACCCCGGCCCCCGGCGGCACCGCCGGCGCCCGCGCCGACCGCACGAGGGCCGGCCGGCCCGGGGCCCACGCGCGCACCACGCCGTCCGACCCCCGCTCCTCGCGAACGACGAGGTACGCCGTCCCGTCCAGGTCGTCGACCAGCCCGGCGGCCGGGTCCGCACCAGCGCTGCCCCGCACCAGCAGGGTCGCGGCGCCCCCGGCCACCACCCGGGCCAGCGCCGGGCGGGTGCCCGCTCCGTCGACCACCAGCAGGTTGGACACCGAGCCGCCGGCCAGCGCGATGCCGGTGAAGGCCCGGCCGGGCGGCGCGGCCACCTCGCGGCCCAGCACGTCGTCACGGGTCACCGTCACGACCAGCACCTCCTGCCCCGGGCAGCCGTCCCTCGAGCAGCCGTCCGAAGGTGCGAGGACCGAGTCCGGCCCGAGGGCCAGCACGCGGGGCACCGTGGCGATCGGGCGGACCTCCGGCTGGGTGCCCAGCTCCACCGGGCGGGACGGAGCGGCGAGCACGAGGTCGACCGGGTCGGTCGCCGTGGCCGCGTCGCCCGTGGACGTCCCCGGCGCGGCCATCAGCAGCGAGCGGGCCGCGCCAGGAACCGACAGCAGGCCCACCGCGCGCCAGCCGGGTCCGGACGGCTGGCCGGGGAACGGCGCCGGGTCGCGCACCGCGCCCGTGGCGGCGTCCACCTCGACCACCCGCCCGTCGCCGCGCTCGACCAGGGCGCCGCCCAGCCGACCGGAGCCGGCCACGAAGCGGCGGGCCCGGCCGAGCGGGGTCGGCGTGTCCTCCGGGTCGGACGGGTCGATGCTGAACAGCGTCCGTCCCGCCACCCCGACGAGCACCGACCCGCCGGTCGAGCTGAGCACCGGCACCAGCGACGCGCTGGCGGCCAGGCGGCCGGGCAGCTCCGGGCCCTCCGACCAGTCGTCGCCCGCCTCGACCAGGAGCCGGCCCTCCGAGCGGAGCACCAGCAGCCCGCCGGCCGACCGCAGGGGCTCGGGCTCACCCGGGCCGCCGGGGGCCGACAGCAGCCCGCTGCGCAGCGCGAGCAGCGCGACCAGGCCGGCCGCAACGACGGCGGCCAGACGCCATACCCGGCCCCGGCGCGGGGGGCGCTCCCCGGTCCCCTCGTCGTCACCGCCGGGCACCGTGCCCAGGACGTCGGGCCGGTCCTCGGGCCGGTGGCCGGGCCGGTCGCCGGTGCTCACCCGTGCGCGTCCGGCGGGCGGCGCTGGCAGCGCGGGCAGCGGAAGGAGGACCGGTTCATGAAGTGCTCCCGCACGACGAGAGCCCCGCAGCGCCGGCAGGGCAGCCCGGTCCGGCCGTAGACCGCCAGCTCACGGTTGAAGTACCCGCTCTCCCCGTTGACGTTCACGTAGAGCGAGTCGAACGACGTACCGCCCTGGTCGAGCGCCTCGACCATCACCTCGCGCGTCGCGGCGAGGACCTCGGCGCTGCGGGCAGGGGTCATGGTCGACGTGGGCCGGGCCCAGTGCAGGCGGGCCCGCCACAGCGCCTCGTCGGCGTAGATGTTGCCGATGCCGCTGACCAGCGTCTGGTCGAGCAGGGCGCGCTTGAGGCCGGTCCGGCGGCGTCGCAGGGCCGCGGCGAATGCCGCGTCGTCGAACTCGGGGTCGAGCGGGTCGCGCGCGATGTGCGCCACCGGCAGCGGCAGCCCGGCCGGGTCGGTGTCGACGAGCGCCAGCCCGCCGAACGTCCGCTGGTCGACGAAGCGCAGCTCGGGCCCGCCGTCGGTGAACGACAGGCGCACCCGCAGGTGCACCTCGTCGGGTGAGCCGGGCGGCCGGACCAGGAGCTGCCCGCTCATGCCGAGGTGGGCCAGCACCGCCTCCCCCGCGTCGCTCCCGTCGGTGCCACCGCTGCCGCCGCTGCCAGGGACCGCCTCGAGCGGCAGCCAGAGGTACTTGCCCCGTCGCTGCGCGCCGGCCAGCGTGCGGCCGGTGAGGCGGGCCGCGAAGTCCGCGGAGCCGGCGGCGTGGCGGCGGACGGCGCGCGGGTGGCCCACCGCGACGGCCGCGACGGTGCGCCCGGCCGCCCAGCGGTCCAGTCCGCGCCGGACCACCTCGACCTCGGGCAGCTCGGGCAGCGCGAGCCCCCTACGCGCCGGTGCCGTCGGTGCCGCCGGTGCCGCCGGTCCCACCAGTGTTGCCGGCACCGTCCTCGGGCAGTTCGGCCCGCAGCCGCCGCCAGGCGGTCGCCGCGGCCTCCTGCTCGGCCTCCTTCTTGCTGCGCCCCCGGCCCTGGCCGTAGTCCTCGCCGGCCACCCGCGCTACGGCCGTGAACAGCTTCTGGTGGTCCGGACCGGTCTCCGTGACGACGTACTCCGGGACGCCCATCGAGGCGCTCGCCGTGAGCTCCTGCAGGCTGGTCTTCCAGTCCAGGCCGGCGCCCAGCGTCGCGGCCTGCTCGATCAGCGGGTCGAACAGCCGGTGCACCAGTGCCGCGGCCTCGGTCAGCCCGCGGCCGATGTACACCGCGCCGAGCACCGCCTCGAGGGTGTCGGCGAGGATCGAGGTCTTGTCGCGGCCGCCGGTCGTCTCCTCGCCGCGGCCGAGCCGGACGTAGTCGCCGAGGCGCAGCTCACGGCCGACCTCGGCCAGCGCACGCATGTTGACCACGGCGGCGCGCAGCTTGGCCAGCTGCCCCTCGGGGAGCTCGGGGTGGCTGCGGAAGAGCGTGTCGGTGACGACGAGGCCGAGCACCGAGTCGCCGAGGAACTCCAGCCGCTCGTTGGTCGGCAGGTTGCCGTTCTCGTAGGCGTACGACCGGTGGGTCAGCGCCCGCTCGAGCAGGGTGGGCTCGACCGTGACGTCGAGGGCCGCGGACAGGTCGGCGTGCCAGTCCGGACCGGCTGCCTCGACCTGCGCGCTCACGCCTCGCCCCCCGCCCGGCTGCTCAGACGTCCAGGACGTCGCGGTCGTTGTACGTGCCGCAGGTGGGGCAGGCGACGTGGGCGAGCTTGGGCTCGCGGCAGCGCTTGCACGGCGCGAGGGGAGCGGCGGTGGTCTTCCACTGCGCCCGTCGCGACCGGGTGTTGGCGCGCGACATCTTCCGCTTCGGGACGGCCACGGGGGTCTCCTTGTCCGGGGTGGTGCCTGTCAGGTGGTCCGGGTCTGTGCGGTCGTGCAGGTGGTGCGGGTCGTGCGGGTCGTGCGGGTCAGCTGTCGTCCGTACGGCCCGGCAGCTGCCTCAGGGCGGCCCACCGGGGGTCGAGCGTCTCGTGCCGGTGCCCCGGGTCGTCCGCCAGGCGTGCCCCGCACTCGGAGCACAGTCCCGGGCAGTCGTCCCGGCACAGCGGCTGCAGCGGCAGCGCGAGCACCACCGCGTCCCGCAGCACCGGCTCGAGGTCGAGCAGGTCGCCGTCGAGCCGCGGCAGCGCGTCGGTCTCCTCCGCCTCCTCGCCGGCAGGTGCCGGGCGGCCGGCGTCGCGGCCCTGGTGGGTCCAGAGCTCCTGCACGTCGACCTCGAGGTGGCGGCTGACCGGGTCGAGGCAGCGCACGCACTCCCCCGTCACGGTCCCGCTGACCGTGCCGGAGACGAGGACGCCTTCGACCACGGACTCGAGCCTGAGGTCCAGCTCGAGCGCCGACCCCTCCGGGACGCCGAGGACGTCGACCCCGAGGTGTGCGGGTGCCGGAACAGATCGGGAGACCCGTCGCATCGACCCGGGTCGCCGGCCGAGCTCGCGGGTGTCGAGCACGTAGGGCGACCGTGGGTCGAGGTGGGCGCTTCTCCTGGTCTCTTCGGGCATGCTCACGTCACGGGATCGGGGCGTCTCAGGCCCCGGGCGGGACCGGCACAGGCTACCCGACGGCTCCGGCCGGTCCCAAAACGTCGCAGGTCGGCACCCCGACGAGCACAGGTCAGCGCTGGTCCGGGTCCTCGCCGAGGGGGTGGCCCTGCTCGGCCGGCGCGTCCGACCAGGTGTCGGCGGGAGCCCGCCCGCTGACCTTCTCCCGGCCACGGCGCACCGCACCGATGGTCTTCTCGAGGACGACCTCGAAGTTGGCCAGCTTGGTGTCGACGTAGTCGTCGACCTCGCGGCGCAGGGTCTCGGCCTCCTGCACCGCGTCGGAGCGGATCCGCTGGGCCTGGCGGCGGGCCTCGCTGACCACCTCGGTCTCGGAGGTCAGCGCGAGCCGCTCCTCCTCGGCCCGGTTGATCAGCCGCTGCGCCTCCCGACGGCCCTCGTCGACGACGCTCTCCCGGTCGGCCAGCAGCATCTGCGCGTGCCGGAACTCCTCGGGGAGCAGCGCCCGGATCTCCTCGATCAGGCCCAGCACCTCACCCCGGTTGACCACGCAGGACGCCGACATCGGCATCGAGCGGGCCTGCTCCACGATCGCGGTGAGCTCGGCGAGCTTCTCGTGAACGTCCACAGGCGCAGTCTCCCAGCAGGTCCGGGTCGAGGTGGGACGGGTCGGCCCAGCGGGCCGGCGGGTGGTCACCAGCGTCGGGTCACCGGGACAGCCGCTCCCGGAGCCGGCGCAGCACCGGCTCGGGGACCAGTCCGCTGACGTCCCCTCCCCAGGTCGCCACCTCCTTCACCAGGCTGGAGGACAGGAAGGAGTACTCCGGGTTGGTCGCGACGAAGAGCGTCTCGAGGCCGGTGAGCCGGTTGTTCATCTGCGACATCTGCAGCTCGTAGTCGAAGTCGCTGACCGCGCGCAGGCCCTTGACGACGACCGGGATGTCCCGCTCGCGGCAGTAGTCGACGAGCAGTCCCTGGAACGAGTCGACGGTGACGTTGCCGAGCTCCTCGGTCACCTCACGGAGCATCGCGATCCGCTCGTCGACCTCGAAGAGGCCGCGCTTGGACACGTTGACCAGCACCCCAACCGTCACCTCGTCGTAGAGGCGGCTGGCCCGCTCGATCACGTCGAGGTGGCCGTTCGTCACCGGGTCGAAGGACCCGGGGCAGACGCAGCGCCGCACGGTCACTCCCCAGGGCTGTCCGACAGGGCGGCGCGACCGTACCAAAGCGTCGCCTCGCCGTACCTGCGGGAACGCAGCCCGTCGAAGCCCTCCGGCCAGGCCCATGTGCCGCCCCTCGTCGCCCGCTCGACCACCACCAGCCCACCCGGCGCGACCCAGCCGTGCGCCAACGCGTCGCGCAGCACGCGCTGCAGGTCCGCGTCGGCCACCTCGTAGGGCGGGTCCAGGAACATGACGTCGTACGTCGCCGCGCCGGACGGTCCGGGGCCTCCGCCGACGACGCGCTCGACCCGGCCGGACCGGACCTCGGCACCGGGCAGCCCCACGGTCTCCACGTTGGCCCGCAGGACCCGGACCGCCACCGGGTCGGACTCGACCAGGAGCACGGCGGCAGCCCCACGACTGAGCGCCTCGAGCCCGACCGCGCCGGTGCCGGCGTAGAGGTCGGCGACCCGGCGGCCGGCGAACGACCCGAGCTGTGCCTCAAGCGCGGAGAACAGCGCCTCGCGGGCCCGGTCGGCAGTCGGCCGGGTGTCCCGGCCGGGTGGCGCGGCGAGCCGGCGCCCCCGTGCTGCCCCGGAGATGATCCTCGGCACTGCGACCTCCAGCTCGGGCCGGACCACCGCGGTTCGGCCCGAGCCGGGGCGGCGTCAGCGGGAGATGGTGATCTCCCGGCTGTCCGAGATCGTGCCGCAGAAGCTGAAGCCGCAGGTGAACGCCTCCGCCGTCGCGACCGCGGTGCCCTTCTTGAACACGCGGTCACCGGCCGTCACGGTGACGGTCGTCGACTGCGGACCGCCGGTGCACGGTGCGGTGCGCGAGCCGTAGGCGTACGTCGTGCCGCTGCCCGACCGCTGCACGACCTCCACCGAGATCTCGATCTCCTGGTCACCGGCGGCGCACTGGTAGGTGACCGGGACCGACACGCCGGCGCCTCGCGCCAGCAGGTCGGCGGAGGACTGCAGCTGGATGCCGGCCCCCTGCGGCGGCGAGTCCTCGGCGACGGCGGCCCCCACCGGCACGAGTGCGGCCATCGCACCACCCACCAGGAGAGCCAGCGCGGCGGGATGCCGGGTACGGATGCGGTTCATGGAGTTCCCCCTCACGGGTCGGTCGCCGGCCGCCAGGTCACCGCGACCAGGGCCACGGCGGTGAGCGGCACGACAGGGACGTGCCAGACGAAGTCGAGACCGCCGTGGACGGCGGCCGCGACGAGCGCTGCCAGCACGCCGGCCGGCAGCAGGTCGGGCGAAGGCTCGCGCGACCCGACTGCGGCGGCACGCACCAGCAGCGCGACCAGGAGCAGCAGGAGCAGCAGGGCGAGGACGCCCAGCTCGAGAAGGGTCTGGACGTACTCGTCGTGCACGAAGCGGATGACGCTGAACGGCACCCCGGCCGGGCCGAGATCGAGCCACCCGGCGCCCGGGCCGGTGCCCCACCAGGGCTGGTCGGCGACGGTGCGCAGGGCGGCGACGTGGGCACCCCAGCGGACCGAGCCACCCGCGGCGAGGCGCTGGCCCAGCACCGTGGAGCCCTGCACCGCGACGGCCGCCGTCACCGCCGCACCGGCCACGGCGGCGACCAGGGCCAGGGCCATGGGGGCACGCCGCGGGGCCAGCCAGGCGGCGAGCGCCATCCCGGCCGGCAGGCCGAGCAGCGCCGGCCAGCGCCCGGCCGGGGCGTCCAGGGGGACCGAGCCGAGCAGACCGGCCACGCCGACCAGCGCCCCGAGGGCCGGCGCGAGCGCGCCCTGGAGCAGGGACCGCCACCCGGCGCAGGCCGCGAGCACCACCGCTCCGACCGCCAGGGACACGGCGCCGGCGCGGCTGAGGGTCGCGACGTGCCCGACGAGCAGGAGGGCGCACAGCGCTGCCGGCCAGCGGTCGGCCGGCCGGGACAGGCGCAGGGCCAGCGCCGGCAGGCACAGGAGAGTGAGCAGCGCCGCCGCCGCGTTCGGGTAGGTGAGCCAGCTGCCCGCCCGCCACATGCCGTCCTGGGTGACGGCCAGCCGGTCGAGGTGGAGGACGACGCCGGCCCAGCCGGCCGCCGCCGTGACCGCCCCCAGACCGAGCAGGCCGCGGACCGTCACCCGGCGCGCGTCGGCCGGCAGGCGACGGCCGACGACGAGCAGCAGCACGACGGCGGCCATCAGGGCAGCGGCCGCGACGCCCGACGTGCGGTCGGCCGACAGGCCGCCGCGCAGGAGTGCCCAGCCACCCAGGAGCCCGGCCACGACCGCGGCCCGGCCGGTCCAGCGCGCCGAGGGCGATGGGGCGGGCCGGTCGCGGACGACCAGCAGGGCGGCGACCGGCAGGGCCACGAGCAGCGGGAGCCGGCCCGCCGGGTGGTAGCCACCCTGCGCGAGCGCGGCCGCGGCCAGACCGGCGACGACCAGCTGGGCCGCCAGGATCCCGCGACCCTTGCGGTCGGGCCGGTGGCCGCGCGCGACCGGTCCCCCCGGCTCCTCGGTCCCCCGCCCGCGAACTGCAGGGCGGGGTGCCGCCGGCTGCTGCACCCGTGCCGTCATGCGCGTCCCCCTGCATCCCCACCGCCCCCCGGCGGCGACCTGTGCCAAGGACTCCGGCCGGTCGTGCCGGGTTCGGTCGCGGGGCCAGGTCCTGTCAGGTCTTGTCGAGGTAGTCCGCGCGCTGCTCGGCCAGGGCCCGGTCCACCGCGCCGCGCAGGCCGGGGTGCCCGCGCAGCTCCGGGTCACTGCCGACCAGCTCGGCGGCGTCGTCGCGCGCGTCCACGATGAGGTCCTCGTCGCGCAGCACGCGCAGTAGCCGCAGGCTCGACCGGCGCCCGGACTGCGACGCACCGAGCACGTCGCCCTCGCGGCGGGCCTCGAGGTCGAGGCGGGACAGCTGGAAGCCGTCGAGGGTTGCGGCGACGGCCTCCAGGCGCTCGCGAGCCGGGCTGCCGGCCTCGCTGTCGCTGACCAGGAGGCACAGCCCGGGAGCGGTGCCACGACCGACCCGGCCGCGGAGCTGGTGCAGCTGCGAGACACCGAAGCGGTCGGCGTCGAGCACGACCATCCCGGTCGCGTTGGCGACGTCGACGCCGACCTCGACGACGGTCGTGGAGACGAGCACGTCGTCCTCCCCGGCGGCGAAGCGCCGCATCACCTCGTCCTTGGCCTCGGACGGCAGCCGGCCGTGCATGACCTCGACCCGCAGCCCGGCAAGCGGGCCCTCGGCGAGCATCGGCGCGACGTCGAGCACCGCGACGCCGGGCCGCACCACGCGCTCGGGCTCACCGTCACCGTCGCCACCGGCCGGCGCGTCCACCGGTGCGTCGTCGGGGTCGCCGTCGTCGGTGCCGGCCGAGCGACCGTCGTCCGTACCCCCGATGCGCGGGCACACCACGTAGACCTGGTGGCCCGCGGAGACCTCCTCGCGCACCCGCTCCCACGCCCGGTCGAGGAAGTGCGGCTTCTCCGCCGTCGGCACGACGTGGGTCGCGATCGGCGAGCGGCCGGCCGGCAGCTCGGTCAGCGTCGACACGTCGAGGTCGCCGAACACCGTCATCGCCACGGTCCGCGGGATCGGCGTCGCGGTCATGACCAGGACGTGCGGCGACACCTTGGCCTTGCTGCGCAGGGCGTCGCGCTGCTCCACGCCGAAGCGGTGCTGCTCGTCGACGACGACCAGCCCGAGGTCGTGGAACTCGACGGCGTCCTGGATCAGGGCGTGCGTCCCGACGACGATGCCGGCGTCGCCGCTGACGACGTCGAGCAGCGCGGTCCGGCGGGCCTGGGTCGCCTGCGACCCGGTCAGCAGAGCGACCCGGGTGCCGATGTCGGAGCCGCCGAGCAGTCCTCGCTCGGCGAGCGGGCCGAGCATGGCGCTGATCGAGCGGTGGTGCTGCTGGGCCAGCACCTCGGTGGGTGCCAGCAGGGCGGCCTGGCCGCCACCATCCACCACCGCGAGCATCGCCCGGAGGGCGACCACGGTCTTGCCGGACCCGACCTCGCCCTGCAGCAGCCGGTGCATCGGGTGCTCCTGCGCCAGGTCGCCGGCCACCGCAGCGGCCACCTCCTGCTGGCCCGCGGTGAGCGTGAACGGCAGCCGCTCGTCGAAGGCCTCGAGCAGCCCTCCCCCGGCGGTGCGGCGCGGGGTGGCGGGCAGCGCGGCGGCCTCGGCGCGGCGCAGCGCGAGCACCGTCTGCAGGACGAACGCCTCGTCGTAGCGCAGCCGGCGGACCGCGCGACGTACGTCGTCGCGGGTGTCGGGACGGTGCACGAGCCGCAACGCGTCCTCGAGTGAGAGCAGGCCACGCCGGAGCCGCACCTCCGGGGGCACCGGGTCGAGGAGGCTCCCCCTGTCCGGCAGCACGACGTCTAGAGCGACGGCGACCGCCTTGCGAAGCCGCCACGACGGCAGCTTGGCGGTGGCCGGGTAGACCGGGATCAGGCCGCCGGCGAAGTCCTCCGCGTCCTCGCCGAGGGCGACCTCGGGATTGGTCAGCGTCACCTCGCCGCGGAACACCTCGACCTTGCCGGCGAAGAAGACCTCTTGGCCGGCGGCCAGCAGCTTCTGCCGCCACACCTGGTTGAAGAACGTGACGGTGACCCGCGAGCGGCCGTCGGTGATGACGACGTCGAGCTTGTGCAGCTTGGGACGCAGCTGCCGCCCGCTGACCGATGCGATCGTGGCCTGCACGGTCACCATCTCGCCCGGGACGAGGCGGCTCAGGTCGGTGAGCTCGCCCCGCTCGTAGTAGCGGCGCGGGTAGTGGCGCAGCAGGTCCTCGACGGTGGCAACCCCGAGCGCGTCGAGCTGCTTGGCCGTCTTGTCGCCGACGACGGTCTTCGCCGGGGCGGAGAGCGACACCACCGGGTCACTCCACCCCGATGAGCAGCGGGTAGCGCGACTGCCCGCCCTCGTAGACGACGGTGTCGACCTCCGGACGGGCCGACCGCACCCGGCGGGCCACCGCGTCGGCCAGGTCGGCGTCGGCGTCGGCGCCCCGCACCAGGGTCACGAGCTCGCCGCCAGAGCCCAGCATCCGGCCGACCACGGTGCCCGCGACCTCGACCAGGTCGTCGCCGATGACGGCGAAGTCGCCGTCGACGATGCCCAGCACGTCGCCGGGCTTGCAGACCCCGCCCGTCGTCACCGCGGCGCGCGCGGCCACGGTCACGCCGCCGTGCCGGCAGTGCCCGGCCGCCGCGGTCATCGCGACGACGTCGTCCTCGAAGCGCCGGGACTCGTCGTGCACCGCGAGCGCGGCGATCGCCTGCACGCTGGCGCGGGTGGGAATAACGGCGACCCGCAGACCCTCGTCGCGTGCCTTGGCCGCGGCGGCCTCGGCCACGGCGAGGCTGTCGGCGTCGTTGGGCAGCACCACCAGGTCGCGCGCCTTGGCCTGCCGCAGCCCGGTGAGCAGCTCGGCGGTGGACGCCCGGCGCCCCGGGCCGCCGAGCACGACGGTGGCGCCGGCCGCCTCGAAGAGCGCCGCCAGCCCGTCGCCGGCGACCACGGACACCACGCCGCGGCTGGCCGGGTGCAGCCCGGCGACCGACGCCCGTGCCGCGTCCCGGAAGTGGGTCACCCGGATCCGGTGCGGACGCCCCGCCTCGACACCGGCCTCGACCGCGGCGCCCACGTCGTCGACGTGGACGTGGACGTTCCAGGTCGGCTCCGCCCCGACCACGAGGAGCGAGTCGCCCAGCGGCTCGAGTGCGGCGCGCAGCGCCCGGATCGCGTCGGCCGGTGCGTCGAGGAGGTACATCACCTCGTAGGTGGGGCCGTGCGCATCCGGGTCCTCCACGTCCAGCCCGCTGCGCGGCCGGGCCGCCTCCACCTCGTGCGCCGGCACCGTCGTGTCCACGACCGCCGGCACGGCGCCGGTCACGGCGGTCGCCAGCGCGTCGAGCACCACGCAGACCCCGCGGCCGCCGGCGTCGACGACCCCGGCCCGGGCGAGGACGTCGAGCTGCTCGGGGGTGCGGCGCAGGGCCTCCCGTGCCCCGTCGGCGGCGGCGGTGACGATGCGCCCGAGGTCGGCGGCGGGTTCGGCGGCGGCCGCGGCCCGCTCGGCCTCCTCGGCCGCCACCCGCGCGACCGTGAGCATCGTGCCCTCGACCGGCCTGGCCACGGCGTCGTACGCCGCGCGGGCGCCGACGGCCAGGGCCGCCGCCAGCTCGGCCGGCCCGACCTCCGAGGCCTGGCCGACACCGTCGGCCAGGCCGCGCAGCAGCTGGGACAGGATGACGCCGGAGTTGCCGCGAGCTCCCATCAGCGCGCCCTGGGCCAGCGCACCGAGCACCGCCGCCGGCCCGGGCACGCCGTCCGGGCGCTCCGGGTCGCGCGGCCGCTCTGCGTCGCCCGGACGGTCCGCGTCGTCCGGGGCGGCCAGGGCGTCGACCGCCGCCACGAAGGTCAGGTGCAGGTTGGTGCCGGTGTCACCGTCGGGCACCGGGTAGACGTTGAGCTCGTCGATCTCGGCCCGCGCCTCTCCGAGGGCGTCGCGGGCGTAGGTGGCCCAGCGGGCGAGCGCCTTGGCGTCCAGGCTGGCCAGCGAGCTCACGGGTGGACCCTAGTCGCGGCGGCCGACGCCATCGTCGCGCCTGCTCGGTTGGCGCGCCGCGGCGCGCGTCGGCTACGCTGCTGCGGTTGCCCGGCCGGCGTCCTCCGACGCATCGGTCCACTCGGACGCCGCGGGCCGTCATGTCCGCCCCACCTTCCTTGGAGTTCCCCGTGGCTGCCACCTGCGACGTCTGCGGCAAGGGTCCGGGCTTCGGTCACAACATCTCGCACTCGCACCGGCGCACCAAGCGCCGCTGGAACCCCAACATCCAGACCGTGCGCGCGATGGTCGGTCGGACGCCCAAGCGCCTGAACGTCTGCACCTCCTGCCTCAAGGCGGGCAAGGTCACCCGCTGACCTCCCGCCCCCTCCGACCGGCCGGCTCTCCGTGCGAGACCGGACGCCGTCGTTCCCGGGGTCGCGGCGTCGGAGGCGTCGCAGGTGCCGGAGGCGTCGGGGGCTAGAAGCTCGTCCAGCCCCGGGGGCCGGACCAGGGGGCCCCATCGACGAGGACGTCGTCCCCACGGCCGACCCGGCCCACGACGCTCCAGGCCATCGGCAGGTCCACGTCGGGCGGGAAGGTCGCGGCCAGCGCGTGGTCCTCCCCACCGCCGAGCAGCCAGTGCATCGGGTCGGCGTTGAGGGCCCGTGCGGTGTCGGTCAGCTCCTGCGGCACGTGGAACGCGTCGCTGCTCAGCTCGATGCCCACGCCGCTTGCGCGCGCGACGTGACCCAGGTCCGCGACCAGGCCGTCGCTGACGTCGATCATCGCCGTCGCGCCGAGCGCCGCGGCCCGGGGTCCCTCGCCGTACGGCGGCGCCGGTCGCCGGTGCGCGTCGACCAGCACGCGGGGCGAGCGGAAGCCGCGGGACAGGACGGCCAGCCCGGCGGCGGCCCAGCCCAGCCGGCCGGTCACCGCCACCAGGTCCCCGGCCCGGGCGCCCGAGCGGGTCACCGGCTCGCGGCCCTCGAGCGACCCGAGTGCGGTGACCGAGACCACCATCCGGTCGCTGCGGACCACGTCGCCACCGGCCACCACCGCACCGACGCCGGCCGCCTCCGCGGCGACCCCGTCGACCAGCCCCAGGACCCACTCGACCTCGGTCTCGGTCGGGATGCCCAGCCCGACGAGCAGGGCGGTGGGCGCCGCGCCCATCGCGGCGACGTCGGCCAGGTTGGCCCCGGCCGCCCGGGCGCCCACGTCGGCTGCCGTCGACCAGTCGGTGCGGAAGTGGCGGCCCTCGACGAGCACGTCGGTCGTCGCGACCACCCGCCCGTCCGCGGTGGCGACCACGGCCGCGTCGTCGCCCGAGCCGAGCAGCAGCGCGGGCCCGGCCGCCGCCGCCCCGAGGCGCTGCCGGACCGCGTCGATCAGGGCGAACTCGCCGAGATCGGCCACCGTCGCGTCCCGGCCGCTCGGTGTGACCACTCGTCCGCCTCTCGTCCGATCCGATAGGTTCGCTCGCGTTCGAAGCACGTCCCGATCAGTCGACTGGCTCAGGACCTGCCCGGAGGACTGTACGAGCCGCCAGACTCTACGGAAGGGCCCGACGATGGTTGTCCAGGCGTACATCCTGATCCAGACCGAGGTCGGCAAGGCCGCAGCCGTGGCGCGGGAGATCGCCGAGGTCAAGGGCGTCACGCTCGCCGAGGACGTGACCGGCCCCTATGACGTGATCGTGCGCGCCGAGGCCCGCAACGTCGACGAGCTCGGCAAGCTGGTGGTCGCCAAGGTGCAAGGCGTCGACGGCATCACCCGCACGCTGACCTGCCCGGTCGTCCACCTCTGAGCGGACCCGGTTTGGGTCGGCTGGCCCCGGCCGCAGCGGCCGCCGTCCTGCTGCTCGGCGCCTGCGCGTCGCTGCCGCCGGTCGGCGTCGCGGTCCCGACCGCCGGATCGCGCGGCTGCGCCCGGCTGGCCGACGCGCTGCCCGACGAGCTCGACGGCCGGGAGCGCCGTGACGCGGAGCCCGAGTCGCCGCGCACGGCAGCGTGGGGCGACCCCGCGCTCGTCCTGCGCTGCGGGGTCGCCCGGCCGCCCGGCCTGACCGGCTCGGAGGTGGTCGTCGTCGACGGCGTGGGCTGGGTCCTGGCCGAGACCGACGCGGCGTACGTCTTCACGACGTCCGACCTCGCGACGTACGTCCAGGTCCGGGTGCCGCGCTCCACGCCCCGCACCGCGGCCACCGCGCCGCTCGTCGACCTGGCAGCGCCGGTCGGGGGCTCGTTGCCCCTCAGGTAGCGGCGCTCAGCGCAGCAGGCCGGGGTGCCGGGCCATGGCGGTCTCGACCAGCCGCTCGACGAGGGCCGGGTAGTCGAGCCCGCTCGCCCGCCACATCAGCGGGAACATCGACACCGGGGTGAAGCCGGGCATCGTGTTGACCTCGTT
>Ga0126307_10000675_pt1 | contig 22282 bp, 23 predicted proteins | sample Plot28_FD_89955 | JGI IMG/M metagenome (GOLD analysis project Ga0126307, IMG submission 89955) | Serpentine soil microbial communities from UC McLaughlin Reserve, CA, USA - Plot28 | ecosystem: Environmental > Terrestrial > Soil > Grasslands | place: USA: UC McLaughlin Reserve, Lake County... | reverse complement strand
GGGAGCGGCGGTCGCACGGCGACCACGCGGCCCGATTGTAGGCTGGATTCGGATGGCGACCCCAGACGACACGGCGACGATCGATGAGACGCGGGCTCCGGCCGGAATCGACACGCCAACCCCCCTGCCCCTGCCCACCCCGGTGGAGGCCTACGAGCGCTTCGAGGCGGTCTTCGCGGACGTCCAACCGCCCTTCGCGTTCGTCGACCTGGACGCGGTCTGGGCGAACGCCGCCGACATGCTCCGCCGCTCGCGCGGCAAGCCGATCCGGGTCGCCAGCAAGTCGATCCGCTCGCGGCCCGTGCTCGAGCGGCTGCTCGACCTCGATCCGGGCTTTCAGGGGATCCTCGGCTTCACGCTTCCGGAGGCGATCTGGCTCTGGGAGCAGGGCTTCCGGGACCTGGTCGTCGCCTATCCGACCACCGACCGCGCCTGCCTGACGCGGCTGGCCCGGATCACCTCCGAGGACCCCGACGAGGCCCCGGTGGTGATGGTCGACAGCGCCGAGCATCTGGACCTGATCGAGGAGGCGGCGAGCTCGTTCGTGGCGCCGGTCCGGGTCGCGATGGACATCGACCTCTCCTGGCGGCCGCTCGGCGGGTGGCTCAAGGTAGGCCCGAAGCGCTCGCCGATCAGGACGGCCGAGCAGGCCGTCGCCTTCGCCCAGGAGATCGATCGCCGCGAGCGCACGAAGCTGGTCGGGCTGATGGCCTACGAGGGACAGATCGCGGGTGTCGGTGACAACGTCCCGCGCAAGGCGATCTCCAACCTGCTGATCAGGGCGATGCAGTCCGCCTCGGCGAAGGAGGTCGCGGAGCGGCGCGCCGAGATCGTCACCGCGCTCTCGGAGGTCGCGCAGCTCGAGTTCGTGAACGGCGGTGGCACGGGATCGATCGAGCTGACCGCCTCCGAGTGGGCCGTGACCGAGGTCGCGGCCGGCTCGGGGTTCTTCGCACCGATCCTGTTCGACCACTACCGCACCTTCACGCTGCGCCCGGCCGCGATGTTCGCGCTGCCGGTGTCCCGGCGCCCGGGCCGGGGCGTGGCCACGGCACTCGGAGGCGGCTACCTCGCCTCCGGGGTGGGAGCGAAGGACCGGATGCCGGTCCCCTACCTGCCGGGCGGACTGCGTCTCGATCCCTATGAAGGCGCTGGCGAGGTGCAGACGCCGCTGCGCGGCTCCGCGGCCGACCGGCTCAAGGTCGGCGACCGGGTCTACTTCAGGCACGTGAAGGCGGGCGAGCTCTGCGAGCGCTTCAACAGCCTCTATCTGGTCACCGGGATGACCATCCGCGACCAAGTGCCGACCTACCGCGGCGAGGGCAAGAGCTTCCTCTAGTTGGAATTATGTCCATTACCGAATAACGGCCTTTCCTCGACCCTCGGGTGAGTCGTACCTTCGTCTCCCGCCAGGGCGGGCCGGGCCGCGATTTGGGGGGTAATACAAGGGACTCAGAGAGGAGTCGATTGCAAAGGGTCCGACCCGCTGCCCGCGAGATGGCCGGTCCGGGCTGGTCTCGTTCGATCACTCCCGACCTCCGGCCGGGGCGGTTCTTCGAGGGAGAAGACCTGAATCGGCGCACCGCGGCGTTCGCGGTGGGAGCTCTCCTGCCGTTCGTCCTGCTGCCCTTCGCGGACATCTCCGTGTCGGATCCGCGGGTCCTGATCGCCACGGCGCTCATGGCCGCCCTCATCTCGGTCGTTCTGATCGGGCTCCCGTGGGCCCGGCTTCCGGCCTGGACCCAGGCCGTCCCACTGCTCGCCTACCTCGTCGTCGTCGGCCTCCTCCGCGACGCGGGCGAGGGCCACACGAGCCTTTTCGACCCGCTTGTCGCTCTGCCGGTGGTCTGGTTCGCGATCTTCGGAACCGGGAGGCAGCTCGCCCTGTCCGTGCTGGCCATGGGCCTGACGCTGACCCTGCCCGTGGCGATCGGAGGGCCGCACACCGACACGGGCCACCAGTTCGTGCGTGCCCTGTTCGCGGTCGGCCTCGCCGCCGCGGCCGGCACCGCGGTGCAGCTGGTGGTGAACGCCCTGCGCCAGGCGACCCGCGAGTCCAGATCGATCCTCGAGACCTCGCAGGAGGCCTTCATCTCGATCGATCAGGATGGACTGATCCGTGAGTGGAACCCCCAGGCGGAGGGTCTCTTCGGCTGGACGCGGGACGAGATCGTCGGCCGCCCCGTGCATCACACGATCATCCCCCGCCGCCATCGCGACGCCCACCTCAGCGGCCTGACGCGATTCCTGGCGAGCGACGACGCGCCCATGATGGCGAGACGGCTCGAGGTCGAGGGCCTTCGTCGCGACGGCACCGAAATTCCGATTGAGCTCTCGATCTCGGCGCTCCGCGAGCGGGACGAGTGGCGCTTCCACGCCTTCGTTCGCGACATCAGCGAGCGGCAGGCCACCGAGGCGGCGCTCCGCGAGGCCGAGGAGCGGTTCCGCAAGGCCTTCGACGACAGCCGCGTCGGCATGGCGCTCGTCTCGCTGGACGGCAGCTTCCAACGGGTCAACCGGGCCCTGAGCGAGATCTGCGGCCGGCCCGAGAACAGCCTGCTCGGGCAGCGCTTCGGCGAGATCATCTACCCCTCCGACCGCGAGCGCGAGATCGAGGCTCTCCGGGAGGTCTCCGACGGCGAGAGCTACGGCTATCGCGGCGAGACTCGCTGCGAGCACGCGCGCGGACATCCGGTCTGGATCTCGCTGACGGTCTCACCCGTGTACGACAGCAACGGGATCCTGAGCTACCTGATCGCGCAGATGGAGGACATCTCCGAGCGCAAGCAGTCGGAGGAGCGGCTGACGCGGCAGGCACTCCACGACTCGCTCACCGGCCTCCCGAACCGGACGCTGTTCGCCGACCGAGTGCGGATGGCGACCACCCGCCGGACCTCCCAGGGCTTTGCGCTCATCTACCTCGACCTCGACGGCTTCAAGCTCGTCAACGACACGCTCGGCCACGCCGCGGGCGACCAGGTCCTGATCGAGGTCGCTCGGCGCCTCGAGCGCCTGCTGCGCGCCGGCGATACGTTGGCCCGCCTCGGCGGCGACGAGTTCGCCCTGCTCTGCGAGGGGGTCGCGGAAGCCGAGGCCAAGACGATCGCCGACCGCGTGATCGCAGCCCTGACGAGGCCGATCGTCGTCCAGGACCGCGAGATCATCCAGGCGGCGAGCATCGGGATCGCCCTCTACGGGCCGGGCGTTCGCGTCGAGGAGCCTGATGAGATGCTCGGCGAGGCGGACATGGCGATGTACCGCGCGAAGGCCGCCGGCAAGTCCAACTACGCGCTGTTCGAGCGCTGGATGCGCGAGGGCGATACCGACCGCGCCAGCCTCGAGCGCGAGCTCCGCGAGGCGCTCGCGGGCGACGAGATCGTCGTCCACTACCAGCCCGAGGTCGACCTGATCCGCGGGGAGATCACCGGCGCCGAGGCGCTGGTGCGCTGGCGCCACCCCGAGCGGGGGCTGCTCGAGCCGGCCCAGTTCCTCTTCGTCGCCGAGACGAGCGACCTGATCGCCGACATCGACGATCTGGTGCTCAGGGAGGCCTGCCGGCAGACCTCGATCTGGCGCGCCGAGATGCCCCTGGCCGAGAGCTTCACGGTCTCGGTGAACATCAGCGAGCGCCGCCTCTCCGATCCGGACCTGAGCCCGAAGATCGCGCAGGCGATCGCCGATGCACGGCTTCCGGCCTCCTCCCTCTGCATCGAGATCAACGAGCGGGCGGTGATGGATCGCCGGGCGGCCGCGCTGAGCGCGATCCCAGACCTCAGGGAGCTCGGCATCCGGCTGCTGATCGACGACTTCGGCGTCGCGATCTCCTCCTTTGGCAGCCTGAAACGGCTGCCGCGGCTGAACGCGATCAAGATCGATGCCTCGTTCATCGCCGGCCTCGGCCGCTCCCCCGAGGACTCCGCGGGCGTCGCCGCGATCATCGGCCTCGCCCATGGGCTCAAGCTGACCGCGACGGCCGAGGGAGTCGAGCGCGACGAGCAGCTGCGGGAGCTTCAGGCCCTCCACTGCGATCGCGGGCAGGGCTATTACTTCGCGCGCCCACAGCCGCCCGAGGCCCTCGCCGAGGTGCTCAGGTCGGCGCGACTTGGAGAGCTGATCTCGTAGGAGGTCCCAGCACCCGATCGAGGTACTGGTTGCGGAAGCTGCCCTCGGGATCGAGGCGGTCGCGAGCGGTGAGGAAGTCCTCCCAGCGCGGATAGCGCTCGGCCAGTGTCGCCGCGGTCTGAAAGTGGCGCTTGCCCCAGTGGGGCCGGCCACCGTAGGAGTCCATGATCGACTCGACCGAGCGGAAGTAGCTCTCCCAGGCCATCCCGCGGTACTGGTGGACCGCGATGTAGCAGGTGTCCCGCTCGTGGGCGGGGCTCAGCATCGAGTCGTCACCCGCCACGAAGCGCACCTCGATCGGGAAGCCGACCGGCGGGTCGGCCCGCTCGGCAGCCTCGAGCACCCGCGGGATCGCCTCGCCCGCGTGCCTGCGCGGGATCGCGTACTCCATCTCGGTGAAGCGGACCATCCGCCTGCTGGCGAAGACCTTGTAGCTCCTGTCCGTCTTCACGCTCTTGCCGAGCTGTGAGGCAACGAACCGCGACAGCCTCGGGATCCTGGACGGCAGCCGGCGCCCCGCCCTCGCGATTCCCCCCATCACCCAGTTCTCCAGGATCACCTCCTGGCCGAACTCGGCGACCGGGTTCCGCGGGTCCGGAGGCTCTTCGATGCGCTCGCTCTGGCGCATCAGGGCAACTTCGGTGTGGGGGAAGACGTAGAACTCGAAGTGGTCCGAGCCGTCCGCGAGGTCCTGGAGGCGCTCGAGCGTCTCGCTCAGCGGAAGCGGCGAGTCGGTCCGCCTGATCGTGAAGGCGGGAAACGCCCGAAGCGTCACGCTCGCGATCACACCGAGCGCCCCGAGCCCCACGCGGACGGCGGGGAGCAGGTCCGGCTCGGACGTCGGCGAGACCTCGCGCAGGGTGCCGTCCGGCAGGACGAGCTCCATCGCCTCGATCTGCGAGGAGAGGTTGCGGAAGCGGGACCCTGTGCCGTGGGTGCCGGTCGCCACGGCGCCGGAGATCGTCTGCTTGTCGATGTCGCCGAGATTCTCCAGGGCCAACCCGTGTCCCCAGATCAGCTCGCTCAGCGCCCGCAGGCCGATCCCCGCCTCGACCTTGACCAGTTCCGCGTCGCGCTGAACGTCAAGGACCCGGTCGAGCCTGCCCATCTCGAACAGCACCCCGCCGGTGCAGGCGGCGTCGGTGAAGGAGTGGCCCGATCCGACGGCCCGGACCGTCAGCCCCCGGTCCGTGGCCCGCTTCACCGACTCGATCAGGTCGCCGCGGTCGCCTGGTCGCTCGATCCGCGTCGGGACGCAGCGCTGATCGCCGGTCCAGTTTCTCCACTCGGGCATGACCCAAGCCTAGATAGGCGGTGCCGTGGGAGGATGGGCCGGTGGGGAGAGTCCCGGACTTCGATCCTCAGACGCGGAAGGGTCCCTGGCTCAGCACCCTGGGATGGGCCGCGCGGCAGCGACCGGTGACCTGGTTCCTCGTCAACGTCGGCAACAAGATCGACCCCTACCTGATGCGGGCCACCGGCGGACGGGTGAAGAGCACGGTGAGCGCGCCCACCGTCCTGCTCACCCACACCGGCGCGAAAAGCGGCGAGAAGCGCAGGACTCCGCTGGCCTACTTCACCGATGGCGACGACGTGATCCTGATCGCCTCCCGGGGCGGCAACCGCAACCATCCTGCCTGGTACCACAACGTCACCGCCAATCCCGAGGTCGAGCTCTGGACCAAGGGCGGCGGCGGTGGGTACAGGGCGAGAGAGGCTGAGGGCGAGGAGCGGCGGCGCCTCTGGGATCTGGCGACCGACTTCTATCCGGGCTTCGCCCGCTATCAGGAGCGGGCCGGCGACCGGCGGATTCCCGTCATCGTCTGCAGCCCGCGCGACTAGCCTTCTCACCACCGGAGGGGTGGCAGAGCGGTTGAATGCGGCGGCCTTGAAAGCCGTTAGGGGCCTTCGGTCCCTCGGGGGTTCGAATCCCTCCCCCTCCGCTAGCGGAGCTTGACGCCGCTCAGGTCGATCGTGCCGATCAGGTCTCCCTCTGCGAAGTCGTCACTCGGACCGGACACGCTGGGGAAGAACTGGTTCAGCGTCAGGGCGGCCGGGAAGCTGAGCGCCACGCTCGCGTTCGTGACCGTCAGCTCGTTCGTGCTCGGATCGAACGAGCGCGAGCCCGTCGAGAAGTCGATCGTGGCAAGTGGCGCCCGGAGGCTCGCTCCGGTGGGCAGAGCGGCGGTGGAGTTGAGGCTGTTGTGCGCGAAATCGACGCCGATTTCCGTACTGACCAGCTTCGTGCCGACGGGCGGCTGGGCGCCGGCGCAACTACCAGGCGTCAGCAGTCCGTTGTCCTTGGTCAGCGTCTGACCCCCGGCGGTGAGAACCTCGCCGGCGCTGAAGTCGGCAGCCGCTGATCCTCCGGAGACGGGGAACTCGAAGTTGGCGGGGTTGAGCGGCTGCGTCCTCGCGGGCGGAATCGCGCTCACCCCGGTGAGCGGTGAGATGCAGTGTTGCGGCAGCTTGCTGGCGAAGGCCCCCACCAGCGCTGTCTCGAGCGTCAGCGTTCCAGTGTCCGGAACGACTTCCACGGCCGCCGGCACGGTGGTCAGAGAGACGATCGTCCCGAGCGGCTGTCCCGCCTTTACGCGTCCGCCTGCGGACTTCTTGGCGCCCTTGCCCTTCCTCGGCGAGAAGGCCCGGTTGAGCGCCTGAGCGCCCTTGGCGGCGACCTTGGCGGTGATGTTGGAGATCGTCGCCCCGAAGCCCTTCCTTGCAACCGTCCCGCTGGAGAGCGTGGCGAACGAGCCGACGTTCCTCTTGCCGACCTTCGCGGCGATGCTGCCCGGCCCGCCGTTCGCGCCAAGGGTCAGGCGGGTGAGCTTCACCTTGGTCTTGCCCTTGCCGCGCTTTGCCCGGAAGCCGCCATTGACCTGCACCGATCCGGCGCCGGAGATCGGATCGACCGCCCCGCTGGTGATCGGCACGGTGAGGCTCTTCGGCTTCAGCTTCAGGCCGCGGGCGTTCTGCAGCTGGATCACGACGGACCCACCCTTGAGCTGGTCCGGTGCGGCCGTGGCGAGGGCCGAGACGGCGAGGACGCCAGTCAGCGCCAGACAGGCGGCACCCACGGCTCGACGTCGGGCGCTGGGCGATTTGCCGGTGGTCCCTGTCATCCCTCCCGCAAGAAACTACTTAAACGCTCAAAGGAGTTGCGCCGGTTGCCGATGAATGTGTACTCGTCGCCCGAAGGTCTTCTGGTGTCCGTCGCATCGCTGAAAAGTCGCCCGCTGTCGCGTGTACTGGGCTGGACCCTGGTCGGTCTCGTGCTGGCTGCGCTGTTGGCGGTGATCGCACACAGCGCGGTCGGCTTCGGATCCGGCCACAGCTACTTCATCGAGGAGTGGGTCTACGACTTCGTCACCCTGAGCGCCGCCCTGGCGACGCTCTGGACCGCGGTCGTTCGCAGGCAGGAACGGCTGCCGTGGGCGCTGCTCGGATTCGGGCTCCTCGCCTGGGCCCTGGGCGACCTCTACTGGACCGCCCTGCTCCGGGACATGGCCGAACCTCCCTTCCCCTCCGGCTCCGACGCCCTCTACATCGTCGGCTATGCCCTGATCTTGGTTGGGATGATCGCCTACGTCCGCTCTCGGGTCGGGCACATGACGGCGATCGTCTGGACCGACGTCGCGATGGGTGCGCTCTGTGTCGCGGCGATCGGGTCCAGCCTGCTGCTGGACTACGTGCTCGCCAACACGAGCGGCACGCCCAGTCAGATCGGCATCGCGATCGCCTATCCCACCTTGGACGTCGTCATCCTCGCGGTCGCGGCGGGCGCCGTGGCGCTGACCGGATGGCGCCCGGGACGCGGGCTGGCGCTGGTCGCGATGGGCGTGAGCTGCGCCGCCGCCGGGGACGCCGTCTACACCTACCAGTCCCTGGCGGGCACCTACACCTCGGCCGCCTGGAACAACTTCCTCTGGCCGCTCGCGACTGTGCTGATCGCGGCCGGGGCACTGCAGCCATCCCCCCGCCACCGCGAGACCGCGCCCGCGGAGGGCTGGCGCTCCTTCGCCTCCCCTGCGATCTTCGCCCTCGCGGTTCTCGGGCTGCTCATGCTCGAGCGCCAAGACATGAACGAGCCCGTGGTCGCGGCGCTCACCATCGCCACGCTCGTGGCGGTGGTCGTGAGACTCGGCCTTACCTTCGCCCAGAACCACCGGCTTGTGGTCCGGCTCGAAACCGATCCCCTAACCGGCCTCTTCAACCGGGGCAAGCTGATCTACGACCTCGACCGTCTGCTGACCGCCGAGCGCCCCTCCCCCCACCTGATCGCGATCCTCGATCTCGACGGCTTCAAGGCCTACAACGACGCCTTCGGCCACCCGGCGGGCGACGCTCTGCTCGTTCGCCTCGGTCATCAGCTGGCGGCCTCCGTCGGCGAGGGCGGTCGCGCCTACCGGATGGGCGGCGACGAATTCGCGATGCTGATCCCGGGCGACGTCGCCGATGCGACCCCGGCGGTCGAGGCCGGCGCGGCGGCGTTGAGCGAGCAGGGCGAGGGCTTCAAGGTGACCTGCTCGACGGGGTCCGCCGAGATCCCGGCGGAGGCTGGGAATCGCTCCAACGCCCTGCAGCTGGCGGACCAGCGCATGTACGGGCAGAAGGACTCGCGACGGCCCTCCGCCGGCGGCGAGGTCGAGGCGGTGCTGATCCGGGTTCTCAACCAGCGCGCTCCGGAGCTGGCCGAGCATGGAAACACCGTCAAGGCGCTGGCCGTCGCGGTGGGCCAGGACATGGGCCTTCCGCCGGGAGAGGTGACCGCTCTGAGCCGTGCCTCCGAACTCCACGACGTCGGGAAGATCGCGATCCCGGACGCCATCCTCAACAAGCCGACCCCGCTCGAAGACGAGGAGTGGGAGTTCATGAGGCAGCACACGATCCTGGGCGAGCGGATCGTCTCCGCGGCTCCCTCGCTGGCGTCGGTCGGCAGGCTGATCCGCGCCTCCCACGAGCGCTGGGACGGGGCGGGCTACCCCGACGGCCTGGCCGGCGAGGAGATCCCGCTCTCGGCCCGCATCATCTTCGCCTGCGACGCATACGACGCGATCACGGCGGAGCGCCCCTACTCGCCGGCACGGGGCCCCGAGACGGCGCTCGAGGAACTCCGCCGGGCGTCCGGCAGCCAGTTCGACCCCGAGGTCGTCGTCTCCCTCGAGAAGATCCTGCGGACGAGGCCCGCCGGGGAGCTCTCGGTCCCTCAGCCGGTCGCCTCCCGCCCGGCAACCAGCAGCGTCTGAACGGCCCGGCCGATCTGGCCGCTCTCGTCGAGCAGGCGGGTGTCCGCCATCCCGATGCCGCTCGCCTCCAGGAATGTCTCGGCGTCCAGGCAGACCCACTCCCCGGCCGGCATCCGGTGCAGATGCACCGTCAGATCGACGTTGATGAACAGGTAGCGAGACCCGTCGAGCGTCACGCTGACGCCGTTCCCGGAGTCGGCCGCGACGAGCACGCGCTGGAGCGGCGTCGGCTCCTCGCCGGGTAGCAGCGGCACGCCCATCCGCATCCAGACGGTCGCCGGCCCGAGCGTGTCGAAGCCGCCCTGGAGGAAGCGGTACTCCATGGCGGAGTGATAGCCGGCGTCAAAGCCGGTCTCCGGAAAGGTGCCGGGTTCGGCCTCCTCGGGCCGGGGCGGCAGGGCCTCGTCTCGTGGAGGCGCTTCGAAGCCGACCTCGTCGGTCCGCAGGCGCCAACCCTGGGCGCGGACCAACGGCTCGCGCTCCTCGTCCGTCAGGGTCGCCTGCACGAGCTCCACGCGCCGGCCCGGCCGGTCGACCTCGGCCTCGACGCGCAGCCGAGCGATCGGAACCGAGCGGAGGATCTCGAACGTGATCCGTCCCAGCTGCGCGGGCGCCCCGTCCCCGCCGCCGAGTCGGCCCCCGCCGAGCCGTCTCGATCTCCCGTCCGACCAACGCGGCCGGGGGGCCGGCATGCTGTGCGCCGGGGTCCCAGGGCCCGCGGGTGAGCTCCGTGGCGATGTAGAGCTCGCCGTCGGGCTCGTAGAAGGGCTCGGACACGCGCGGGATCCTAGGTAGAGCCAGTAACGATCACCCCGCCCGCTGGACTATGGAGAGGCCGGGTTACCCTGGTCGACATCCACACGGAAGCGAGGTAGAGACTTGGAGAAGGTCAAGAAGGGCGAGCAGGAGTGGCGCGAGGAGCTCACGCCGGAGCAGTACGAGGTGGTGCGCAAGAAGGGCACCGAGGCGCCCTTCACCAGCGAGCTCAACGACGTCAAGGAGCCGGGGCAGTTCGTCTGCGTCGCCTGCGGACAGCCGCTGTTCAGCTCGGAGAACAAGTTCGACTCCGGGACGGGCTGGCCGAGCTTCGACCGCCCGATGGAGGACGAGAATGTCGATACCGCCGCGGACAACGGCTTCCTGATGCGGAGGACCGAGGTCCTCTGTTCACGCTGCGACGCGCACCTCGGGCATGTCTTCGATGACGGCCCGCGGGATACGACCGGCCAGCGCTACTGCATCAACGGCTGCGCGCTGGAGTTCAAGCCGGAGGAGTAAGTGATCGGGTGTGGGCGGCCTCGCCGCCTACACCTTGCCGCCGGCGCCCAGGTAGCTGAAGCGCACGGCAAGCGCGACCGCCTCGGTCCGCGTGTCAACCTCCATCCGCGCGATCGCGTTGCGGACGTGGGTGTGGACCGTGGCGGGACTGAGCGAGAGCCGGTCGGCGATCTGCTTGACGCGCAGGCCCTCCGCGAGGAGCTCCAGAATCTCGCGCTCGCGGGGGGTCAGCTCGAGCAGCTTCTCGACCTCGCCCGCGCCCTGACCGAGCTCCGTTCCGACGAAGGTGCCGCCGCCCGCGACCACCTCGATCGCCCGGGCGATGTCCTCGCTCGGAGCGGACTTGAGGACGTACCCGGAGGCTCCGGCCCGCAGCGCGAGCGTCAGGAGATCCGGCTGGGCGTGTGCGGTGAAGATGATCACCCGCGTCTCGGGGCGCGCCTTGAGGATGTCCTTGGTCGCGTCGATTCCGTCCTTGCCGGGCAATTCGACGTCGACGATGCAGACGTCCGGCTCGAGCTCCCTGACCTTGTCGACGACCTGCTCGCCGGTCTCCGCCTCACCGACGATCTCGACGCCCTCGACCGCGGCCATGCGAGCCTTGATCGCCTCGCGCACGATCTCGTGGTCGTCGCAGAGGACTACTCGTTTGGGGGTGGAGGCGGGCGTCATCTATGTGGGAATCCGTTCCGGAGCCCCGAACTCCTGCAAAGTGGACGGAAGGTCCACGGTTCCGTCCTCTCTCTGCCCATTCTCCAGCAGCGCGATGAGGGTCCGACCCACAGCCACTGCAGTTCCGTTCAGCGTGTGCACGGGTTCCGGGGATTCTCCTTGCGCGGGACGGTACCGGGCGGACAGGCGTCTTGCCTGATAGTCGGTCGTGTTCGAGCAGCTTGTCAACTCGCGGTAGCGCTCCTGGCTCGGTATCCAGGCCTCGCAATCGAACTTGCGGGCGGCGGGAGCGCCGAGATCCCCGACCGCGATGTCCACCACCCGGTAGGGGATCTCGAGGGTGCTGAGGATGCGCTCCTGGATCGCCAGGATCCGCACGTGCTCCTCGCGGGAAGCGTCCGGTTCGACGAAGCTGAACATCTCCACCTTGTCGAACTGATGGACGCGGAAGATCCCACGGGTGTCACGGCCGGCGGCGCCGGCCTCCCGCCGGAAGCAGGTCGAGATTCCGCCATAGCGCCGGGGCAGATCCCCCGCCTCCATGATCTCGTCCGCGTGCAGCGACGCGAGTGAGACCTCGGAGGTGCCGACGAGGAAGAGCTCGTCCTTCGGCACCTCGTAGATCATCTCCCGCTCGTCCGGGAACACACCAGTGCCGAAGAGGGCGCGCTCGCGTACGAGCACCGGCGGGACGGTCGGCTCGAAGCCCTCGCCCCGGATCAGCTCGACCGCGAAGCGGATCAGGGCGAGCTCGATCATCACCAGGTCGCCCATCAGATAGGCGAAGCGGGAGCCGGAGGTCTCGGCCGCCGCCTCCATCTCGATCCAGCCGTGGCGCTGGCCGAGATCGAGGTGATCGAGGGGCTCGAACTCGAACTGGGGCCGCGACCCCACCTCGCGCAGGGTGACGTTGTCGTCCTCGGTCTCGCCGTCGGGCGCCTCCGGATCCGGCAGGTTGGGGAGCGAGACCAGGGTCTGATCACGTCGCTCGTCGAGCTCGCTCAGCTGCGGCTCGAGCTCCTTGAGCTCCGACTTCAGGGCGCTCGACTTCTCCCGCAGCTCCGCGAACTCCGGCTCATTGACCTTGCCGGCCTTGGCCACCTCCTCGATCTCGGAGGAGAGCTTGTTCTGCTCGGCCCGGATCGCATCGATCCGCGTGTTGAGCTCGCGGCGGCGCTCGTCCACCGAGATCAGCTCGTCGAGCTGCTCCGCGGCGCCCCGCCGCGCCAGCGCCGAGCGGACCGCGTCGGGCTCGCTTCGGATCTGCTTCAGATCGAGCGTGGCTCGGTCCCCCGAGCTAGGCGGCCATCAGGGCGCCGAGCTGGAGCTCGTGGTCGTCTGGGCCGGGGCCGGCGACTCGGTGACGTCCTGCCCGGCGTACTTCGCGACGAACGCGGCGACCTTCTGTGCATCGGCCCCGACGACGATGTTCTGCGGCATGATCGCGCCCGAGAAGCCGCCGTTCCGGATCGCGTAGATCACGTCGGCCATCGTCTCGTGCCGCTGGTCGAGGTTCGGGCCCTGCACCCGCTCGCTGCGGTTCGCGCTGCCCTCGGTGCCGGCCGGCGTGAGCGTGTGGCAGCCCGAGCAGCGCTGGGCGAAGATCTCGGCGCCCGCATGGGTCGGGTCGTCGTCGGAAACCTGGATTCCCTGGGTGCCGCAACCCGTCGCGGCCGCGGCCGCCGCAACAGCGATCAGTAGGAGAGCCCCTCGCACGCGGCGGGATCATATGCGACCGATTCCGGGCCAGATCCGCCGGGAACCGTCGCCCCGTAGGTTTTCGGCATGGCCGCCGACGGCGTCAGCCCGGAGGAGTTCCGTAGCACGCTGAGTGCCTACGCGACCGGTGTCAACGTAGTCACGGCGGTCGGCCCGCAGGGACCGTCGGGCGCGACGGCCAACGCGGTCACCTCGCTCTCACTCGAGCCGCCGATGATGCTCGCGTGCCTCGACCGCGGCTCACGCACGCTGACCTCGGTACGGGCCCAGGGCCGCTTCGGCGTCAACGCGCTGGCTGCCGGCCAGGCGGACCTCGCCCATCGCTTCTCGGCGAAGGACCCGGAATCGGAGAAGTGGGCCGGCGTCGGGTGGTCCGAGCGCCAAGGCCTTCCCCGGCTGCAGGGCGCCCTCGTCTGGGTGGCGTGCGAGCTGCGCGACCTGATCGATGGCGGCGACCACCTGATCCTGACCGGCAACGTGATCGAGGCTGAGGCCGGTGAGGGCCAGCCGCTCCTCTTCCACCGCGGTGACTACCGGGATCTGCTCGCGGAGTCCTAGTGCCCGGTAACAGGCGCCGGTGCCGCCTCCGGAGGTGTCCGGCGGGGGCGACGCGGCTTGATCCGGCCCACCGAGCGACCGATCTTCCGGACGAGGATCACGGGCAGGGCAATCACGCCTGCCACCAGAGCCACGGCGACGAGGGGCACCACGAGCGGCAACAAGGCGACGAGCGTCAGGATGAGAATCGGCAACGAGAGCGGCGCAAGCGCCGTCACGAGGATCCCGGCGCCGACTCCCCATTTGGAGGCCTCGTTCACGATCTCGGCGTGCGTGCGAGCGGTTTCGGTCTCCATGACGGCTCCTTTCGACGTTGGCACTAAGACGACGAATGGGACCGTCGCGATGTGACAGTTGGGGTTGGTCAACCTGGGGTTGACAAACGCGCCAGCTCAGGTCAGCGTGCGGAGCAGGGCGTTCGCGGCCCGGCGGTTGCCGTCGATCGCGATGTCGCCCGCCTGCACCGCCTTTCCCAGCGGTTTTCCAGCGAAGACGACGCCGGCGATGGCATTCGGGTCGGCCGTGATAGTTGCGTCGGGGCTCTCGGCCTCGCCATGTGCGGCCTCGAACTCGCCCTCTTTCACCGTGATTTTGAAAGGGGCCTCCCCGAGCCGGAGTTCATAGGTCGCTTCGACCCCCTCCGCCCTCTCCGGCTGGAACGTCGACTTGAGCGCCAACACGAGTGAGTCCGGGCCCATCTCAGCGCCGCGAGGGAAGGAGGGAGCTCCGCTCGCCCAGCGTCCCAACGCCAGAATTCCCGGCTCGAGCTCACGTCCCCAGTCGGTGAGCTCGTAGACCTGGGCCGCCGCCGGAGGGGGGAGCTTCCGCCGCCGGACGATGCCCGAGTCCTCGAGCTCGCGCAGCCGCTGGCCGAGCACGTTCGGGCTGATGTCGGGGATGCCGGCGCGGAGGTCGGTGAACCGCTTCGGGCCGAGGAGCAGCTCCCTCACCACGAGCAGTGCCCAGCGTTGCCCGAGCAGGTCGGAGGCGTGGGCGATCCCGCAACCGTCGAGCTTTGTCCGCGTTCGCATGAGGGATCAGTCTAGCGCCTTACTCCTGAAATACATTTTGGTAGTTGTATTTTAGGACTATCTGGTATGGTGAAGGGGCTGTATGAGAGCGCGCACGGCCTCGGAAAGGAGCAAGGGATGAATCTCCCGGATGTGGTGTCGCAGCAAGAGTGGGAGGAGGCGAACAAGGAGATCCTCGCCAAGGAGAAGGCGCTCACGCGCCAGGGTGACGCCCTCGCCGCGGAGCGCCGCCGCCAGCCAATCATGCGGGTCGAGAAGGAGTACGAGTTCGAGGGACCAACCGGCCGCGCCACGCTGCTGGACCTGTTCGAGGGCCGCCGGCAGCTGTTCGTCTACAACTTCATGTTCGGGCCCAATCAGGAGGTCGGCTGCGACGGCTGCTCGATGGTCCTCGACCAGCTCACCCATCCGGCGCATCTTCACGCCCGCGACACGAGCTTCGCCCTCGCCTCCCGGGCGTCCTTCGAGAAACTTGAGCGCTACCGCGAGCGAATGGGGTGGGAGGTCCCTTGGTACTCGTGGGGCGGCGGGACCTACGGCGTCGACCTCGGCCTTTCACCGCCCGAGCCCAAGGTCGGCGAGTACCAGGACGGCGAGATGTTCGGCCTGAACGCCTTCTTCCGCGAGGGCGACGAGATCTACCGCACATACTTCACGAGCTGGCGCGGGCTGGAGGTGATCGGGCCTGTATGGAGCTATCTCGATCGCTCGCTCCTCGGCCGCCAGGAGACCTGGGAGGACTCGCCCGAGGGCTGGCCGCAGGCCGCCCCCTACGACTGGTGGCGGCGGCACGACGAGTACGAGGAACGATGAGCGACCGCGACGGCTTCGCCCCCGGCGTCCCCTGCTGGGTGGAGACCTGGCAGGACGACGCCAATCGGGCGGTCGAGTACTACGGCCGACTCTTCGGCTGGGAGACAGCGGAGCCGCTGAGCGCCGACACCGGCACCTTTCACATGTGCCGGCTACGCGGCCGCGATGTCGCCGGAATCGGCTCGCCGATCCCGGAGGGGGCACCGCCGGTACCCACCTGGACGACCTTCGTCCAGGTGGAGAGCGCGGCGGAGGGCGCGGCGAAGGTCAAGGAGGCCGGGGGTGACGTGGTCGTCGAGCCCTTCGAGAGCCTCGAGGGCGGGCGCCTCGTGATCGCGGCTGATCCCACCGGTGCGATGTTCGCCGCCTGGGAGCAGGCCGAGCACCGGGGCGCGCAGGTGATCAACGAGCCCGGTGCTTGGGCGATGAGCATGCTGGTCACTCCCGAGCCGGAGGCGGCGGTGCGCTTCTACCGCGACGTCTTCGGCTGGGCGACCGAATCCTTCGGGATGGGAGGCGAGGAGGTCATCATGTTCACGCTGCCGGGTTACGTCGGCGGCGAGCCGGAGCAGCCGGTCCCCCGCGACGTGGTCGCGACGATCGCCCCGCCGGGTGCCGCAGCCGGGGCGCCGCCGCACTGGAGCGTCGACTTTTGGGTCCGCGACCCCGACGAGGCCGCCCGGCTGACCAAGGAGATGGGCGGCCAGGTCCTCGCGGAGCCCTTCGAGGTTCCGGACATCGGGATGCGGCAGGCGGCGCTCGCGGATCCCCAGGGCGCGACCTTCACGATCACATGTCCGCCGGGTCTGGGCTAGCCGTCAGAAGGCCGAGCTCGTCCCCGCAGCGCGCAGCGCCAGCAGGAAGATCACGAGGCAGGCGGTGGCCATGATCCCGGTGTCCCGGCGCACGATCGCCATCGCCAGCTCGGTCTGTCGCTCGGGCGGCAGCGAGTGGACGTCCAGCTCGCCGAGCTCGGCCGACGCCGAGCCGAGCCGGATCACCTCCGCGAGCAGCGAGACGACCAGGGGCAGCACGCCGTAGAGGATGTGGAGCTCGTCGCCGTGGTGGCCGCTGAAGACGAGCAGCAGGCCGAGAAGGGTCTGCAGGATGACCGTCGCCTGCGCGATCCGCAGCGCGTACCAGAACCCCGCCGAGGGCCGGCGCTCGAGCCAGGAGTAACCGCCCCACGCGCCGGCGACCAGATTGGCGGCGAGCAGGCAGATCCCGACGACGAGATGGACTTCCGGCACGGGCGCGGGAGCTTAGTTACGCGAGGGTGCTCCGCAAGCGACGCTGAGGAGCAACCCGTTTCATGTTGGTCAAAGCCGCCGAAAAGGGTCGGGATTTGGCTTGCTGATGCTGAAAAGCACTATGTAACAAGTTGATACAAAGTACGAGGCAAGTGGTATAAGACCGAACGGATCGTGCTCCAGAGCTATCTCCCCGTCCTCGTGTTCGCCGGCCTAGGGATCGTCGTGGGAGGCGCGTTCGCACTGCTCAACGGAGTGACCGGTCCGCGGCGTCCGAACCCGATCAAGGGACAGCCGTATGAGTGCGGGCTCCCCTCCCACATCACCCGCACCTTCCGCTTCGGCGTGAGCTTCTACATGATCGCGATGCTCTTCATCCTCTTCGACATCGAGGTCGTCTTCCTCTATCCGGTCGGCGTCCTCGTGCATGCAACCAAGAGCGTCTTCGTCCTGGTGGAGATCCTCGTCTTCGTGGTGCTGTTGCTCGTCGCCCTGATCTTCGTCTGGCGTCGAGGAGCGCTCGATTGGAAGTAGAGAGGGAGAGCCTCCGAGCACGCCAGCCGCGCGCCCGCGACCTGCTGCGGGGAGATCTCGAGGGAAAGGACCTCGAGCAGTACGTCGAGGAGCGGCTGCTCACCACCACGCTCGAGAGCGCCCTCAACTGGGGGCGCGCCAACGCGCTCTTCCCGCTCACCTTCGGGCTCGCCTGCTGCGCCATCGAGATGATGTCGATGGTGACCTCGCGCTACGACATCGCGAGGTTCGGCGCCGAGGCCTTCCGCGCCTCGCCCCGACAGGCGGACATGATCATTCTCTCCGGCCGGGTCTCGATCAAGATGGCGCCGGTCGTCCGCCGGGTCTACGACCAGATGCTCGAGCCCAAGTGGGTGATCGCGATGGGCGCCTGCTCCTCCTCGGGCGGGATGTTCGCCAACTACGCCGTCGTCCAGGGCGCGGACAAGTTCATGCCGGTCGACATCCACGTTCCCGGCTGTCCCCCCCGCCCGGAGGCCCTGCTCCACGGCTTCAACAAGCTGCAGCGCCTGGTGCGCGGCCAGCCCGACCTCGGCTGGCGTCAGCGCTACAACGCGGTGGGCACGGAGGAATGGGCACGCTTCGAGCCGGGCAAGCCCACGGCCGAGGCGATCGAGCGCGCCGCTCTCGCCGTGGCGCCCAAGCACTCGGAGACCGGGGCGCGTCCAGACTTCGCCGGCGACGAGGACTCGCATGCCTGACGCCCCCGGCCTCGAGCTGATCGCCCAGGAGATCGAGGAGGGACGGCAGGGCACCGTCATCGAGACCTCGTTCGATCACGGTCGCGCCACGCTGATCGTCAATCCCGAGAACGTGCTCCACGCGCTGACCTGGCTTCGGGACACTCCTGAACAGGGCTACCGCTTCCTCTCCAGCCTGCACGCCGCCGACTACCTGCCGGCGTCCCCCCGCTTCGCCGTCCACTACGAGCTGCTCTGTCGCGAGCGCGTCGAGCGGATCCGCGTCAAGGCGCTGCTCAACGATCCGGCCGGAGGCGAGACCAACGGCTCGAGCTCCGCCGCCGAGAAGCTGCCGCAGCTGGACTCCTGCGTCGCCCTCTACCCCACCGCCGAGTTCCAGGAGCGCGAGGCCTACGACTTCTTCGGCATCGTCTTCAAGGGACACCCGGACCTGCGCCGGATCCTGATGCCCGAGGACTACGTCGGCTGGCCGCAGCGCCGCGACTACCCGATCGGCGGCGAGCCCGTCCTCTTCACGCACAACGAGATCGAGTCCCCGAGGTGGTTCGAGTAAATGGCGGACGACCTGCTCAGGGACGAGGCGGACCTCACCGAGCGCGGGTACTCCCGCCTCGGCGAGGACCCTGCGTCGCCCCTGGTCGACGCGGCCGAGGTGGCCGGCCAGGATCTCGAGGGCCCCGGCCTCGAGCCGGAGCAGGAGGTCCTGACGATCAACATGGGCCCGCATCACCCGGCGACCCATGGCGTGCTCCGCCTGATCGTGACGCTGCAGGGCGAGCGGGTCCTCGACCTGAAGCCGGTGATGGGCTACCTGCACACCGGCATCGAGAAGAACTGCGAGGACAAGAGCTACTGGAAGGTCATCCCGTTCGTCGAGCGGATGGACTACCTCTCCTACTTCTTCCAGATGGAGGCCTTCTGCGGTTGCGTGGAGCGCCTCATCGACCTCGAGATCCCGCCGCGCGCCAGTTACCTCCGCGTGATCCACATGGAGCTCAACCGGATCATGTCCCACCTCGTCTGGCTCGGAACCTCGGCCCTCGACCTCGGCGCGATCTCGATGTTCTGGTACTGCTTCCGCGAGCGCGACGCCATCCTCGATCTCTTCGAGATGTCGGCCGGCCAGCGGATGCACACCCGCTACTTCCAGGTCGGCGGGGTCTTCGAGGACATCCCCACCGGCTTCGGGCAGAAGCTGCGCGACTTCTGCGCGCTGATGCCGGATCGCATCGACCAGTACGAGGCCCTCCTCGACCGCAACGAGATCTTCCTGCGCCGCACCCGCGACGTCGGGGTCGTGTCCCGGGAGCGCCTGCTCGAGCTCGGCGTCACCGGGCCGCTCCTGCGGGCGGCCGGCGACCCATGGGACCTCCGCAAGGCCGACCCGTACCTCGCCTACGGCGACTTCGACTTCAGCATCCCGGTTGGGACGGTGGGCGACGGCTACGACCGCTACCGGGTCCGCCTTCAGGAGATGCGCGAGTCGGTGCGGATCATCGTTCAGGCGCTCGAGGGACTGCCCGAGGGACCGTGGATCGCCGACGACCGCAAGTACGTGCTGCCTCCGCGCGACGAGGTCGCGACCTCCATGGAGGCACTGATCCATCACTTCAAGCTGGTTACCGAGGGCTACCGCGTGCCGCCCGGCGAGCATTACTACGCGATCGAGTCACCGCGCGGTGAGCTCGGCTGCTTCGTGCTCGCGGACGGCTCCGCGAAGCCCGCCCGGGTCCACTTCCGGGATCCCTCCTTCGTCAACCTGCAGGCCTTCCGCGACATGTCGGTGGGCGGGCTGATCGCGGACCTGATCCAGAACCTGGCGATGCTCGACCCGATCCTCGGGGGAGTGGACCGGTGAGCCCGCTGATCCCGAAGGGCAAGCGGCCCTGGACCGTCGACCCGGGTCACATCCACGACGCGCCCCACCCCCCTCCGATGCCGCGCGAGCAGGATCAGGTGGGCGTCGACATCCCGGCCGAGGAGGTCGAGGTGATCCGCGCGAGCTACGAGGAGCGGGAGCCGCACGGCGAGGCGGCGCCCGTCCCCGAGCCGGCCGAGGTCGAGGTTCCCAAGGAGCTGGCGGATCAGATCCGGCGAGCGATGAAGCGCTACCCGCGCAAGCGCTCGGCGGCGATCCCCGCGCTCTGGGCGGTCCAGCGGCGCTATGGCTGGTGCACCCCCGACGGGATCAACCAGGCCGCGGCCGTGATGGGCGTGACCCCCGGCTACCTCGAGTCTGTGGCGAGCTTCTACGACCTCTTCCGCCTCGAACCCGAGGGCGAGCACCAGGTGCTGGTCTGCACCAACATCAGCTGCTGGCTGCGCGGAGCCGACGAACTGCTCGAGTCCTTCTGCGAGGCGGCCGGCCTCGACGGGCCTGGCAGCTCTGAGGACGGCAAGCTCTTCGTCAGAGGCTTCGAGTGCCTCGGGGCATGCGACCTGGCCCCGATGGCCTCGATCGACGAGCGCTACTACGGCCCGCTCACCACCGACGACGCCATGGCCGCGGCCGACCAGCTGGGCTCCGGCGCGGACGTGCTCCCGGAGAAGCGCCTCGAGGACCGCAAGGCCGCCGGGGGCCCTGACGCGAAGGAGGTCGAGGGCTGACGGCCGCCGGTGAGACCCGTCTGCTGTTCCGCAACATCGACGAGCCGGGCCTGGCCTCGCTCGACACCTACCGCAGGCTCGGCGGCTACCAGGCGATCGAGAAGGCCTTCAAGGAGATGACCCCGGAGGAGGTCCTCAGGGAGCTCGAGGACTCGGGGCTCCGGGGCCGAGGCGGCGCCGGCTTCTCGATGGGGAAGAAGGCCTCGTTCCTGCCGCGCGGCGACATGGACAAGTACCTCTGCTGCAACGCCGACGAGTCTGAGCCCGGGGCCTTCAAGGACCGCGAGCTGCTGCAGAAGAACCCCCACCAGCTGATCGAGGGGCTCATCATCGCCGCGCGGGCGGCGGGCGCGAACCGCTGCTTCATCTACATCCGCGGCGAGTACGACCTGCAGGGCGACATCCTCGACGCCGCCGTCGACGAGGCCTACGAGGCAGGGTTCCTGGGCGAGGACGTGCTCGGCACTGGCGAGCAGGTCGAGCTGGTCGTCCACCGCGGCGCCGGCGCCTATATCTGCGGCGAGGAGACCGCCCTGCTCGACTCGCTCGAGGGCAAGCGCGGCAACCCCCGTCTCAAGCCGCCGTTCCCGGCCGTCCAGGGTCTCTACGACGGCCCGACGCTGATCAACAACGTCGAGACGCTGTCCAACGCGCCGCACATCATCGGCTCGGGGGCCGACTGGTTCAAGGGTTTCGGCACCGAGCAGTCCCCCGGCACGAAGGTCGTCTCAGTCTCCGGCGACGTGAAGCGGCCGGGCAACTACGAGATCGAGCTCGGGATCCCGACCAAGACGCTGATCAACGAGCTCGCCGGCGGGCCGCTCGAGGGCCGTGAGATCAAGGGCTTCTTTCCCGGCGGCTCCTCCTCCCCGGTGCTCCTGCCGGAGGAGGGACTCGACCTTCCCTACAGCTTCGAGGCGATGCAAGAGGCAGGTTCGATGCTCGGCTCGGGGTCGATCATCGTGTTCGACGAGACCACCAGCGTCGTCGAGTTGGCGCTGCGGACCGCGCGCTTCTACCACCACGAGTCGTGCGGGAAGTGCACTCCCTGCCGCGAGGGGACGAACTGGACGGTGAAGATGCTCGAGAGGATGATCCGCGGCCAGGCGACGCCGATCGACCTCGAGACCGTCGCCTCGGTGCAGACGAACATCATCGGCAACTGCCTCTGCGTGCTCGGCGACTCGATGGCGATGCCGGTCGGGGCGATGGTGCAGAAGTTCCGCGACGAGTTCATGGAGGCGATCGAGCACGGCGTGCCCGGCGGTTCCCTCGGGGCGCCGAGCGGCGACACCGCGATCGCGCCGGCGGGTCAGCGGCCGTTGCCCGCCAGGGTGGGGGTGGCGTGACCCGCTCGATCCGCAACGCGGTCACCCTGGTCGTCGACGGGCGTGAGGTCACCGCGCCGGAGGGCACGATGCTCGTCGACGCCGCCAAGCAGGGCGACGTCGAGATCCCCGTCTTCTGTTACGAGCCGAAGCTCGGCGAGCCGGTCGGCGCCTGCCGAATGTGCCTGGTCGAGATCGAGGGCATGCCGAAACTCCAGACCGCATGCTCGACGCCGGTGCGCGACGGGATGGTCGTCTACACGCAGACCGACCGGGTGAAGGTGGCGCAGAACGCGGTGGTCGAGTTCCTGCTCATCAACCATCCGCTCGACTGCCCGGTCTGCGACAAGGGCGGCGAGTGCCCGCTGCAGGACATCACCTACGGCTGGGGGCCCGGCACCTCGCGCTTCATCGAGCCCAAGC